>CENU01058285.1_pt1 | contig 18493 bp, 17 predicted proteins | sample 361331 | NCBI WGS metagenome assembly CENU01 (sample SAMEA2619766, study PRJEB7988) | marine metagenome | isolation source: saline water (ENVO:00002010), including | reverse complement strand
AAAAGTAACTGCTTTTGCATAATTAGAGAATGCAAAAAAAAATAAAGCTAAAAAAAATAATTTTGAAGTTTTTAAAAACATTACTTTAAAATTATATTAAAAATTTCAAAATATAAATATCAAAAAAACCTATTATGAGTTTTTAAAAAACTACTTTAATAGTTTTGTCGCCAAGAATTTCTATAAGTGCTTACTTCTGTAGACCCAGTACCAAAGCTACCCAAGTCTGTTTTACCTGCATCTTTACATGCTTTTCTTTTGACTTTATCTAATATTTTATCACAATCTATGTCACCGGATATGTTGACAAATAATTTATCTCCAAAAGTTACAACTTTAGATAGAACACCTTGACCAACCCAAGCACATTTGTTAGTTGCACCAAGTTGTTGACCTAACTCTGATGATTTATTTGTTCCACATTCATCATCAACACCACAGATTAGTGCCTCTCCTAAGCTACATTTATTTAACGATTTAGTTGGTTCGTAAATTGGAAAATATGTTTGGCCTTTGAATACAGTTGGTTCTGCCGTCACTTTTGCATAATTTTTTAATGAAATAAACCAACCTTTATCTGCTGATTTGGGACATTTTGATCCATTTGTATCGTTTGTAGTATTTTTACACTTTGAAATATCGTCAGCTTTTGAAGGAATAGCTATTTCTTTATAAAGAGGATAATCTTTATCTTTAATTCCAATCATATAATTTTCAGTCAACGTGGAAGTATCATTTATTCTTTCATAATCACCAGTACCAGCATACAACCACATATTGTTTGTAGTTCCTCCAATAGTTGCATCCATTGCATGATACATGTATCTACCATTTGCTTTACTAGAGCCTGCGTTGAAAAGAGATGTTTGATCATATAGCTGAATTTGATTTCCATCACCATCATCTGCCATATTTGTTAAATTTATCTTAGTGATTTTTCCTTCTAAATCACTCACATAAGCTAAACCTCCAGAGAAATCTATTCCTTGCGCAGTATCAGGAGTAATTAAAACTATAGAAGAAGGGACTGAATTCACAATATCGCTACCATCCTTACCAGCAGTATCTTCGATTTCTATTCTTTTATATAAACTCATTGGATTAGTATCATCTTCTAAATTAATAAGCGTTAAATTAGATCCAACACCTTCAAATTGTGTACCGTAACCACCACCCATTGCTGCAACATAAATATCGTCCAAGATATTATTATCACCCGCACCATTGTTGGGTATTCTAAATATTCTAGGATCTGACCAAGTTTCACCTAATTGACTATAATCATATTCAGGATGGGTTAGAACTCCAGTTGCTTTTGTACCTGGTATAATAAATATTCCAAGTTGAGAACTTGTGTTCGTATCCCCAGGATCAGCAGAATAAGTCATTTCAGTTCCAAAAGTAATCTCTGTATCTCCACTTGAATTTGTTGAGACAGTAAAATTTTTATATTTATTATTTCCGTTATAACTTACTCTTAAATCACTTGCACTAACTCCTTGAACTGGTAAAGTCCATTTTCTTCCTTTGTAGCAAGATGTATTTAGTGACGTATTACAAGTGTTTGAAATACTATTATTATCATTATATTTATCTGTAACTTCGATCGCTTCACTTAAAGAAGCTAAAGAATATGAATTTGAGATATAGTCATAGTTATGTATCACTTGATTGTGATCTACTCGATAAACTCTATTATTTATTTTGTCGTTATATATAGAATATAAATGTTGAGGTTTTTTTGGATCTGTTATTTCCAAAACACTCATTCCAGCACCACCTCTGCCATAAGGCGCAAATAAAATTGTATGCCATCTTTTTTTCTTTTCTCTTGGATTTTGAAAATACATGTCATGAACAACAATTGATCCATCTACTCCAAATATTGCATTTGATCCTCCACCTCCAGGTAAATTTAAGTTAGTGTTCATCATTAAAGGTAAATTTGGCGCAACAAGTGGAGGGACAAAACCCCATTCTTCTTTTCCAGTTTGAGTATTTATTGCATGAAGCATTCCACTATTAGATCCTGCGTAGATAATTTCATCTCTTTTGACACTTTTGGACCAAGTTTCATATCCGTTTACCTTTCTAAAATAAGCCTCTTGATTTATATTAGAAAAATTATGTGTAGCTGAAGGTTCACCTACAACAATTAATTGTGAGTGATAGATATCTCCTAAATAAATTTTCTTCTTAAATGCATCATTACTTCTTCTCTCTTTATCTAATACACAGTTTCCATCATAATCAAAATAATCAGTCCCTCTAATAAAATTTATTAATCCTTTAAGATCATCAGTTGTTCCATCAGCAACGCCAGCACTGTTTGCGCATCTTCTATTTAAAGATGAACCTGCAGAATTATTAGATACTCGATGATAATCTAATATATCATTTCCAAATAACGCAAAAACATTCCCTATCTCTGTTGCATTTGTATCTCTGAAATTATTATAATCTACTGTATAATCTGTGCCTGGTATAACGCTCCAAATTTTTCTCTTAGCTGGAAGAGGTATTTGTTCTGCTGCAGACCAGTTACCAGCGCTTGGGCTTAAATCTAAACTACCGTCAGCATTGATCTTAGTCCTTGAAATTGTACCTATCCATTCTTTGTTTTGTTGGTAGTCAAACTGTGCTTGGTATAATGATCCACCTTTATTAATTGTTGCAGTAATTGCAGGGGCAGTAAATGAGAGTTTTGCTGCAATGATTTCACTAATTAATTGTTTAAGTTGAGATGTTAACGAAGCGCCTGTTGTAGCTACAATTGCTTGTTTGGTTCCTCCTGCTTTAGCTAATTCATTAAACCTTTTTTTACCAGCAGCTGAAATTCCAGTACCAAATGCTACAGTGAAAGTAGAAATTTGGTGATTATTAAAAAGATTTTTTGCTGAACTTAATGCCGGGCTATGATTATACCAATCTCCATCTCCAATTACTAAAACATAAGTTTTTTGACAGGAAGAAGAATTTGGATCAACAGGAGTATATGTTTTATTTAAATAATACTGTGATGCTATCTTCATAAAAGCCATTGCATCAGTTCCACCTCCAGGGTTTACAGTGTTTATCATCTTAGCAATTGCCGCTGCCCCACCTTTATAAACAGGAACTTTTAGACAATTATAATTATTACATGGTGTTGCGTTTCCAGACCCTGTTTTATGATCTCCATTCCAACGAGAAAATCCAGAAGTTCCATGTGCCCAAAACGCAAATCCAAAATCAACTCCTGATGTTAGCGAAGCATCTGTAACTAAAGCTGTGATTGCAGTATGAGCAGCTTGCATCCTTGTTTGAGGTCTACCACCAATAGATTTAAGCCAATCGCCATTTGCATCAAGTGCATGAACTTGACCATTATTTAAATTTGCAGCTAATATTCTATTATTATTGTCATCATAACCTAACCCCCAAGGATAATAAAAGTATAATTTACTAGCAGAGGAGCCAGACATACTTCTACTTCCTTTAGTTGCCAAAACAGAATGACTGCTTCCCGAAGGATTCATTTGAATTTTTTTCATTCTGCTCTGCGACCATGAAAGAGTCCACATTTTATTTCCACCTACAGATTGCAATCCAACATAGTTACCCTCAGAATATCTAAAACTTCCTCCAGATGTTGCTGGACATCCACCACTTTGATTTAATGGAAATCTATAAATTCTATTATTTCTATAAGAATAAATTGCCCCTGCATCAACTGAAGTACCATAACTGAGTCTTAAATTAGAACTAACATTACAGTTTGTTATTGAACCTGAATTTACGTCTATTATTTTAAATCCAAAACTTCCTCCTACATACATTTTTTTACCATCCATTGTCATATTGTAAGGATTACCACCTAAGTTGTATTTGTTTAGGCATCGACCATCACTTGCTCTAATAGCTACGACAGCTCTTTCGTAATATGCAGTTGTATAAAACACATCGTTATAAACTTCTCCACTGTAAGAGTATGATGTTTTGCAATTAGAATTTCCCTCATATTTTGAATTTCCTTTTCCAGATACACCATTATTACCAAATCCAGTATCAGAAGAGGAAGACGCGTATACGAATTTTTTTACTCCATCTCTATTATATTGAGAGACAATAATGTCTCCATTACTATCCGCATCAGCATCGTAAGGGTATCTCATTGCTGCTGTACCACCACCCATACGCCAACCCATACTACCAGATTTATCAAGCATGATTAAAACGTTTGCTGGAACATCTCCAATACCAGTTCCTGGAGGTAAAGCTTTTGCAAATAAATTTTCAGTTGCAAGCAGCAAAAAAAATAAACTAAATATTAATTTTTTAATTTTCATTGTGAATTTTGTATCATTTCCATTTCTTTATCTGCATAAAATTTTCCTAACTTTTCATCAAGGGCAGGTGTTGAAATATAAATTTCTTCATTCATTATACCATCTTCACCAGACTCTCTTTGATAAACTACAAAAAAATTTGTTTTTTCAAAAACTTCAAAACCATTATAAGCAAGAGGGTTATTGGTAGTATCAAAATCTCCATAATTTTTTTTAACATAATTCATCAATGTAAGTTTTTCTGACGGTAAATTTCTGTCATCATTTAATGCAACTAAATTAATTGCAATTAATTCATCAAATAAAAACCTATATTCTATACCCACATCTTCAAGTCTTTCATTTGGACAAACATCGTTTGCTAGAATTGGAAAAACTTCAAGACCCACATGTTCCATTGGAAATGGTCTACCGACAAAATTTTTAGTTTCAAAAATATTTTTTTTTTCACCAAAATCTGCTTTAAAATCACATGCTGCAATTACAAAATTTTGTAATAAAAAATATAATAAAAAAGTTTTAAATATTATCTTCATTTTATTTTTTGATCTTATATCTAAATTGAAATTATTTGAAGTGCTGTTCATTTTTATTTTGGTAAAACCACAATACTTTCTAAAGCAACAACTATTCTTTTTTCCTTAGTACCTGTTACTTTATGTTCTTTTTTATCTTTATTAAATTGATGTTCTACTGCTTTTATTCCACAGCCATGAACTCTATAAGCTGTACCATCTAAACCACTGGAGCTAGATTTCTTTTTAATACTGGTTCCAGAACCAAAAAATTTTGCATCCCCTAAATTTTGGATGAAGTATTCATAATAATATCCTTTTAATCTTTCAGCTTCATTTTTTTCATCATTGTTTGTACCTTTGTCAAAGCTATCTCTAATTACATCACCAAAGTTCCAGCTTTCTGCTGTAACAACTTTTATGGTAGTTCTTGGTATTTCAGGAAAACTGTTAAAACAATATTTCTTAGTGTTAAAATAAAATTTATCAGAAGTTTGGTAATTTTTCTTTTTCATTGTTCCGTTAAAAACACTTGTTTGGTTTTCAGGTGTAGGCACTTTTTTTGTTGTATCCCTTTTATGAGTTTTAAGATCCCAAGGTCCCATAGCTTTGTTGATTAAATATTTTTCACCCTCCAATAAAGCAGTTTCAGCAACATAAAAGGTTTGTTGATAATCGTCAGCCGTATTATTGCTTTGATGGTCACTTGCAGAAATAACTATTAATGCACCACCCATTAAAGACATCGCTAACATTAAAACTAATGAGAGTACTAAAGCAAAACCTTTTTGATTTTTATCTTTTATCATAGACCTAGATTTCTTGCATGAGCTGTAACTACTATTGTTTCTCTTAAAATTTTATCTGTTTTACTACCTAAATTTCTTTTTTTATTTATTATCGCTATAACCTCTCTTTTTTTTGATGTTTTAAAAAAATCTTTTGAAGATCTCACTGTTAAAGCAATTTCTACCGTTTTAATCTTTCTAAGTTTATCTTTATTTTTTTTTGTACTTGGAACCGGATCAATTAATTGACCTGTTTCATCCAAAGGATGAAAAACCATATCACTTATATAATCTACTACTATTTCAGGTGCATAAGTATTATTATTATTATCAGTTGTAGGATTAGCCCAATCATTATCTGAATTTTTCCATTTTACTTTTGATTTATAAATTGCAAAAGCTTTAATAGGTGGATATGTATTTCCTTGCTTTGGCTTACTCTTATCAAGAATTTTAGATTTTTTGCATTCATAAGTTATTTTATAAGTTTCATAATCATATACGGGTGGGTTGCCAGTAGGGGGACCTGCAACGCCTCCATAAACAATTTCAATTTTATCACAAACATGGCTATCTCTACCAAAATTACCTTCTGGAGCTTTTGTAATTATTATTGGAGCATGTTTGTCTGATACTGGAGTAGGATCATTGTACCATTTAAAGCCAGCTATTCTGATGTCTTTTAAAAGCATTCCAATTATATCTCTGCCTGCAGATGAAATATTTGCTTTATCAGTTACTTGAGAGTAAGTGCTATTAACAACTGTATAAGAAGTAAACATTGCAGCCATCATCACCATTGAAATTAAGATGCCTATTAAAATTTCAATTAAAGTGACACCAGCAGTTGAGCTTAATTTTTTTTTCATTTAATGAATTTGGAAATATAAATATTTTTTCTTACTACCATTGTTCATATTTACTTCTACTTTTCCAAGGTACCACTTGTCATAAATTCCAGTGTCATTGTCGTATTTTTGAACATTATTATAAGCACAGCTATTCCCTGTTGCTTGGTTATTGCAAATATCAAATACTTTTAGAAATTTTTGATCTTTATTGCCTTTGCATTTAATTCTTCTTTTTGAAAACCTGTCTTCATATTTTCTGACTTTTCTATCCCAAGCGTTTGTAGGTGTATCTGTTTTTGAGGTACCATTATTGCAAGTACCCATTTTCCAAACTGAAGCTTTGCCACTATTTGCACCGGTTACTAGAAAATCCATTAATTTTACATCTTTTGTTGGAGAAGTTGCTTTCTTTTCAGAAATCATATCCTCAGCAACCATTCCAACTAAATAACTAGTCTTAGTTCTTTCGCCAGATACATCAATTGACTGTATTGAATAATTTACCATCTGAAAAATAGCTACAAAACCAATACCAATGATTGCTGTAGAGACCAAGGCCTCTAACAAGGTCATTCCTTTTTCTGATTTTTTTTTATTGAAGATTCCAGTCACTACCACTCCATTTATATTTTTTAACTGTACCAAATCTAGTCCAAAGTACCAAGTAGGAAGGTTTCCCGTAGGAAGGTTTCCCAACTTTACGTGGATCTACCGCACATTTATTTCCTGTTTTTTCTGCATTTCTAGGGGCACAAAGAATTAAATAATCAGCTTTCTCTTCACCATTAATGAGAATATTTATATTACTTTTCAACTTGCCTTCTTTTAAAAATTTAGAGCCATCTTTTGAAAAACAAACTGAGCTATCAGCATCAAAATGTACAGCCACATTTTTTGAAGTAGTTTCAACTTTATGTTCATCCCAATATTTAGAATTTTGAATTTTACACTCTATTTTTTCTTTTGGGTTATATAATATATTTACATAAGTATCTTTATATATGCCTTTAGTGGTAAAATTAGTTTCATTTACACTATTAGGTTCAATTTGTAATTGGACATAAAGAAAATTTCCTCTTTTAACTTGAGTATTAATATTGGTAATCATTGAACTAACTTTTTCAGTGGCTAGTCGTATTTCTCTATCTGTTTTCCAGCTCATAAAATTTGGAAAACCCATAGCTGAAACTACTGCAACGATTGCAATAACAACTAGTAGTTCTAAAATTGTAAATCCTTTAATGTCCTGATTTTCCTGCACCTGGATCTATCTTACCTGATTTAACTAATTCTTCTATAGATTTGTCCATTGTAATCATTCCATCTCTTACAGCTGTTTGCATGATACTAGGAATTTGGTGTATTTTAGCCTCACGAATTAAGTTTTGAATTGGTGGTGTACATTTCATAATTTCAAAAGCCCCAACTCTTCCTTGACCATCTTTTGTTTTTAATAATCTTTGTGTAACTACCATTTTTAAAGAAGTTGAGATTTGCGCCCTAATTTGTTCTTGTTGCTCGGGTGGAAAGACATCAATAATTCTGTTGATAGTACTTGGAGCACCACTTGTATGCAATGTACCAAAAACTAAATGACCAGTTTCAGCGGCTGTTAAAGCTAAACCTATTGTTTCAAGATCTCTCATTTCTCCAACCAAGATTACATCCGGATCTTCTCGGAGCGCAGCTTTTAAAGCAGCAGCAAAGGATTGAGTTTGTTTTCCAACCTCTCTATGAGATATAATACTTTGATTGTCAGTATGTATAAATTCAACAGGATCCTCAACAGTTATAATATTTGCAGTTCTTGTTTTATTAATCTCATTAACTATTGCTGCAAGTGTGGTTGATTTACCTGAGCCAGTTGGTCCAGTAACTAAAACTAAACCTTTGTGAAAATCAACTATGTCATACAACGACTCCGGTAAACTAAATTGATCCATTTCTGGAATTTTACTTTCTACTCTTCTGCACACACAAGCTGGTCCCTTGATAGTTTTGTAAAAGTTAGCCCTAAACCTTAGACCACTTAAAGAAACTGCCGTATCAAGCTCATGAGTTGTTGCAAATTTTTCTAATTCAACTTCATTACAGTTCATTGATAGTAAATCTTTGAGATCTTGCGCTGTCACCATCGCTTCTTTAACTTTAATTATTTCACCTGTTTGTCTATAAGCTAGAGGTGAACCGGCCCTAATATGAAAGTCAGAGATTTTTTTATTATTTTTTGCAAGTTCTTCTAATTTTTCAAACATAAAATCATTGTTATTACATATTAATTATATTAACAGCATAATTTTAAGATAATAACCATATTGATCATAACTAATTTTAATTCTAGCAAAAGTTGTGTATATATTTAAGTGTGCTTATAATTAAAATAAAGTATTTAATTCAACTATGAAAAATCCATTTCAAAACTTATTTAAAAAAAAAGATAAGGTAGAGGAAGCAGTCATTCCTGGTGGAGATAAAAAGAAAAAAACAAGTTTTTTTGGAAAGTATTTAAAAAATAGATTAGGTAAATCTGCAGTAAAGGGTGAAGAAATTGTTGGAGTGGAATTGACTTCAACTGAAATTCGATTGGCTCAATTAATTTCCAATAAAGCTAATCAATGGGTTCTAGATCGTTTTTTTGTTCATAAGTTTGAAGGCATTGATGACACTGGAACAGTTTTAGAAAATCCAGATAAGGTTGCTGATGAATTAAAATTAGCTTTACAAAGATCTAAAATTTCAACGACAAATGCTGCAATAGCTATTCCGGTTACAAGTGCAATAATAAGAGTGGTAACAGCACCTTTAATGACTGATGAAGAATTAGGTAAGGCAATTGCAACAGACTCATTATGGGAAAATTTAGTACAGTTAACAGACAATCTTGCTGACTACTCTATTTTTCATCAAGTAATAAATAGAGACTCAACAGCTAATACTATGGATATTCTGTTTGTAGCCTCAAAACTTTCAGACATTAATAGTTATACAGATATAATTAAAAAAGGTGGACTTAATGCAGTAATTATTGATGTTAAATGTTTTGCTTTAAAATCTGCGGTTGACCAAGTTAATCAAATTGCAGGATCTATTGAAGAAACTAACTTAACAGCAGTTTTAGAATTTGGCTTAGATGAAAATTATGTAATGATTCTATACGATAACAATCCAATTATTACAGATATTTTTATTAGAGGTCAGGATCGTACTATTTTAAGAGATAGCACAAACCTAGAGGAGATGGAGTCTTTAGTTCGTAGATATATGACTCAAGTCAAACAAGCAATTCAGGACTTTGAAACTAAATATGAAAAAAGAATTAGAAATTTAAAAGTAACTTCTAATTTAATAAACGTTGATGAGTATTTAGCTATTTTTAGAAAAAATATGACTAACACTGGTTTCTTATTATTTGATCCCTTAGATGGTATTAAAATTCCTGCTCAACTTGAAGAGCAAGTTAAATTGGGGAATAGATCTTATCTATCTACTGTAATGGGTTTAGCATTTAGAAAATTAGATGTATTTGGTTATTACAAATTTGTAACAGCTGTAAAAAATATTAACTTATTACCAAATAGAGAAAACATGATTGCACAAAAAAAAGCAAAAATGTTTTCAAACTTTGCGTTTAAAGGAATTGTTGGAATAGTTACTATAATTTATCTAACATTATTTGGTTTATCATTTTGGCAAATTACAGATTTAAATAAAAAGAACCAAGGTTATGAACAAATTGTTCAATCCCATGAATTAAAGACAAAAGAAAAAGAGAAGTATGCAAAGGAAATTGCAATAATTTTAAAATCTTTAGACTTAAGTAGTTCAATTAAATCTAATAAGAAAATAAACTTTAGAGTATTGGCTCAAATAGCTTCAGCAGTTCCAAAAAGAGTTAAATTTAAGTCAATTGAATATAATGGAGCTGATCTTGTTATAATTGAAGGCTCAGCTTATAGCGACCAAGATATCTTAAAATTAATAAGTAATTTAAATAATAAAAAACTTATCTCTAATGCATCACTAGCAACTATGACACTACCCCAAAGCACACAAGGTTCTCGACAAATGAAAGGCTTTAAAATAGCCTGTATATTGGAGTTATCATAATGGACTTAAAGAATATTCAAATTTCTGATCTTAAAGCCAAACTTGAAGGTATAGATAAAAAAACTTTAATAAAGTTTGGTATTGGCTTTGGAGCAATAATTTTATTTTTAATTATTTATTATTTAGTTTTGAGTCCAATGGTTAAAGATCGTCAAGCTATTTATCAAGACAAGATAAATAAAGAAAATGAGATAAGACAATTTGATGAAGATATCTTATCTTATAGAGTTAAGCTTAAAAAGATGAAACCTGAATTTGAGGAAACTTCTACATTGTTTCACTCAAAAGCTGAGGTGGAAGATCTTTATCAAAGTTTGAGTAAGTTTGCTGCTGTCAACGGTTTAGTAATTTCAAAAATTGAAAAGAAAAAACCTAAACCAGTTTTAAAAGATGGTATAGCAGAACAAGCAGAAGAACTTATCCAAAAAAATATGGTGTCATATTATAAAATTCCTGTTGATTATGAGATTAAAGGTAATTTTTTAGGTTTTATTAAATTTAAAAGAGCAATTTCAAAGTCAAAAAAAATGTTAAACTTTGACAAAGAATTGATAAGTGTTGAACAAAATGATACAACTGGAGCGATTACAGTAGTAGGGGAATTAACAATAGTAGGTTTACCTGATGATTTTTTTTAAATTTTTAATATTTATAACCTTTGTGTGCTTTTCTAATATTGCATTAGCAGATAATCATGAAAAAAAAAAAGAAGTAGTAGAAGCTGCAAAAGAAGTTGTAAATGAAATTGAAGAAATCTCAGATGATGAAGAGGTTCCTTTAAACGATCCTTTTGCTGGAAATGAAGGTGGAAATTCAGTGGCAAATAATATTCCAGAAGGTGAAAGCGAAGATGACATGAGTTTATATAATTTTAAACTTACTGGTCTTATATCAGGAAAAGATCATAGCTATATTTCCTTAACTAGTTCAGGCGGAGATGTTTTAACCTTAACTTTGGGTCAATATTTAGGAAAAATAAAGTTTATTGATTTAAGATTAACAGAAGCAATTTTTAAAAAAGAAGATGATAGTTATATGATTATAGATTTTAATAACCAAATAAGGCTAGCAGATGATTATTAAAAAACTGTCATTAATTTTTAGCCTATTATTTTTGGCATTAATTTTAAATGGGTGTGCAAATTCAAAATATAACAAACCTTTTAAGCACAACACACCCTTAATAAAAGACAAGAATATTACTCAATCAGGTAAATCTGAAATTGCTAAAACATTAGAGATGGGTCCAAAACCTGTTGAAGGCGATACAAGAAAGCTTGGTAAAAGAAAAAAAATATCTTCAGAAGCTCAGAGAAATTATTTAATTATTTCAGATAAATTTCCAAAATTGAAACAAAGGGTTACTTTAAAATTTAATAATTTAGATTTTAAAGAAACAATGAAGTTAATGGGTAAAATAGGTGAAATTAATGTTTTAGTTGGTGATGAAGTAGCTGGAGCTATTTCAGCAGAGTTGATTGATGTTCCTTGGGATAAAGCATTTCAAGCATTATTAGATATGAAGAATTATGCTTCAGACGTTGATACCGCCAGCAACTTAATTAGGGTTCATTCGCCTGAAACATTAACTCAGCAGGAAACTTATAAATCTAGTAGAGCTCAGGCAGTCAAGAAAAAAGTGGAATTGGAAGATAGTGTTGAGCCAATTTTTTCGGAAATTTTTAGATTATATTATATTTCTCCTGCACAAGCCAAAGCCACAATAGATGAATTATTTAAACAAGGTGGTGGAGAAAGTACTTTTACACCGATTCAAATTACAGAGGAAACAACTACTCGTTCAATAATTGTAAGAGGTAAAGAAAAAGATTTAGATGTGGTTGATAAAGTTATTAAAGAAATTGATATTAGAACTAAGCAAGTTTTAATTGAGGCATTTATTGTTGAGGCAAATTCTGATTTTGAAAGAGCATTAGGAACAAGACTTGGTGGATATTATCAAAAACAAGGTTCGGTTGCTGGTGGTGTAGCTGGGACTAGCACGGGTAGTGCAGCAGAATTTGACCCTGGAACATCTGCTGGCTTGGGATCTGCAACAGACACTTTATCAAACTTTCCTGTCACAGGGGCTACAAGTGGGATTGGTTTACTTAGAAGAACGACAGCAGGAGTGCTAAAAGCAGAGATCACTGCTTTAGAAAGTTTAGGTATGGGTAAAACAATTTCTAATCCAAAAGTATTCACACTAGATAATCAATTGGCAACAGTTACTCAAGGTGAAGAAATTCCTTATCAAACTACTTCGGATGGAACAACCTCAACATCATTTAAAGAGGCAGCATTAAAATTAGAGGTCACCCCAAGTATTATTGGAGATGGAAATGTTTTATTAACTATTAAAGTAAATAATGATACGCCAAATAGAAGTTCAGGTGGTGATGAGCCACCAATAAATAAAATGGAGATAGTTACAAAACTATTGGTCGCAGATGGTGATATAGTTGTAATTGGTGGAATTAAGAAAAATGTAATTTCAAACAGCAAAAATCAAACACCAGGTCTTGGCAATATGCCTGTAATTGGAAATCTCTTTAAAGGAAAAGCAAATTCTGATAATTTAGATGAACTTTTAGTGTTTATTGCACCAAGAATTTTATAATGATTAAAATAAGTAGAGAGTCAGAAATTAATCTAATTAACATTTTAATCGATCAAGATGTTATTTCTGGTAAAGACCTGCCAAATATTAAACAAATTTCAAACGATGAAGAAAAGTCGCAATTAGATGCAATTTTTCAATTAAATCTTACTGATGAAGAAAAAATATTAGATCTTTTAGTTTCTGAACAATCATTATCAGTTATTGATTTATCAACTGTTGAAATAAGTGATGAAGTTAAGTCAGTTTTACCCTCAAATTATATTAATATGAACTTCATAGCTCCATTTAAAATTGAAGCTAACACCTTGCATATTGCTATACCGGATAGTTCAAAATTAAGCTTAATGAGAAATTTAAGAACAATTACAAAAAAAGAAATTGAACTGCATGCAGCTAAGGTTTCTGACATCTCAAATTATATAGATAGAATTATTGAAGGGGGTGAAACTACTATTCAATCTATTCAAGCAGCAAATGCAACAAAAGAAAAAATTCAAACATTTGATTATGAAGTGGATGAGAATGCTGAAGTTCTTGATGAAAAACCAGAAGAAGATATTGAAGCATTAGAAAACGAGTCTGAGGTAATAAAATTTTCAACTGCAGTTGTAGCTGAAGCGATAAAAGCTGGTGTATCTGATATTCATATCGAACCTTATAGGTTTTCATCAAGAGTAAGATATCGATTAGATGGAATGTTAACTGAACAGGAACATTTTTCCAAATTTTTACATTCAAATTATGGTGCTGTAGTTACAAGATTTAAAATTATGGGTAAGCTAGATATTGCAGAACGAAGACTTCCTCAAGATGGAGCTATTCCTTTTAAAATTGATGGGAAAGTTGTTGATCTTCGTCTTTCTCTTTTGCCTACCGCTAATAATGAAAGAATTGTAATGAGGGTTTTAAATAAAGATGCTGGAGATATTAGTTTAGAACAATTAAATTTTGAAGAAAACGATCTTAAAAATTTAAGAAAAGCAATTCATGGAACACAAGGTTTAATATTGGTAACTGGACCAACGGGTTCTGGTAAAACAACTACTCTTTACTCAATTTTAAAAGAAGTTTCTAAACCCCATCTAAACATTTTAACAGCTGAAGATCCTGTTGAGTATGAGCTTGATGGTGTTGGGCAAGTTCAAATTAGAGATGATATTGGTTATGATTTTGGTCGGGCTTTGAGATCATTCTTAAGACAAGATCCTGAAATTATATTAGTTGGGGAGATGAGGGATAAAGAAACTGTAGATATAGGGTTAAAAGCTGCATTAACAGGTCACTTAGTTTTTAGTACTCTTCACACTAATGATGCTCCAAGTTCTATTACTAGATTGCAAAATATGGGTACACCAGATTATTTAATTTCAGCAGCATGTTCTTTAGTTTTAGCGCAACGATTAGCTAGAAAAACTTGCACAGAGTGTAGAGAGCCAGATCCAGATGTAACCCCAAAAATGTTAGCTGATTTTGGTTTTACGGTAGAACAAGCTTCAAGAGCAAAAGTGTTTAGAGGTAAAGGGTGTCCAAAATGTAAAGACTCAGGCTATAAAGGACGTATGGGTATTTATGAAGTATTGAACGTTACTAAACCTATTAAAGAAGCAATACTTAGAAAAGCAACAACTCCAGAACTAAAAGAAATTGCTGCACGAGAAGGTTTTAGAAGCATGAGTGATATGGGTCGCCAAATGATTTTATCAGGTGATTTAAACTTTAGAGAATACGACCGTGTTCTATCTATGGAATAATTCCTAAATGTCATCTGAAACTTTCACATACAAAGGCATTTCAGCTGGAAAATATGTTGAAGGCGATATTGATGCAATAAATCAAGAAGAAGCATCTTTTAAATTAAAAGAACAAAAAATAATTATCACTAATTTAGTTAGATCAAAAAAAAAAACTGCCGCTAAAGCTAAAAAAAAAAGTGGAGGTTTTTCATTTGGAAAAAAAGCTGTAAAGCCAGAGGATGTAATGCTTTTTTCCAAACAATTTGCAACCATGGTCAAAGCTGGTCTACCAATATTGAATGTTTTATCCATGTTAAGAGATCAAATAGAACATCCTACAATGAAAGAAATTATTGAGGATGTGAGAAAAAGTTTAGAGGGTGGTATTACTCTATCAACATGTTTTGCAAAGTATCCAAAAATATTTGATAATATTTATATTAACTTGATTAAAGCAGGTGAAGCTAGTGGTAAACTTGATACCTTTTTAATGAAGCTAGTAGAGTCCCTTGAAAAAAGAGAGAAAGTTAAAAAAAAGATAAAAGGTGCATTAACTTATCCTGTGGTTATGTTTACGGTAGCCATTACCGTAATGGTTTTTATGTTAGTAAAAGTTGTGCCGGTATTTGCAGAAATGTATGAAGGAATGGGTGTAGCTTTACCAACGCCAACTGCTGTTATTTTGAATGCTAGTAATTTTATGAGAGGCACAGGTGGACTAATGACAGGTTTAATTGCTGCAATTTCATTTGGTATATTTAAATATACAACTACAAAAATACCAACCATAAGGTATAAATGGCATCAAAGAGTTATAAAGATGCCTGTATTTGGCGACATGATATTAAAATCATTACTTGCAAGAATTGCACTAATTATGGGTAACTTAAGTTCAGCAGGTGTAAATTTACTAGAGAGCATAGAAATTGCTAAATCAGTAAGTAACAATGATGTAGTAACTCAGGCACTTGAAAATGTTAAAAAAGGAGTTTTTTCAGGAGATACTTTAACAAAACTTTTTTTAAAGGAGCCGGTGTTTCCTCCAACATTTAGTCAGTTAATTTCTGTTGGTGAGCAGACTGGAAATTTAGATGAAATGTTTAATTCAGTTTCTGGATATTATGAAGAGGAGTTTGATACTGCTGTAGACAATATGTCTAGTTTAATAGAACCAATAATGATTGTGTTTATGGGAACAATGATTGGTGGCTTAATGATAGCGATGTACTCGCCAATATTCAATGTAGGTGCAATTATTGGTCAGTAATAATTTTTAACTAATTTAAATTTTTTTGGTTAAAACTAAATGATTGATCCAAGGCTTGTCTCCTTCTTTAAAAACAACGGCATCCATAATTTCCTGAATAAAAAATGTACCTAATCCTCCAGGTTTAATATCATCAATTTTTCTATGTCTGACATTGTCTTTATCAACTTGTCTACCTTTATCAAAAAAACCAATTTCAAGTTCTTTATCTTTAAGAGATATCTTAATTTCCATTCTATCTTTAGTGTCTTGATTTTTATATGCATGTTTGACAATATTTTGTGCTGCTTCTGCAATTGCCAAAACCAATTCATCTTTTAGATCTTGGTCTAAATTTAATTTTTTAAAAACTTCTCTTGAAAATGATCTGACATCTTTTAAGCTTGAGGAATTTACTTGAAAATCCTCTTTTTCAGAAAAAACAGTAACTATATTTTCTGACATTGTTATATATCAACCTAAATTTAAAATTTGCTCGAGTTTGGCCATCATTATTACTTTAAGAACAGATTTGCTGATATCTTTTAAAATAACTTTTGTTTCAAGCTCGTTAGCTTTTTGATGACTTTCAATTAAAACAGATATTCCAGAGGAATCCATATATTCTACAGCACTTAGGTTAATGTGAACTTCTTTTTTGGCTTCTATTAATGGAAAAATTATTTCTTTAGCTTTTTCAGTTACATCCATATCTATTTCTCCGTTTAGATGAACTGTAGCAATATTTCCCTCTTCTGTGATTTTATAACTCATTTTATTGATATATTGACCTATTTTTTATTAAAATCAAGTTATACAATCTATGATTGACCCATTCTGATTATATAGATTATAATGATATATAAAAAAAGTGTAATATTGTTTTATAGAAAATTGTATATAAACTTTTAAATATAAAATTTTAATAAAAAATAAAAGAGGTAATTATGAAAAAAAATAATAAAGGATTTACTCTAATCGAGTTACTTGTTGTTGTAGCGATTATTGGAATTTTAGCAGCTGTTGGTGTAGTTGCCTATTCAGGATACACATCGAGTGCAAAAAAAGCAGGTACAAAATCAAATCATGCTTCTGTAGTTAAGTATGTAGCAGCAGAATTAAAAAAATGTGAGCTTGGTGATACGAGCGTTATGAAAGCTAAGGACGGTGCTTTTAAACTTAAATGTTCAGAAAGAAAAACAGCAGATAAAGTTGCAGACGGTGCTACTGCTGCTTTATCAGAATTTAAAAACACTTATGGTACAGTTAATAGTTTAACTACTGCAGTTAGAAAAGGTGCAAAATTTGGTGCAAGCTCAGCTTGTACAACAACAACAGAAGGAGTTACGAGAGTTGCTAACACAACATCTGCAGTAACTGTTTCTTCTTGTCCAGGAACTGGAGAAGATCCATTAAATGATGAGTTTATAATCGAATAATTTTTTAAAACTTTTTGTTTTGATTAACTCTTTTAAGACTAACAAAAGCTCAGGATTTACTCTTCTTGAGCTTTTGGTGGTCGTTGCAATACTTGGAATAATTTCATCTATAGGTGTTTTAAGTTACACGGGATATGTTTCTAGTGCAAAGCAAAAGTCTGTAGAAAATATTATGATGCAAGCTTCTTTAGGTCAGACAGAGTATTATTCTGAAAATGGAAGTTATTATCATGATAAAAGTGGAAGTGATTGTGATGTAAGTTCAGCTAAATCAGATTTAATAGAAGAAAACTTATTAGGCGGAACAGACAGCATTAATGATAAAATTGAATATAATTTCTGCGTTTCTAGTAGCGGTGCAGATTACAAGATAAAAGCTGAACAAATAAAGGGAACCTGTAAAATTACTATGGATAAAAATAACGTTTTTATCCGGACAAATTGTTAATCTCAAAATGCCAAACATAGGATTTGAAAAAATTAAAGAATTTATTTCAAAAAATTTAAATACCAATCTAAACGAGAAAAAAAAAATATATCTTACAATAAGCTTGGGTTGGATTATATTTATAGGATACTTAACTTGGTGGAATGGTCTTAAAAGTCTTGCTATAGACAAAAGTTTTAAATGGGATGAGTGGTTCTGGTTTGGTGTAGTTCCAGCATTAGCTCCTTATTTATTTGTATTTATTTGGAAAGATAAGAAAAAATCTAGCAACACCAACTATTTTAAAGAATAAGTTTTAAAATTAAAAATCTTAAAATAGGTTAAATCAAAATTTCAACCCAAAGTGGTCAAATATTTAATATTTCTCGACAATTAGAGAACCTTAAATTGTAGAAATTAGACTTAATAGCAGTTA
>CENU01112599.1_pt1 | contig 18504 bp, 14 predicted proteins | sample 361331 | NCBI WGS metagenome assembly CENU01 (sample SAMEA2619766, study PRJEB7988) | marine metagenome | isolation source: saline water (ENVO:00002010), including | reverse complement strand
CTTGCTGTCAAAACCTGTCGACCCCAAAATTTCAAAGTACAATAGATTTGCAAAGATATGATAATTAAGATTATAGTTTAGAAGATGCCCTTCTTAATTCTAGAAGATTAGATAATAATTTCTCTAGTTTCCTTATGTCTAACATGTTTGATCCATCACTTTTTGCCTCAGATGGATTAGTATGTGTCTCAAGAAATATTCCATCAACATTATTAACTATTCCTGCTTTAGCAAGAGACTCAATATGTTCGGGACTACCTCCGGTAATACCTGAACTTTGATTTGGTTTTTGTACAGAGTGTGTAACATCTAATATAGTAGGAGCTAATTTCTTTAACTCAGAGATTCCTCTAAAGTCTACTATTAAATCGTTGTATCCAAATTGTGTCCCCCTTTCAGTTAACATAATATTATTATTCCCTGACTGCATAACTTTGTCAACTGCATACTTCATGCTTTCTGCACTCATAAATTGTCCTTTCTTAATATTAACTACTTTTCCAGTTTTTGCTGCACTTACAAGTAGATCAGTTTGTCTTGCTAAAAAAGCTGGTATTTGAAGTATATCTACAAATTCTGCAGCAAATTCAGCCTCATCCTTTCCGTGTATATCTGTAATAACCGGAATATTAAATTCAGAGTTAATTTTTTTTAAAATTTTTAATGCCTTCAAGTCTCCAATACCAGTGAAACTATCAAGCCTAGTTCTATTAGCTTTTTTGTAGCTTCCCTTAAACACAAGAGGTATAGATAACTTTGAAGTAATTGAAACAAGTTTAGTGGCTATTTTTAATGCTATATCTTCTCCCTCAATTGCACATGGACCAGCGATCAATAAAAATTTATCTTTAGATATTTTATTTGTAAACATATTTATTTTCTTTGTACTTCAAATATAGTTCCATCTTGACATTTATAGACCTTACCATCTAATTTAAGTATTAAATTATAATCATGTGTTGCAATTATCATCGACGTACCCATAGAATTTAGTTTTTTAAAAAGAGAAATTATTTCTGAGCTTGTTTCTGGATCTAAATTCCCAGTTGGCTCGTCTGCAATAATTAACTTAGGATCATTTAGCATAGACCTTGCAATAGCAACTCTTTGTTGTTCTCCTCCAGATAGCTCATTTGGAAATTTAGTTGAAGGTGAGTCAAATCCAACTAATTTTAGAACTTTATCTATTTGATTATTAATCTTGTCTTTTTCATCCCATCCAGTTGCTTTGAGAACGAAGCGTAGATTATCGTAAATACTTCTGTCTTTTAAAAGCTTAAAATCTTGAAACACAAATCCAATCTTTCTCCTCAAATATGGAATTTCATTATTTTTTATATAATTTATATCAAAGTCCAGGACTTTAAATAAATCAGATTTTGAAGGTTTTAAATTTCCAAATATTGAATTAATAAAGGTTGTCTTGCCACTTCCGGTTTTGCCTATTAGAAATTTCATTTCTCCTTGAGATAACTCGAAATTTAAATTTTCTAAAATACTCTCATCGTTAATCGAAAGTGTAGTATTTATTATTTCAACAAGATTCATAATTTATTGTAGCCAATGTAATAAATAATTGTAATATGAAATTGTTAATTTTTATTTTGTTTTTTTTGTTTGATATGTTTCATTTGACTTAATTTGTACTTTATTTTTTTATGGTCAAAAAATTATTAGTATTCTTTATTTTATTTCTGTCTTCATGTTCCGAAAAGGCTGATCTAATCGTTTACAATGCTAATGTTTATACTGTTAACTCAGCAAAACCAAATGTATCAGCATTTGCAATTAAAGATGGAAAATTTATTTATGTTGGAGATGATTCAGTTATGTCTAATTACTCCTCATCAAATATTATAAATGCTGAAGGCCTTCCTTTATATCCAGGATTTAATGATTCACATGCTCATTTTTATAATCTGGGGTTTTTTGTCAATCAAATTGATCTTAAAGCCACAAAAAGCTTTGAAGAAATAGTTAAAAAGTTAGTTGATAATGATAAAACAAACCCAAAAAAATTTATAATTGGTAGAGGTTGGGATCAAAATGACTGGAATATCAAAACCTTTCCTACAAATAAACTACTAAATGAAGCTTTTCCTGATAAAGCTGTTATTCTTGGAAGAATTGATGGTCATGCATACATTGTTAATGATTATGCTTTAACGCTTGCAGGTATTGATAAAAGTTCAAAGATTGATGGTGGAGAGTTTGTAAAATTAAATGGAAAATTGACAGGAGTACTTATTGATAACGCTATGCAACCTATTAATAATATTATCCCAGATCCTACAGAGGAAGAATCCATTAAAGCATTAATAGCTGCCCAAGAAATTGCATTTGAAAATGGATTAACGTCTGTCACTGAAGCAGGAATCTCAAGAAAACAAATTGAACTTATAGATAGCCTTCATAAGTCTGGAGCATTAAAAATAAAAATTTATGCTATGATTGATAATGGTCCAGACGTTGACTACTATTTAAAACAAGGTCCATATAAGACTGATAGATTAAATGTAAGATCAGTCAAAGTGTATGCTGATGGAGCACTAGGATCAAGAGGTGCAAGTATGATAAATGAATATTCTGATAGAAAAGGTTACTTTGGTATTATAAGAACTCCAATTGACTCAATTAAAAGTTTAGCTTTTAAAATAGCTGGAACTAAATTTCAGATGAATACTCATGCAATTGGTGATAATGCAAATAGATTTGTGCTTAATGCTTATAGAGATGCTCTTTTTAACTATCGTGATCCAAGGTGGAGAATTGAACATGCTCAAGTTGTAAACGAGGATGATATACAACTATTTAATCAAAAAATTATCCCATCAGTTCAACCAACTCATGCTACAAGTGATATGTACTGGATGTATGATAGAATTGGGAAAAAAAGGGCAAAACATGCTTATGCTTACAAGGAGTTACTTGAAAAATCTTCTGTAATTGCATTTGGGACTGACTTTCCTGTTGAAGAAGTTAGTCCATTTATGACTTTTTACTCTGCAACAGTAAGAAAAGATAAAGAAGGGTACCCCGACGATGGCTTTCAAGTAGAAAATATTATTGGAAGAGGTGATGCACTTTATGCAATGACAATTCATGGTGCCTTCGCCAATTTTGAAGAAGATGAAAAAGGAAGTATTGAAGTTGGTAAATCTGCTGATTTTATAATTCTTGATAATGATATCATGAGATCTGCTGAATCAAGAATTCCCCTTACTAATGTTGTTGCAACATTTGTCGAAGGTGAACTAGTGTTTAATAGAAGATATAACTAGTATATGTGTGGAATTGTATGTGCTTTTGATATCAAAAGTAATAGCGATGAAGTAAGGTCAAATGTCCTGAAAATGGCCAAAAAGGTTAGGCATAGAGGACCTGATTGGAGTGGTATATATTCAAATAATAACGCTGTTCTTGCACATGAAAGACTTGCTATAGTTGATCCAACTTCTGGGAAACAACCGATAATTTCTGATGATGGACTTAAAGTAATAGCAGTAAATGGAGAAATATACAATCATATAGATCTTAAAGAGAGACATACTCCTGACTATAATTTTAAAACAGAATCTGATTGTGAAGTAATTTTAGCATTGTACCAAGAAAAAGGAGTTAATTTCTTAAATGATTTAAATGGAATTTTTGCTTTTGCATTATATGACTCATCTAATGATAAGTATTTAATTGCTAGAGACCATATGGGGATCATACCTCTCTATATTGGTTGGGATAAACAAAACATCTTTTATGTTTCGTCTGAGCTTAAATCATTAGAAGGTATATGTAATAAGATAGAATTATTTCCACCTGGGCATTATCTTGACAGTAGTGATGGTAAATTAACTAAATGGTATGTTCCTAACTGGACTAAATTTGATAGTGTAAAGGACTCGGAAACAAAAATTAAGTTGATACATGATTCTCTATCATCTGCTGTTAAGAGACAACTGATGAGTGATGTTCCATATGGAGTTTTATTATCTGGTGGATTAGACTCTTCTATAACCTCAGCACTTGCTAAAAAATTTGCATCTAAAAGAATTGAGTCAAATGATCAACAAGATGCTTGGTGGCCGCAACTTCATTCTTTTTCTGTAGGACTAGAAGGAGCACCTGATCTGAAAGCTGCAAAAATTGTTGCTGACCATATAGGTACTGTTCACCATGAAATTAACTTTACCGTTCAAGAAGGTTTAGATGCTATTAGAGATGTAATATACCACCTTGAAACTTATGATGTTACTACTATTAGAGCATCCACTCCAATGTATTTAATGGCTAGAGCTATCAAATCACTTGGTATAAAAATGGTACTTTCAGGTGAAGGAGCTGATGAGTTATTTGGCGGCTATCTTTATTTTCATAAAGCCCCAAATGCAAAAGAATTTCACGATGAAACTGTTAGAAAGTTAGATAAGCTTCATCAATATGACTGTTTAAGGGCTAATAAGTCTCTTGCCGCATGGGGAATTGAGGGTAGAGTGCCTTTCCTAGATAAAAAATTTATTGATGTTGCTATGGGGATAAATCCTGAAGATAAAATGATAAAAAATGGCAGGATTGAAAAATGGGTTTTAAGAGAAGCTTTTAAAGACTATCTTCCTGAAAGTGTTCTTTGGAGACAAAAAGAACAATTTTCTGATGGAGTTGGATATTCTTGGATTGATAGCTTAAAAGAACTTGTCTCAAATGTAGTATCTGATTCTGATTTTGAAAATGCGTCTAAAATATTCCCTATAAATCCTCCTCAAAACAAGGAAGAGTTTTATTACAGATCAATTTTTAAAGATCATTTTCCAAGTGCTGCTGCTGCAAAATCTGTCCCTTCAGTTCCTTCTGTAGCATGTAGTACTCCTCAGGCACTTGAATGGGATGAAGCCTTTAAAAACATGAATGATCCTAGTGGGCGTTCAATATCAAATATTCATAATGAATCGTATGAATAGAATGTTGATAAGTTTACTATAAATACTGGCTTTTTCAGCTTTTTTACCCCCTCAATTTTTAGTATATTTAAAGGTATATTTACAACCTAAAAAATGTCTACAAACAACAATAGAAATCAGTATTCTGCAGATAGTATTCAAGCCCTTGAGGGTATGGAACATGTAAGAAAAAGACCCTCGATGTATATAGGTGATGTTGGGTCTCGAGGTCTTCATCATTTAGTTTATGAAGTAGTTGACAACTCAATCGATGAAGCAATGGCTGGATACTGTTCAGCTATATCAATTGAAATCAATATGGACTCAAGTCTAACTGTTGAAGACAATGGTCGTGGAATTCCTGTTGGTATTCACAAAAAGGAAGGTGTATCTGCACTTGAGGTTGTTATGACTAAAATTGGTGCTGGAGGTAAATTTGATAAAGACTCATACAAAGTATCAGGTGGACTCCATGGTGTTGGTGTATCTTGTGTAAATGCATTATCCCAATTACTTGTAGCTAAAGTTTTTAGAGATGGAAAGGAATACGAGCAGTCTTATAGTAAGGGAAAGCCGAGTGCACCTGTTAAAGAAGTAGGAAAGTCAGATAAAACAGGTACACTTGTGACTTTTACTCCTGACAAAGAGATCTTTAAAGAAGTAACAAATTTTGACTATGAAATTCTATCTAATAGAATGAGAGAGTTATCATTTTTAAATAAAGGGTTAACTATCTCTATTACTGATAATAGAAGCAAAGACAAAGATGGCAATCCTGTTTCTGAAACTTTTCACTCAAAAGAGGGATTGAGTGAATTTATTCAATATCTAGACAAGGGGAGAGTTCCCATTATAAGTAACATAATTAAAATGGAAGGTGAAAAGAACGGAATTCCTGTTGAGGTTGCTATGGTATATAACTCCTCTTTTTCAGAAAATCTTCACTCATATGTTAATAATATTGATACTCATGAAGGAGGTACTCACTTGACAGGATTTAGAAGAGGTTTAACTAATACATTAAAAAAATATGCTGATTCATCAGGTTTAACTGATAAACTTAAATTTGATATATCAAGTGATGACTTTAGAGAAGGGCTAACTGCTGTAATTTCAGTCAAGGTTGCGGAACCACAATTTGAGGGTCAAACAAAGACAAAGCTTGGGAATAGAGAGGTAAGTTCAGCAGTCTCACAGTCCGTTTCTCAAATGCTTGAAGATTATCTTGAAGAGAACCCAGAGGACTCTAAAATTATTGTTCAGAAAATAATATTGGCTGCTCAAGCTAGGACTGCTGCTAGTAAAGCAAGAGAAATGATTCAGCGAAAGACTGTAATGTCAGGTGGTGGGCTTCCAGGTAAATTATCAGATTGTTCCGAGACTGATCCTTCAAAGTGTGAAGTATTTCTAGTTGAGGGTGACTCAGCAGGGGGTACAGCTAAACAAGGAAGAGATAGAGTTTTTCAGGCAATACTTCCATTAAGGGGTAAAATATTAAATGTTGAAAAAGCTCAACAGCATAGGGTTTTTGAAAACGAGGAAATTAGAAATATTTATACAGCGCTTGGAGTCTCTGTTGGAACAGAAGAGGATAGTAAGGCTCTTAATTTAGAAAAATTAAGATATCATAAAATAATTGTGATGTGTGATGCTGATGTTGATGGAAGTCATATTTCAACTTTGATATTGACATTCTTCTTTAACTACATGAGGGAATTAGTTGAGAGAGGAAATATTTACATAGCAACTCCTCCGTTATATCTTGTCAAAAAAGGAAGTAAAAAAGTATACGCCTGGAATGACGAGCAAAGAGATAATATTGCAAAAGATTTAGGTTCAGGAGTTTCAATACAAAGATATAAGGGGCTTGGTGAAATGAATGCAGACCAATTATGGGACACTACAATGAATCCAGAATCAAGAACCTTGAGGCAAATAACACTTAATAATGATAATGCAAAAGAAGCTCAAGAATGGTTTGCAACACTAATGGGTGATGAAGTCCCTCCAAGAAGAAAATTTATTGAGGATAACGCTATATATGCTAAAATAGATGTATAAATATGAAAGTTACTATTGTTGGTGCAGGTAATGTTGGTGCAACCTGTGCAGAATATATTTTATTAAAGGAAATTGTAGACGAAATTGTCCTTCTTGATATCAAAGATGGCTTTGCAGAAGGTAAAGCACTTGATCTAACACAAACAACTTCATCGCTAGGTTTTAAATCAAAAGTTACAGGAGTTACTAATGATTATAAAACTACATCAAATAGTGATGTTGTGATAATTACATCTGGTATTCCAAGAAAGCCTGGAATGACTCGAGAGGAATTGATTGGAATTAATGCTGGTATCGTAAAATCTGTATCAGAGAACCTATTAAATTACTCTCCTGAAGCAATAATAATTGTGGTATCTAATCCTATGGATACTATGACATACCTGGTTAAAAAATCATTTGATATCCCTAAAAATCGAGTTATAGGAATGGGTGGTATCCTTGATAGCTCCAGATTTAAAACTTATATTTCCTTAGCAACAAACCTTTCTCAACATGAGATTGATGCTATGGTCATAGGTGGACATGGTGATACAACTATGATCCCTCTTACCTCAATTTCAAAATGTAATAATAAACTTTTGTCCGAAATTGTATCTAGTGATATTCTTCAAAAAATTTCTTCAGATACTATGTTAGGTGGAGCTACTTTAACTAAATTAATTGGCACTTCTGCCTGGTATGCTCCTGGTGCTTCAGTTTCATATTTAGTAAATGCAATTGTTAATGACACAAAAGAAATACTTCCATGTTCTGTATATTTGGAGGGTGAGTATAATGCTGATGACTTATGTATAGGTGTCCCAGTAATAATTGGTAAAAATGGCTTTGAGGAAGTAGTCAATTTAGATATTAACAAAGACGAAATAGAAATGTTTGAGAATAGTGTTAAAGCTGTTAAACAAACGAATCAAGCCTTAGATGGTTTAATCTAGATAAAGTTGTTTGTTCAATATTCAAATGTTATATTTGCAGGCGTTAAAAATTTATCATGCAAGGAAATTCATTAATTAAGACTTTCGCGATTTTATTTGGTATTGTTAGTATCTATCAACTGTCTTTTACCTTTATATCCTCCACTATAGAGAATAAAGCAAGAAATGCTGCTATTGAAAAAATATCTGAAGATGAAATCTCTTTTGTAGAAAAAAGAGCGAGTGAAGAATTAAGATTTCTCGATTCTATTGGTGATCTCCCTGTTCTAATGTATTCATCCTATAATGATGCTAAACAAAAAGAACTTAACCAAGGACTAGATTTAAAGGGTGGTATTAATGTTATATTACAGATATCAATCAAAGATTTACTAAAGGGACTCTCTGAAAACTCTATTAATGAAAAATTTATTGCTTCCCTCGATGATGCAGATGAGCTTCAAAAGCAATCTGACCAAACCTATTTAGAGTCCTTCTTTGATGCTTTTGATTCAAATCCAGACCCAACTAGATTAACTTCTCCAGAGATTTTTGGTAATAGGACACTAAGTTCAGACGTATCATTTGATACATCTGATGATGATCTGAAATCAATCCTTAGAACAAAGGTTGATGAGTCAATAGTCTCAGCATTTGAAGTTTTAAGAAAACGTATTGATAAATTTGGGGTAACACAACCTAATATTCAAAGGCTCGGTACTTCGGGTAGAATATTAATTGAATTACCTGGTGCTAAAGATGTAGACAGGATACAAAACTTATTACAGAGTACTGCGCAATTAGAGTTTTGGGAAACCTTTAAAAATGAAGATTTATTAGACTTCTTACTGTCTGCAGATCAATATTTAGCTTCTATTGAAACAGAAACGATTACAAAATCTAACGAATCTGACATTGACGATCTTCTTTCTGAAGTAGAACAAACTTCAGACTCTATACAAAATACATCAAATCCTATCTTAAGCCTTGTTCGAGCTTACAGCTTCCAAGGAGGCCCTATCATTGCTAGATTTTTACCTAGAGATCAAGACATAGTTAATTCATATTTATCACTTCCTGATGTTAGAAAACTACTTCCTAGAGAATATAGATATGCTAAGTTCCTTTGGGGTAAACAAGACACAGATGGACTTACAAGTTTATATGCAATAAAATCAAACAGAGATGATACACCTCCGTTAAGTGGTGGTGTTGTTGTTGATGCGTCTCAAAGTTATGATGCATTAGGAAATGCAGCTGTATCAATGCAAATGAATGCGCAAGGTGCAAGAATATGGGAAGATTTAACTGGGGTTGCATATGCTCAAAATTCAAATATTGCAATCGTACTAGATGATATTATTTATTCTGCTCCCGGTGTTACTAGGGGTGCAATTAGTGGAGGAAGATCTGAGATTACTGGAGACTTTGACCTAAATGAGGCAATTGACTTAGCAAATGTTTTAAGAGCAGGTAAGTTGCCAGCTTCAGCCACTATCATTCAGTCTGAGGTTGTTGGTCCCTCTCTTGGACAAGAGGCAATTGATAGTGGTATATACTCCTTCTTAATAGCATTAACATTTGTTTTAATGTGGATGATATTTTATTATGGCCCTTCTGGTATATTTGCTGATATTGCACTTATACTTAATATTGTTTTAATATTTGGTATTCTTGCTGGTTTAGGAGCTGTCTTAACTCTTCCTGGAATTGCAGGTATTGTATTGACTATAGGTATATCGGTTGATGCTAACGTGCTTATTTTTGAAAGGGTTAGAGAAGAATTAAGAAAAGAAAAAGGCTTAAAGCAATCAATAAATGACGGATTTAATAATGCTCTATCCTCAATTTTAGATGCAAACATAACTACAGGGCTTACAGCACTTGTTCTATATATCTTTGGTACAGGTCCTATTAAGGGTTTTGCCACAACACTTCTAATTGGTATTGCAACATCTCTATTTACTGCAATCTTTATAACTAGATTATTAATTGATAATAAGGTTTTTAAAACAGGGAAATTATCTTTTTCAACAAAATCAACAAAAGACTTATTTAGTAATTTAAAAATTAAGTTTTTAGGAAAAAGAAAAGCTACATATGCAATATCTGCGACCCTTTTATTAATAAGCATTAGTTCTCTTTTATTTCAAGGTTTAAATCAAGGTGTTGATTTCTTGGGAGGAAGATCATATATTGTTAGATTCGATAAAGAAGTAAAGTCCTCTGATATTGAGTCTACCCTAAATAATGCATTTGGTAGTGCAGAAGTTAAAACTTTTGGTGCATCCAATCAACTGAAAATTACAACTAAATATAAGGTAGATCAGGAAGGCCTTACTGTTGATGACGAAATTAAAAATATTCTTTTTGATAATCTAGGTGAACAGTTTGATAATCCTATTTCTTATAGTGAATTTACAGCGGGTGAGGATTTTGGTATTATGTCAAGTATTAAAGTTGGTCCAACTATTGCAGATGATATTAAACAGAATTCAGTTTGGGCTATTTTTGGTTCACTTGTTATAGTTTTCTTCTATATACTACTTAGGTTTCAAAAATGGCAATTTTCTTTAGGTGCAGTTTCTGCTGTATTTCACGATGTTTTAATCGTACTTGGTATCTTTTCTCTAACATATAAAATAATGCCATTTAATATGGAAATAAACCAAGCATTTATTGCTGCTCTTCTAACAGTTATAGGTTACTCTCTAAATGATACTGTAGTTGTATTTGATAGAATAAGAGAGTTCTTCAGGATTCATAAGTCTTGGGATAATGAAACAACTGTAAATACAGCATTAAATAGTACATTGAGTAGAACTCTTAATACTTCTTTAACAACACTGATTGTTCTTATAGCTATTTTTATTTTTGGTGGAGAATCAATTAGAGGATTTATGTTTGCTTTAATTATTGGAGTAATGGTAGGGACTTACTCTTCAGTATTTATAGCTACTCCAATTATGTTTGATTCATATAAAAAAGTAAGTTAATAATTAACTTTTTTTCTTATTTATAGATAAGAATACAATTCCAATTAAAATAAAAGGTATACTTAACCATTGACCTGTTGAAAGACCAGGAAGAAATGTTTCAATACCACCCTGACTCTCCTTTACAAATTCAACAATAAACCTAATTGAAAATAGACCAATTAAAAAATATCCAAATAGTTTCCCCTCTTTCTCTCTAACTGAAACTCTTTGATATAAAATATATAGAATAATAAAAAGAATAATATATCCAAATGACTCATATAATTGAGCAGGATGTCTTGGTAAAACTTCACCTCGATTTTCAAATATAACTCCCCAATCATTATTAGTATATTTTCCTAAAATTTCAGAATTAAAAAAATTTCCAATTCTGACAAAAGCACCACCAATTGCAGTTGGAATTGTTAGTCTATCAAATATCCATAAAAGACTCTTAAAATTGTATTTTCTTTTAAAGATTAATAAGCCGACAGTCATCCCAATTGCAGCTCCATGACTAGCCAAACCTCTAAACCCTGTAAATTTATAACCATCAATTAATCCAAGTATTGAAGAATTCGGTGATTCTTGAATAGGTAATAATATTTCAATTAAATGATTCTGATAATATCCCCACTGATAGAAAAAAACTTCACCTAGCCTTGCTCCAAGAAAAACAGAAAGTACAAGATATATTAGTAATGGATCAAGATATTTTTCATCTACATTCTCTTTAGCAAAAAAAGATTTGACTAGATTATACCCTAGAAGAAATGCAAGGATGAACATTAGGCTATATATATAGACTGGAAAACCAAGTATATCAAAAGACTCGGTAGGAGACCATTTAATTTGTGAAATTATCATTTTTAAATATAACTATAATTTATGGCACAGGGTCATAACCACCCTTAAATAGTGGATTACACTTTATAATTCTTTTTACAGTTAAAAATGTGCCTTTAAAAACTCCATATTTCTTAAGTGCAATAATACCATATTCAGAGCAAGTTGGTGTATGACGACAATTACTCCCTAATAATGGAGATATAAAAATTCTATATAACCTAATAAGCCCTATAAAAGGAAGTGCAAGTATTCTGCTAATCTTTGTCATTAACTTTTACTCCTAACTTATTTAATTGATCTCTAATTGAATCAGATAAAGTAAAGTCTTTTTTTATCCTTGCTTCATCTCTAATATTTAATAATATTTTAAGAATAGAGTCATTGTCTGAAGTTGATTTTGAATAGTCAATACCAAGTATATTATTAAGCAAAGTATCGAATAAACCTAAAAAGTAATCTCTATCTCTCTCTCCAGCATTTCCATCTTTTTCAATTTGGGTAATTAATTTTGAGGAATTAAAAATTTCAGCAATTAACTTAGGTGAATTAAAGTCATCGTCTAGACAATCAAAACAATTTTTTTCCCAATCCTTAATTTGGGAAAGAAGGTTATCATCATTAATACTGGATACTTTAATATTCTTCAGTCTATCTATCATTTCCACTAGTCTTTCAAAGCCTTTTTCAGATGCATTAATTGCAACTTCACCAATGTCTAATTCGCTTCTGTAATGAGCTTGAAGAAAGAAAAACCTGATGACATTGGGATCATACGGTTTTGAAAAGAAGTCATTTTGACCAGAAAAAAGTTCATCTGGTAAAATATTATTATCAAGAGATTTAGACATTTTCTTACTATTTAAAGTCAACATATTAGCATGTATCCAAAACTTTGCAGGTTGCTTACCCTTATAACCAACAGCCTGTGCAATTTCACAATCATGATGAGGAAATTTCAGATCTATTCCACCTCCATGAATATCAAATTCATCACCAAGATACTTATTACTCATTGCTGTACATTCAAGATGCCACCCTGGGAATCCTTCACTCCATGGTGATTTCCATTTCATTAGATGTTTTTTTTCAGCTTTTTTCCATAGAGCAAAATCATATTCATTTTTTTTATCATCTTGGCTGCTTAAGTCTCTAGAATTAGATTTGATTTTTTCAAGGTCCCTTCCTGAGAGTTTTCCATAGGAATCAATCTCATTATATTTTGAAATATCAAAATATACAGATCCGTTTGAAGTATAAGCAAGATTTTTTTCAATTAGGTCTTCTATTATTGAAATTTGTTCTGTTAAATGGCCAGATGCAACAGGTTCGATACTTGGATCTAGTACATTGAAACTCTTTAGAACCTCTCTAAAGCTATTAGTGTATTTCTGAGCGATTTCCATCGGTTCAAGTTTTTCAACCTTAGCCTTTTTGGAAATTTTGTCTTCTCCAGTATCTTCAAGATGTCCAACGTCAGTAATATTCCTAACGTACCTAACGTTGTAACCAAGATATCTAAGATATCTGAATATAATATCGAAGGAAATAAATGTTCTACAATTACCCAGATGAAGATTGCTGTAGACTGTGGGACCACAGACATACATTCCGACTGAATTTTTTCTTAAAGGTTTGAATTTCTCTTTAGAGCTTGTAAGTGAATTATATATATATAAATTATGAGAATCCATTAAAGCTCAGACTCAAATTTTATATAGTCTAAAAACTCTCTTTTAAATTTTTCTTTCTTGAACTTACCTCCAAACTCAGATGTGACAGTGCTAGAATTTATATCCTTGATTCCTCTTGAATTTACACAAAGGTGCTTGGCATCTATAACACATGCAACATCTTCAGTATTAAGAACTTTTTGAAGATCTCTAACTATCTGAATAGTTAGTCTTTCTTGAACTTGTGGTCTTTCTGCATAATATTTTACTATTCTATTTATTTTTGAAAGTCCAACAACATTGCCATTTGAAATGTAAGCTACATGAGCTAGACCAACAATAGGTAGAAGATGATGCTCACAAGTTGAATATAAAGTAATATTTTTTTCAACTAGCATTTCGCCATAGTTATATTTATTTTCAAAAGTTGACATTTCTGGTCTATTCTTTGGGTTAATTCCAGAAAAGATCTCATTTACAAACATCTTTGCAACTCTTCTAGGTGTTCCTCTTAAACTATCATCAGTTAAGTCCATCCCTAGTATATCTAAAATTTCATAAACCTTCTCCTGAATAAGACTTATCTTATCAGTATCTGGTATATCAAACGCCCCTTCTTTTAAAGGTGTCTCTCCTGAGTTTGAACCAATGTGATCATCTCCAATGGAATCGATTTCTTTGTCTAGTAATCCTTGTAGTTTCATTTTTTAAAATTTGAGTTATACAAAGATAGAAATTATGAAGTTAAATAGAAATTATGAAGTTAAAAGGAAGTTAAAGTTTAATTGAAAATGATGCGTAAATAGAATATGTATCCTTTTCAATATCATACTTATCAGTTAGACCTCTAGTGTATAGCCTGTTCTTTAAAAAGCCATTTGATTTAGTAATACCAAAATCCATATCAAAGTAACCATAATTTATTCCAACTCCTGCTGATAATCCACGAATATTATTTTTTAAATCTAAGTCGGGTCCTTTATAAGAAAAATAACCCGCTCTTAGATTTAAATTTTTTAATCTGTATTCTCCACCAAATCGAATTGATTCAGAAATTCCAGCCATCTTATTTTTTATAGAGTAATTAAGAGAGTTTAAATATGAGTCTCTGCCATCATTATCATCAAATTTTGAATTATTAAATTTAGTTATTTCATAATCAAAACTCACTAAACCTCTTGAACCAAAAATATATGCAAGACTAAAAAGTGATTTTGATGGCAATCTTAGTTTATACTTATCATATATATTTATAGTGTTTGGATCAATTCTGAATGTTGATAAGCCATCTTCCTCTATAATATCTGTTTCAATAAACTGACTGTTCTCTTCCTCAATATTTAAGATAGTAGGGGTAGAGTATGATAATCCAAATCTTAATTGTTTAATCTTAATTATACTTCCTAATTGGAATGAGAATCCAGTTCCAAATGCAAGTAAATCTTCTTTAAAAAATATTCTTTGAACATTAGAATTATTAGCATAGCCAATCTCTTCAAATATTTTAGTTTCTTCAAATAAAGTTTCATGAACATTAATATTTATCCCTGTGAATAAATGATTATTAAAAGAGAACCCAAGATTAATACTATGTTTAAAATGATTCCCTGTTCTAAATATATCTAAATTCTGATCTAAATTGTTATATAATGCATTAGAAACATAATTATTGTATTCATCTCCAGTTTCGTTAATTATAAAGCTTTGATAACCAAGAAAAGCTTGCTGATCTCCAAATCCATAATTGTCACCTAAATATGTATAAACACTCTGAGAGGTCTCATTATCATATATTATTAAGTCTCCAGGAGGAATACCATCTGCAAAATAAAGGAAATAATTATCTATTCCACTATTATTGTTTCCATATAGATTAAAGGAGCTATTAAAATCTCCTAAGATATGATTGTTGTAGGCTACTGAAAATTTAGATTTTCTATTCTCATAAACAAGAACAACACCAGCACCTCCATAAGAATAAAAATCGTTCTTAGATGAAGAATTATAGTTGTTCAATCTATTTGAGATTTTAAGATTTTTATAGTTTAGAGTAACTCCAACTTCAGAATCAATAAAAACAGAAGAACTTGCAGGATTAATTGATATAGCACTTAGATCACCTCCTAATGCACCAAAGGCTCCACCCATTGAATTGAATCTGGCTGACCCCTCATGAAAGAAAGAGCTATATCTCAATACGTCTTCAAATGTTTGAGAAAAACTAGTGTAAGATATACTTAGGAATAAGTGTAGAAAAAGATACTTTTTTAACATTTAGTTTATCTTGCCTCCGCCTCTAGATCCACCGCCTGAGCTTCCTCTAGATCCACCGCTAGATGCGCCTGAACTGGGTGAGCTAAAACTTCTGCCTTGTACAGCACCTGATGAACGAGACCCTGAATATCCTCCTCTATTGGAATATGAAGAGTTGTTTCTAGAAGATCTAGAATTATAATAGCTTGGCCCATTGGAATTTGAATAATCATAACCCGAGTATCTATAAGAAGAATTACCTCTTTGGCTAGGATTAACAGACCTGATTTGTTGATAAGCTTCCCTTACATAGTCGCTCTTAATTGCACTTAAATTTGGAATTGAGCTATTTCTATTAATATTTCTTGTATTAGAGCTACCTCTTGAATAGACACCTATTAGGTTTTTATTTTTAATCTCTCTAAGATTAATACTTCTATCTATATCATCATAATCCGAAACACCTCTTGATCTATCAATATAAACTCCACCATATGAACCAAGTCTTGAATAAACTCCTGATACTTTTACTCCTTGAGAATCACTTTTTCTAGAAACTCCATTAGACGAACTTCTCTCACCTCTTCTAGATGCAGAGTTACTAAAACTCACTCTAGATGTATTTGAAATTTCATTACCATATTCATCTCTGTAAACAGTTGAATCGTAAATTCCGCCATAATACCATGGTGCATATCTTTTATTTCTCATCATGAACCAGTAGTAGTTTCCTAGAGAAGTAGCATAAGGTGAAAAGTAAAAATTTAAAGGTCCATAAAATGGATATCCCATTTCATAGGCAAAACTGTTATAGAAAAATGGAGGTCTAAATCCATAATTTATGAACATTCCATTGTTTGTAAAGAATGGATTAAATGCCATGCCGTGAAAGAATGGATTGTAATAAAATCTCCCGAAGCTTGGAAAAAAATTATTTACAACTTCAGTTGTTTGAGGGTTAGCTCCCCATGGAAGATAACCTGAATCATTATCATTTGATGAAAAGGTATTTAAAGATTCATCTGCATATTCGTTGAAGACAACTTCATAATCAATCCCTCTTTCACCAGATACATAAATACCGTCATTGACGCCATAATATGAAGCTAGTTGATATGAGTTACACCCTATAAAGAAGGACGATAACAATACTAGTTTTAAAATACCTACAATTTTTTTCATGTATCTAAATTTAAAAATAATTAATTAAATGTAAATTACTACTTTTACATTTACTTAAGTAATTACAACAATTGTGCCACTTTTTATAACGATTGTTAATAAGATTTGATCAATGGGAAAGAAAATAACTCCTAGAAGTAATGACTATTCAAAATGGTATAATGACATTATCTCTGAGGCTGGTTTAGCTGAGTCTTCTGATGTAAGGGGATGTATGGTTATAAAACCTTATGGATTTGCCATTTGGGAATTAATGAAATCTCAGCTTGATGATATGTTCAAAGAGACAGGGCACGAAAATGCTTATTTCCCATTATTTGTTCCAAAATCATTATTTGAGGCTGAAGAGAAAAATGCAGAAGGATTTGCTAAAGAGTGTGCCGTTGTTACTCATTACAGACTAAAAAATGATCCTGATAAAAAAGGCAAACTGATGGTCGATTCTGATTCAAAGCTTGAAGAGGAACTTATAGTTAGACCTACAAGTGAGGCAATTATTTGGAAAACTTATAAAAGGTGGATTCAATCATATAGAGATTTACCAATCTTAATTAACCAATGGGCAAATGTTGTAAGATGGGAGATGAGAACTAGACTTTTTCTTAGAACTGCTGAGTTTTTATGGCAAGAAGGGCATACTGCGCATGCAACAAAAGAGGAAGCTTTAAAAGAAACAAAATTAATTAATAACATATATTCTGAATTTGCTGAGAAATTTATGGCTATGCCTGTTGTTCAAGGATCGAAATCTGAATCTGAGAGATTTGCTGGAGCTGAAGAGACTCTTTGTATCGAAGCATTGATGCAGGATGGTAAGGCATTACAGGCAGGCACCTCTCATTTTCTTGGACAAAATTTTGCAAAGGCATTTGACGTTAAGTATGCTGATAAATCAGGTAAACTAGAATATGTCTGGGCAACATCTTGGGGAGTTTCAACTAGACTTATGGGAGCTTTAATTATGTCTCATAGTGATGACAATGGTCTAATTCTACCTCCACTTCTTGCTCCAACTCAAGTAATCATAATACCTATTATTAAATCTGAAGAGAGCTCAAAAAAAATATTAGATAAGACTAACGATTTATTTAATTCAATAAAAGATAATGGAATAAGAGTAAAAATTGATGATAGAGATAACATTAGTCTTGGTTTTAAACTTAATGATTCAGAAGTAAAAGGTATTCCAATGAGAATTGTTTTAGGCGAAAAAGAAGTTGATAACGATGAGTTTGATGTTTTTTATAGACATAACCTAGAAAAAGTTTCTGCTAAATTCTCAGATCTAACTTCCTTAGTTGAATCATCAATTAATCAAGTTCAAGAAGAAATGATTTTAAAATCTAAAGAGAGACTAAAAAAACATACACATGAGGTAAATTCATATGATGAGTTTAAAGAATTGATCTCTTCACAAAGTGGTTTTGTAATTGCAGGTTGGGATGGAACAAACGAAACTGAAGAAGCTATTAAAGCGGAAACAAAAGCTACAATTAGATGTATCCCTGAAGATCTTGATAATAAAGGTGTTACATGTATTTATTCTGGTAAGCCAGCACAATACAAAGTAATATTTTCAAAATCTTATTGAAATATTAAAATTTAAATTAAATTTGCACCCTGATTGGCCCGTTCGTCTATCGGTTAGGACCTCAGGTTTTCATCC
>CENU01205040.1_pt1 | contig 18513 bp, 10 predicted proteins | sample 361331 | NCBI WGS metagenome assembly CENU01 (sample SAMEA2619766, study PRJEB7988) | marine metagenome | isolation source: saline water (ENVO:00002010), including | reverse complement strand
CGACTACTTATACGATAGCTACAGTCACTTATGAACCATCGAGAGCATTTTCCGATCCTGTATTAAGTGGCTCTTTAATAATTGGTGAGCTTAGAACTGGTAAAGGAGGTGTTGATGATGCAGTGACGATTACTTTGAACGCAGGAAGTTCTTTTGAATCTACTATCAGTGGTGTGAAGCTTGGATATTGCCTTAATAGTGATCCAAGCGATTCGAATGGTTCATTAGTCATTGATGGTGGAACGCATTCGATTTCTGGTATGCTAGCAGCTGGTCTGCTAACAGGAACTGGCAACACCAACAACTCGACTGGATCTGTTGTCATCAATGACGGCACCCTTGAAATTAATGGTGGCGTTTCGGTGAATTCTGGAGGTGCTCTTTATGTCGGGCAAGTTAAGTCTTCTAACTCAACTGGTAATGCAACTGGTGCGTTTACGATGAACGGTGGAGTCCTCAATGTGGGCGGTTATTCTTATGTAGGTCATTTAGGAAACGATGCTAGTGGTAATGCCATCGGTACGTTTACTATAAACGATGGTGTTGCTAACTTTAACAACTTTGCACCCGTGTGGACTGGATCCGGTACCTTGAATTTGAATGGCGGCACCCTAAATGTTGTAACAATATCAGAGAAGTCTGGTGACTTAACTATTAACATGAATGGCGTTTATCTTCATAAACGACCGTTCCTCTATCAATGGAGGGAACGGTCAATCACGCACGGGCCTGTTTAAACGTTTTATAGATGGTGCAAGTAGTCAAGGGGGCACTGTAACCATAAATGTTACAGACGGATATATGGAAGGAAGCACAGCAGAAGTTGCCATCGCTAACGAATATACTAGCGGGTTAACTGAAAAAACCTACGGTGATTACACACTAAAGTACGCTCACAATGGAAGTGGAAAGACCGCTATGTGGGCGACTGCTCCCGCTACCTACGATGTAACAACAGCTGTATCACCCGTATCTTCCGGTACTGTTACTGGAGCAGGTACTTACGATTCTGGAGCTAACGCCATATTCGAAGCTACGGCTGCGACAGGCTATGTATTTTCGTCTTGGTCTACCGGTGACACAGATAATCCATTGTCGATTTCTGTAGCCAACACATTGGCATTAACTGCTACTTTTCTACAAGATACAAGTGATGCAGATAGTGACGGGCTGACCGCATATGAGGAATTTGTTGCAGGGACACTGCCTGACAATGAAGACTCAGATGGTGATACAGTTAAAGACGGACAAGAAGTATCTATCGGCTCTGATCCTTTAGAGGATGATACAGCTCTGATTAATTATATATCGAGTCTATCCACTTCAGTAGATCCTTCGATCATTCCTTCAGGTGCTGTCTCGCTTGCAGCAAATGGAGACAACTTCGATCTGGTTCTATCGATTGAAGAGTCAGCTGACCTAACTAGCTTCGATAAAATGGATCTCTCAAGCAGCAACGTAACTATTGATGATGCTGAAGATACTGTGATCATTTCAATTGATGGAAGCAGTGACAAAGCATTCTTTAAGACAGTAGGGCAGTAGTTACTTATACTTATTTTTTGATCAATGCCGGCGTAGTTATTGCGCCGGCATTTTTTTAGCGAACTTTATATGAATAAAGACACTATGAGGCTTTTAGTCGCTTGGAAATCTTTCCAATGCCGCGTGGGTTTTAAAATCAAAGAGCTAAAAAATCTTTATCTGCGTAGCTTTCTTAGCGGGAGAAAAATGAAGACATGAAACGAATATTAGGACGTTCTGGTATTGATGTAAGTGCTATTGGTCTTGGTTGCTGGGCTATCGGCGGTCCTTACCGGCACAATGGCAACCCCAGCGGCTGGGGTATGATCGATGATTCTGAATCACTCCGTGCCTTGGCTCTGGGGATGGATTCGGGGGTGAACTTCTTGGATACAGCGGATGTTTATGGATGCGGCCACAGCGAAGAACTTATCGGGAAGGTGATTAAAGGTAAAAGAGATGCGGTCGTTATCGCGACAAAATTTGGAATTACCTTTGACCCTATGCGGAAGGAAGTAACCGGTGAAAATCAGGACGGTGCATATATCCGAAGTGCCTGTGAGGCCAGTCTTCGCCGGCTAAAGACCGATTACATTGATTTATATCAATTTCACTGTGGCGATACGGACGCAGAGGAACCCCTCATGGAGACTCTGGAACAGTTGGTTGAGGAAGGCAAAATCCGGGCATACGGATGGAGTACGGATACACCGGAACGAGCGGCTCTGATTGCCCGGGGGCCGAACTGTTGTGCTGTGCAGCAAGAGCTCAGTGTAGTTACCGGTCGCGATGAAGTGCTGAAGATTTGTGAAGAAAATAATCTGGCGAGTATCAACCGGAGTCCCTTGGCCATGGGTATCCTGTCCGGGAAATATACCCGCTCGACAAGCTTTCCCGATGGGGATGTTCGTTCCGCGTTTATGAACCTCGCGAGTGGGGTATTTGCGGAACGCATGGAACTGGCTAATTCGATCAGGGATGTTTTGACTGCGAACGGTCGAACGCCCGCTCAGGGTAGTCTGGCTTGGCTTTTAGCCAACAGTACGCGGACGATTCCAATTCCGGGCTTTCGCAATAGTCGGCAAGTCGAGGAGAACTGTGCGGTGCTGGCTAGCGGTCCATTGTCCGATACAGAAATGTGCCAAATCGATAAATTGCTGGCTAAATACAAGGCCGGGGATCGTTGATTACCTTTTGATTCTGTAGAATCGTTTAGTGCCTTGTATGGGTACACCGACGCTTGCTTTTACCTTGTTGCCGGAACTGTCTTTGAGGGAGTGCCAAGAGCCTTCTTCGAGACTCTCCGATGTCTCAATCTCCATTTCGAGATTCAGTATATTGTTTTCCATGGCCGCTCCGATCGAATTGGCCCGGAGGTCGAGAACTTCATCGGTCGATAGCTTCAACTGATTATTTGTTTCGTGTAGCTCGAGCTGGGCTCTCAAATCCGCTACTTCCTGACTCAGTTCTTCACAATCCGGGGTTGGGCTGGTAAAGACCATGCCGGATGCGAAAATGCCGGAAAACTCAAGGTTTCCATTGGTGATTCGCAGGCCGCTAAGGTCGGCCCCACTGAAGTCGGCATCCTGTAGATAACTCTTGTTCGTGGGATAGTCGTTGATTCGAATTTCAACATTTGCAAAGGTGCACTGTCGAAAATCGGACTGACTCAGATTGTTGTTTTTAAATAATACATTCTGTAGGTTCAGGCCTGAAAAATCGGAACCGGAGAGGTCTGCCCCGGGTGTGATTTGACGAAAAATGGGTTGGATCGGCCGGATTACAGCAGGGTACATTAGAGTGGGGTCGTACTCATGCATATAGACCCGACCGCGGATCAGCATCTCATGGATTCGCCAATGACTGAATGCAAAATCTCCCTGTGGGGTCGCCGTGTAGTATTCTCGGATCTTCGTATCCGCTATTCTTTCGATGGACACGCTGACAGATCCACCGGTGGAGGTTTCGATCGAATAAAACGAGTTGCTTGGTGCAGTTTCCTCGAAAATCGCTTTGATCGGCTTCAGGTCTCGGGTAGTAGGCAGGTGGGGGTTATAGGTATGGGTAAAGTCGAGCTCTGTTCGGATCTCATTATTTTTATATATTTCCCATCGGACAAATGCATACCCGTCTTCCGGGGTCGCGGTATAGGTCTGATTTAATTCTTTAGAGATCTCCGAGGTATATTCATTGCTGTAGGAGACGGTTCCACCCTCCGAGTGAATGATGTAAAAATAGGGCGCGGGGTCGATCAGACGGAAGTTTGCCGTGATCACAAAGTCGCCGAATTCGTGCTGATTGTCTTCCCACTCGTGATCGTATGGATTCTCTGTTGTATAACCGGTCTCATTGATATGACCGCCGGTCCAGGCGACGAATTCATACGCGGTATTGGGTTCTGCCTGATATCCATGTAAGTTATAAGTGCTGCCAATTATACGGCCGGGCATATATTCAAATACCTGTCCCGATCCGCTGGGGCTTATTTCATAACGTGAAAACCCGGCACTGAGTGAGGCATTCAGTAGGCAGAGTCCGCCTATTAGGGCTGTAGTTTTTTTGGTTAGCAAAGCGACAAATCTGGAGTGCGGGTCGTATGGGGTAACAACCGGATAGTGTTCGAATATATACATTCGGATGGCTTGCTGTAAAGTTGGATTTTATACCCCTCCGTGGGACATCGTACTGGAGCGCCGCCGAATACTCACTTTTACACTTTATTCTCTGGTTCGCTACTCTAGGTTTTCTTTATGAAGCGGACATCTACAGGCATACTCCGGATACTTTTTTTCCTTCTCCTGCAATGTATTGCGCAGGCAGATAAATTGCCGCAAGAGCCATTTCCAAACATTATATTGGTTATTACGGATGATCAGGGCTACGGGGATTTGAGCTGCCATGGCAGCCCCATTGCAGAAACGCCAAATGTGGACAGGCTGTACGCCGATGGACTGCGTCTGACAAACTACCATGTGGATCCTACCTGTGCACCGACCCGATCCGCATTGATGACCGGTCGTTATTCAAACCGGGTCGGGGTGTGGCATACCATTCAGGGGCGCAGCATGTTGCGAAAGAGAGAAATCACATTACCGCAAATCCTCAAAGAGAATGCTTATGCCACAGGCCTCTTTGGGAAATGGCATCTCGGGGATACTTATCCCTACCGCCCAATGGACCGCGGCTTTACTCATGCGGTCTATCATGGAGCCGGCGGTGTCGGGCAAACCCCGGACTATTGGGGGAACGATTATTTTGATGACATCTATTGCTTCAACGGCACTTGGAAAGAAACGAAAGGTTTCTGTACGGATGTTTTTTTTGATGAGGCGAAGAATTTTATCCGCACAAACAAGGATCGTCCGTTTTTCGCTTATATTTCGACTAATGCGCCGCACTCACCTTTTCGCGCACCTGAAAAATATCTGGATGCATACATGAAGCACCCCTTGTTGGAGAATTATAAACCACGGAAGAACGCCTGGAAGAAGCGAAGCCAGGCAGATTGCGCAGCGTTTTATGGAATGATTGCCAACATAGACGACAACTTCGGGTCCTTGTGGGAATTACTCGTGGAGGAGGGGATCGAAGAGAATACACTGCTCATTTTTACGACAGACAATGGCTCCGTGTTTTCGGAGGAATTCTACAATGCCGGGATGCGGGGGGGCAAAGCATCCCGCTACGAGGGGGGTCACCGTGTGCCCTGGATCATGCGCTGGCCCGGCGGGCATCTTTCGGGGGGCAGAGATATCGATGTACTCACGGCTCATCTCGATATCCTGCCCACCTTGATTGATCTCCTGGATTTAGAAGCCCCCGCGGTGTCATTTGACGGCTCTTCACTGAAGGGTGCTATCGAAGGGGGAGAGAGCGGTTTGGAAGACCGTACACTAATCGTGGAATCACAAAGATTGAGAGATCCGATCAAGTGGCGGAACACAACAGTCATGCGTGGCCCCTGGCGCTACTCTGTATTGGATGAACAAAGAGAGTTGTTTGATTTGCGCACGGACCCGGGCCAGAGAATGAATATCGCTGAGCAGCATCCGGAGGTGGTGCGTTCATTGATTGCGGACTATGATGCCTTCTGGGCGGATGTATCGAAAGAACATGCCCTCTACACAAGGCCGGAGGTCGGCTCTGCTCGGGCAAACCCGGTGGTCTTGACTTCGCATGATCATGTCACCCAGGGCGCCACTGTCTCTGCCTGGAATCAATGGCATCACATTTATGATGGTGTGCGTCATGACGCTCCCTGGTATGTCGACTTTGTTACCGGTGGGATGTACGAGGTCTCAATTCGGCGATGGCCGATCGAGCAGGATTGGTCCATTAATGAACACCCGGAAGAGGGGCAGACCAAGGGGCGGTTCAATGCGAACCGGGCTTACCTGGAGCTAAATGGCAAACGCTTGGAACAAGCCTTACCGAATGGCGCCAAAGAAGTTACCTTCCGTCTGGAAGTAGAGCCGGGCCCGGCGGTTCTAAATGCTGGCTTTATTGAAGAGGGCGGGGCGCGGGCAAGTGCCTACTACGCCTACATTCTGCATACCGGGCTCGGTCAAGTAAACCCCGGCTGGAATACTCATAAGGGTTCGGGATTGATCCAGAAAGACTGGACGGACGCGCCGGAATGGGAGGCTATACTGCGCACCTCGAGAAAGCCCTAGAGAGAAGGCTGTACTTACGCCCGGGGCCTCTTGAATGGTCTTGTGCCGAGAGCGAGGGTTACAAATAGACTAGTTAACGACTCTCAACGATGTGTTTTTCAAGACACAAAGAAAAGGGTGCAGAATTTCACTCACTCTTTTCAAAGAGCCTTGGGTAGGTGTCGATTTTTTCTTTAATTTAATTAGCGTATTGGTGTCTGCGATAGGTATTATCTCCCGGAAGTTCCTCGAACAATACGCCAACCGCATTCTTTATTTCGATGGTAACGTTTTCTGCGGAGCACTCCAAGATACTGATACCAGTTCGAATGGGTCGTCTGAAGCGCATCTCAACCGTTTCCCCCGGTTCAATATCGATTCCCTGAAAGACATGACCAGAGTCTCGGTGCCGCACACTGAGGCTCACTCGCTCCGTTGCGTCAGTACTGAAAGTAAACATTTCAATAACCGCATCCACTTGACCACTCAGGTCATAACGACGATCAGCGTCCGGCTTGAGGCTTAAGTTTGTAATCTGGCTTTGATACGCCGCACGAGTGAACGGAGCGGTCGATTCTACTTCAACTGGATGTACTCCCGACCCGGTTAGGTACGCAGCAATATTCTGCGCCTCTTCGTATTTTTGCGCCTTTCGTTTATTCTCATAGTAATCGTAAAACTGCATCTCCTCTTCGCTCCAGGCATTACCTTCTCGGTAGTCCCCGGAAAACGGCACGAGTAAATCAATCCAAGCAAAAAGTTTGTGGTAGTCTTCATCCGTGAGTTCGACCTCGTAGTGCCCCTCTTCGAGCATCTCAATCAGTGGGCTCTTGGCCGAGCCTGCGAAGTAGGGCGGTAATTCGGTTGGCACAGACATCTGACTGATCCAGGAAACAACACCTTCTTCAGGATTCCTGACTCGATAGCTATTCCACTGATCCAACTTAGCATCTGTTAAGTTTAAATACGAATGTGTCCAACGACGTTTGTTTTTGGTTTTGCCATCGGTCGCTATGCCACGCAAGTCCATGAGTTCCGTATTACTGCCGTCATGACAAGTGATGCAATTACGATCCAGTATCGGCTGAATTTCTTTGACGAAGCTAAAGCCACGAGTCTTCCCATAGAATGGCTTGAGCTGCTGAGCACCTCGTTGCCATGCAATTGTATCCTCCTTTTGAAAGGGGTAATAATTTGCATTCTCCTTATTGTGACAGCCCATACAGGACTTGTTCTCGCCGGGTCGGATCGTGTCCCACGTTCGGGTGGTTTGAATGACCTGCCCCTTGGCATTTAAAATCTGGTGGTACTGCGAAACCATGGCGGGGACTTCGACCATGGCGGAACCATCTTCTTGAATATCCGCATCACCAAGTATGCGTTTTACATCCCATGTTGCGTTACCGATACTCACCGGGGTGCTGTTCATCGAGCCTCCGCCCGGACCGCCGTTTAGCTTTTCACCAACCGGAGCCGCACGATAATCGATCTCCACAACGCGCAAGGTTTTTGCCTCGCCTCGGGGAATGCCTTCAAGCCCGGCACCTTGATACACATCGTGTATATAATAAGTGCCTGTGCTTTTCGTGTAGTCGACCGTATCAGGAATCAATTCCGTCAATGCTTTTTGTTTGAGTGATACCATGCGTTGTACGCCCAAGTCTTTTGCACGCCAAAGCAACTCCCGTTCGCCATCGGCATTCATCCAATACAAGCCATAGTTATTTGAGGAGATGTAGCCCTTATATAATTTGTAATGCCAGTGTGGGTCGAAACCATAGTCCGGCAAATAGCTGATTAGGAACTCCTCTTCATTAAGTGGATACGGGTAGCGAAATTGATCCCCTTCCTGCCCCCAACGATCTTTAGCTACCGGTGAACTGCGGCCGAGAGCCGCATCATAACCATGTTCTCTTTTGGGTGCGATTAAGTGCAAGCCGACGCCCTCATCACGGCCTTCCAAGACATCTATGATTGCCAGTTTTCCATTTTGACCGGTGTGGTGCCCCGCCGCAATCGCCATGGTTTTATGCGATCCCGGAATTGGGCGCATATGTAATAACGAAGTCGGGAACCAAGAATTACCTCCATAGAAAACCCGTTGCCCTTGGCCGTCCGGATCCATCGAAAAGACTGGATGAGGGAATGTCTGCGCACGGTCACTGTAATCCCAACGTGTATAGCTGATGCGACCATTTTTCAGTAGTTGAGGATAGACTGTATGTACCTGATCAATCGCTAGACGGCGAATATAGCGTCCTTCTCTATCCATACGGTAGAGGTTACTTATTTCGGACTTCCAGCAAGGTACGCTTTGTTCCGGTCGAGTAGAGACAAAGATCAGATCATTGTCTGGTAAATAGATGGGTTCATAATCTGCGCGGCCAAGGCCATAGGTGAGTTGCTCGATCTCGCCCTTCATTAGATCGTATTGATAAATATGGTAGTCATCGAGTCGGTCCGATTTCTTCCATGAGAAGGCCAACTTGTCTTTACCGAAGGATAGATCCACGTCGCGCATCATGCCGTGGGGATCTTCAATGAGTGACTGCGCCTGCCCATAGGTGGAATCTTCTTTAAAAGACAAAATAGTGAGTCGAGCACCTGCCTTGAAATAGCGCTCTGCTCGCGCATCGGAAAGGCCCTCAGTATAGCCAAAAAAACTGTTCCTGATGGTTTCGCCCTCGGTAAAGGTAAAGGGGGCCCAGTCTTTCAGGACTGAAGTCAGTCGCTTACTGCGGCGTTGATCACAGTGCTGCACATACTGAGCAAATGAAGAAAGCTTTTCTCCATCGTGTGCATGGTAGAGTCGCTCAAGAATTTTGTCCTGAAATTCAGGAAGCAAGATTTCCCAAGCATCACTGCCTCCATCCTGCATAACCCAGTCAGTCACGATTGGGTAATCGAGGCTAATTTGAAAGAAGTCTTTTTGGAATGCTTCGATACGTTCATCCCCGTAAAGGCCTTTATGCGATTCGCGAGATTGATTAATCGCATTAAGAAACCCTTGTACTTGGGGAGATTTGGACGCATTGCCTACCGAGACCAGTATCAGTATAGGGATAAAGGACTGCATGGAGATTTTCCAAATGAATTGGATATAAATTTGGAAGTATTTAAAGTACATGGATCTCGCAGGCAGAATTAGAAATTGGGTGCTATGTCTGGCAGGAGTTGATCGAGTGCTTGTTACAAGATTCTGCACGGATACAATAAACACTTATTTTTTCATTAATGTATCCTGTTTAAAAATTACATTCACCAACCACCATCGTCAATGTCTACAGATGCCGGACCAATGTCTTTAAACGACAACAAGAAGAGCTCCTATTCAACATTTTCGGGCGATGTAAAAATTAGTCGGGTTCCCCTAGAATACCCACACTAAGACTAAGACAGAAAGCGTTACGGTTTATTAATTTCAAGAAGTACTTCGAATGTAACCGGAGCTTCTTGTCTTTGTTTTAGAATCGTATTGTACCGAGAGCATGCTCTATAAATAGACAATGAAACGACTCTGGACGATGTGTTTGATCAGTTGCCTGCCCGTAATTCTGGCGGAAGGGCATACCTTTGCGAGCAAGCCCAATATTCTATTCATTCTTCTGGATGACTTGGGTAAAGAGTGGATCAACTGCTACGGGGGTGAAGGTATCGAGACGCCACATATTGATGCGCTGGCCGAGGGGGGGATGCTTTTTCATAATGCTTATTCCATGCCCCAGTGTACGCCTTCTCGGGTGGCTTTCCTGACCGGTCAATATCCCTACAGGAATGGCTGGGTCAATCATTGGGATGTACCACGGTGGGGCGTTGGCTATTTCGACACGAAGCAGTACCCGAGTATCGCGCGGATTCTTCAAGGCGCTGGGTACGCAACCGGGATCGCCGGCAAATGGCAGATCAACGATTTTCGCGAGCAGCCGAACGTGTTGCTGGACAATGGATTTGACGATTACTGTATGTGGACGGGGGCGGAGAGTGACCCGGAAAATCCGGAGCATTTCGAGATTAGTTCGAAGCGTTACTGGGATCCCTACATTCATACGAAAAAGGGGAGTCGGACGTACCCGGGGGAGTTCGGGCCGGATGTCTACAACCGCTTTGTTTTGGATTTTATTTCAAAGAATCAAGAGCGTCCTTTTTTTATGTATTATGCGATGGCGCTTCCGCACACGCCGTTCACGACTACACCGTTGCATTTGGATGTTTCCGATAAGTACGAAAAACATCGTGCGATGGTCATCTACGTGGATCACCTGATCGGAAAAGTGATGGCCCAATTGGAGGCACTGGATCTTACCCGAAAGACGCTGGTACTTTTTACCTCGGATAATGGAACGGTCACTTCTCTGAAGAATCATCGAAACGGGCGACTCGTGCGCGGGGGCAAAATGAAGCGTACTGAGAACGGCGTGAATGCTCCTTTTATTGCTCATTGGCCGGGCCAGGTGCCTGCCGGAGTGAGTACCGAGGCGCTGGTTGACTTTACCGATATGTTGCCAACATTCGCGGATCTCGCAGAAGTTCCGTTGAGTCCGCATTTCCAATTCGATGGAAGCTCTTTTCGCGAAGTACTTCTGGGACATACTGAAAAGAGTCCTCGTCAATGGATCCTGGCGATGGGAAGTCACCCCGGAGTGGCGACCGATCAGGGCATTGAGTGTACGCACCGGTTTCGGGAGCGTGTTCTTCGGGATGAGCGCTATAAGCTCTTTATTGACTCCAATCAGAGGCCGGAGAAATTGGTCGATCTATCGAAAGATCCGGAAGAGCAGAATGATCTCAAGGAACAGCCGGAAATGGCTGCCGTGTTGGATCAGTTAACTGCGGTTGCCGAGGGATTTCCGAAGCAGGACAACGATCCTTTTTATCAGCGTATACCGGGATATCCGAGCTACCCGAACCGGCTCAATGAATCAGTGGCCGATCCCAGAAAGAGCCAGGTCCACAAGATCGGTCGATCCGATTGATAAATCACCCGGCTGCGGCTCTCTCTGTAAATAGTCCGGTTTAGGGTGAGTTTGGCTTGTGCCCATAACCGTGCGTGTTAGCTCTTTGTTATGAGAGTTACTACCCTTTTTCTCGCTTTCATTAGTCTACTATCTGCCGGTTCGCTGCCGCCTACGGAGCGCCCAAACATCTTGTTCATTTTTTCGGATGACCAGAGTTGGGATACCTTGGGTGCGATTGGTGGTGAGGTGAAGACGCCGAATCTCGATCGTCTTGTCCAGTCCGGTGTATTTTTTCAGAATGCGTACAATAGCGGTGCTTGGCAGGGGGCTGTTTGTATGGCCAGCCGGACAATGCTGATGACTGGCCGCCAGCTCTGGCAGGCACACCGTTTCCATCAAACGAAGGAGCGGGATCCTGCAGCATTCTGGAGCGGGCTTTTTCGGGAAGCCGGTTATCGCACTTATTTTGCGGGGAAATGGCATGTCTCCAATTGCAAACCGTCTTCTATTTATGATGTAACGGGCGTTGTGCGTCCGGGCATGCCAAATTATTTTGATCCGGCTCTGGGCGGGCGTTACAAATGGAATGAGCGTGGTGCGGGTTATTTCCGTCCGACCTCCGAGGCGGATGATAGTTGGGACCCGAGCGACCCGATCTATGGTGGATTTTGGGAGGGCGGTCGTCACTGGAGTGAAGTTACGGGAGACGATGGGGTTGCCTTTATCGAATCCGCAGCGGGTTCGGAAGAGCCTTTCTTTATGCAGATCGCCTTTAATGCGCCGCACGATCCGCGACAGTCGCCGCGTTCTTTCCTCGATCAGTATCCTTTGGATGAGGTGGCACTTCCGGAGAATTTTTTAGCGGAACAACCACATGCCATCGCGATGGAGGTTGCCGAGGGCATGACCCGCGATGAAGACCTGGGTCCGTTTCCCCGTACGCCTTACTCGGTTCGTAAGAATCGGCAGGAGTACTTTGCCCTGATTACCCATATGGATGTGCAAATTGGCCGGATTTTAGATGCGCTCGAGGCGAGTGGCCTGATGGAGCAGACTATTATCGTGTACACTTCGGATCACGGTCTGGCCTGTGGGCAGCATGGCCTGATGGGGAAGCAAAACCTCTACGAACACAGCATGAAACCACCGTTGATCCTCTGCGGCGGTGGATTGCCTGCAGGCGAGCAGATCGATACTCCCGTCTACATGCAGGACCTGATGCCGACAACGCTGGAAATGGCGGGTATTCCCATTCCCGAAGACGTAGCTTTTAAGAGCCTCCTGCCGGTTGTCGCGGGGGAGATCTCCTATCCGGCGATTTATGGCGCTTACAAAGACAAACAACGAATGATCCGTGTCGGCAAGATGAAGCTGATTGTCTATCCCCAGAGTGCCACCCGTTTATTATTTGATCTCGAAGAGGACCCGCGGGAAATGAAGAATCTGGCCGAAGACCCGGCCTACCAAAGTGTCCTTGTTCAATTAGAGGAGGCGCTTACCCGGGAGCAGCAAATGCTCGGTGACCCCCTTCTCGGTCATACTTTTTTAAAGGAAGAACTATGAATATATATCTGTTAATAAATAGAATTAGAAAGGGCATGATTGTGGTTTTATCGGTCAGTGCTACCTGTGCTGCTATGGGCGCAAAAGACTTTTCTGTCGGTTCCCGACAGGTGCACCTGGATTTCCACACTTCCGAGAAGTTGCCGGAAATCGGGAAGCACTTTTCAAAAAAGCAGTTTCAAGCGGCATTGATTGCGGGTAACGTTAATGCCATCAATATCTTTGCCAAGGGGCACCATAGCTGGAGCTATTATCCCACCAAGATTGGAGAGATGCATCCCAATCTCGATTTCGATCTTCTCGGTGCACAGATAGAGGCTTGCCACGAGATCGGTGTACTGGCCCCGATTTACTATACCTTTGGCTGGTCACACATCGACGCAGTGAAGCATCCGGAGTGGTGTGCCCGTCGGAAAAATGGAGACGTCATGACCACCCAGCCCTATGATTTCGAGGCACCAGAGGATACCCCAAAGCCGAACTTCCACTGGATTCACATGTGTGTGAACACGTCCTATCATGACCATATTATGGAGCAGATAGAAGAGATCTGCCTGGGCTATCCGGTGGACGGCTTCTGGTTTGATATCTATCAGGTGGCCAATCCCTGCTACTGCGAGACCTGCCGAAAATTGATGAAGGAGTCGGGATATGATGTGGAGAACAAGCAAGCGGTACATCGATTCCAGGGGGAGTCGTTTAAGCGCCATCAGCGGGCCTTGACGGAATTGGTGCATCAGTATCATCCGGAGGCGACTCTCTACTTTAATGGGTGTACTTCTGTTGGGCGCGGGGCGCAGAATTTCAAGCTGAAGATGTACGAGTATAATACCGTGCAGGATTTGGAAGATTTGCCGACTACCTGGGGTGGTTATGATAAGCTGCCCATGCAATCAAAATTCTTCCTTAGCGAGGGCTACCCAATCACCGCGATGAGCGGCAAGTTTCATAAAGCATGGGGAGAGTTTGGTGGATTCAAACATCCCAATGCCTTGACCTATGAGGCGGCTTCGATGATCGCATGGGGAGCGAACTGCAACTTTGGTGATCAATTACATCCCAGCGGCGAGATGGACATGGAGACCTACCGTACCATTGGTGTGGCTTATGATTATGTGGAAAAGATCGAGGCATACGGGGTGGGGGGCATCCCTGCTGCCAGAGTAGCGATCTGGCGTTCTTTTAGTCTGCCGCATGACGAAGGGCTTTCAAGGATGTTGCTCGATGCCAATATCAACTTCAGCGTGGCTAACGCGGGGGACCGGGGTCTCAGCCAATACGATGTAATCATCCTTCCGGGCGTGCCCTGCACGACGGCCAAAGACGTGGAGCGATTGAATCGTTATGTCGCTGATGGAGGCAAACTGCTCCTCATTGGCCAGGGGGCTCTGGATAAAGGGCGTACCCGACTGCAATTCGATACGGGTGCGGAGTACCTCGGAGCCGGTCAGTACGATAAAGATTACCTCGTCGCTGCGGGGGATCTGCAGGCGGGTTTGGTATCCAGTCCGTTTCTTTGCTACAAGCCTGCCTTGCGGGTAAAACCGGAGCAAGGCACCGAAATTCTGGCTTCTGTTCATGAGCCGTATTTCAGCCGGACGTATGGCGCATTCACATCACACCAGAACACACCTTTTCAATTAGAGCCCGCAGCGCATCCGGGAGCGCTGCGCAAGGACAACATCATTCTCCTGACGCACGACTTGGATGAGATGTATTACAAGCACGGGTCGTACTTACACCGCGACTTTTTTGCCAACGTGCTCGGATTGTTCCATGAGCAACCAATGGTTGAAGTCGATTTGCCGAGTGTCGGGCGGGTCAGTTTACTTCATCAACCGGAAGACCGGCGCTATGTCGTACACCTGCTCTACGGGCCTCCGGTCACAAGGGGCGCTTGTGAAGTCATTGAGGACCTGCCGACACTTTTCAATGTGGAGGTCAAGATCGACCTGCCCGTATCCGTCAAGCGAGCCCTTTGGGTGCCGGAAATGAAAGAGTTACCGATTAGCGAAAAGAATGGGAAGCTCTCGGTTACAGTTCCGCAGTTCAGCTGCCACAGCGCGATTGCTTTTGAATACACCGAGAAGTCGACTGATGAGTGAGTATACTATCGGGATTGATTTTGGGACGAATTCGGTTCGGGCAATCGTTGCGGATGTAAGCTCTGGTGCTATTCGGGGTTCGGGTGTCTGCAACTATGAACACGGTGAACAGGGTGTAATCGTCGATGCAAAAGATCCAAACCTCGCGCGGCAGCACCCGGTCGATTACCTCAAGGGCATGGAGCAAGCAGTTAGCTGTGCAATGGATGAAGCAGCTATCGATCCTTCCCGAGTATGTGGGATCGGTGTAGACGCCACCGCGAGTACGCCGATTCCGCTCGATAGCGATGGTCTGGCCTTGGCATTAAAGCCGGAATTTTCCTCGCATCCCGCCGCCATGGCCTGGCTCTGGAAAGACCATACCGCCTCTGCCGAGGCCGAAGAAATCACCGCGCGTGCGAGGGAACTGCGTCCGCATTATTTACGATCCTGTGGCGGGTCTTATTCATCTGAATGGTTCTGGGCAAAGCTGCTACATTGTGCGCGAACGGATCCGGAAATTTATGGTGCAGCCTTCAGCTGGATTGAATTGCATGACTGGATCCCCTTTATCTTAACTGGTCAGCGAACGGCCGGACTCTGTGCAGCCGGGCACAAGGGTCTCTACAGTGTGGGCTGGGGCGGCTACCCCGATGAAGAATTTCTCGCTGCAGTAGATTCGGATTTGGTTCGTGTGCGTGCCACTCTGCCCGAACAGGCACATCACCTCGGTCATTGTGCGGGCTCGTTATCCCTAGAATGGGCCCAGCGACTGGGGCTTCCGAAAGACCTACCCGTAGCGGTCGGGACGATTGATGCCCACTCGGGAGCGGTCGGTTCGGGGATTCGTCCGGGTGTCATGGTCAAGATCATGGGTACCTCGACCTGCGATATTGCAGTTATGCCACTGCAGGGGGCATTACCGGAAATCCCGGGGATTTGTGGGATCGCAAGCGAATCGGTACTCCCCGGTTTCTATGGCCTGGAGGCAGGGCAATCCGCAGTCGGAGACATCTTTAACTGGTTTGTCGAACAGCTTGAGCCGGGTCGGGGCTTAACCCACGAACAGTTAAATGAGCAGGCTAGCGCCCTCCGGCCGGGAGAGTCGGGCCTGCTTGCATTGGACTGGAATAATGGAAACCGATCTGTCCTGGTTGATCCATTGCTCAGCGGACTGATCGTTGGTTTATCATTGCATACGTCCCCGGCGGAAATCTACCGCGCCTTGATTGAAGCAACTGCATTTGGCGCCCGCATGATTACCGATCGGCTCAAGGCTTATGACGTTCCCATCGAGCGAATAATCACTTGTGGCGGGATCTCGGTGAAGAGTCCCTTGGCCATGCAGATCTATGCGGATGTACTGGACTGTCCTATTGAAGTCTCCGGCAATGAACAGAGTTGTGCACTGGGTGCGGCTATGGCAGGCGCTGTTGTCGGTGGTGCCCATCCCGGGTTCAAAGAAGCAGCCACTTCCATGTGCGGTTCGGGAGACCAGACCTATCAGCCGAATCGGGAAAATGTCACGGTCTACCATGAGCTGTTTGATCTGTATGCAAATCTACAGGATCTATTTGGCTTGGGTCGTGCGGTTGTGGATACGGCGTCGCTCATGAAACATTTGATCAGAATACGAGATGCTGTACGGTGCAGGAGTGATTGAATCGCAAATGTTCTATGGGCAGGGCGCTTCATTTTTTGTGACCGAAGATTCAAGAAGCCAGCCTTTCCAATTTATTATACAAATGCTACTTTATCCGATTGTTTCATTATGAAAGCTTCTCGAATACCCGTATTATTTCACTCATTTTCGTTACTTTGCTTTCTTTGGTTGAAGCCTTGTTTCGGTCTTTCCTTGAAAGAGGCTTTTTCGGAGCACTTTCTTGTGGGCACGATTTGGCACGGTTATTCAGTTGATGGAGAAAAAAATAAATTTCTTGCTCAGGAGAAGGCACTGACAGCGACCGAATTTAATGTCATCACACCGGAGAATTGCATGAAGCCCTCGTTCACCCAACCGAAGGAAGGCATATTTACATTCGCCGAAGGGGATGATTTGGTCGCCTTTGCTCAAGAACACTCAATTGCAGTCGTTGGCCATACGCTGGTTTGGAAGAATGATGCACCCCAATGGTTCTTTAAGGATGCCGCCGGTGGGGAGGTCAGTCGTGAAGTATTGATCGAAAGAATGAAAGAGCATATCCGCACGGTGGTCGGCCGTTATCGCGGACGGATTGCTTATTGGGATGTTGTGAACGAAGCGATTGATACCAATTGGATTCAGCAGGAGCAACGCTTTGATGCCTTTTACAAGCCGTGTCCCTGGCTTGATATTATTGGCCCCGAGTACATAGAGATCGCCTATCGTACCGCGCATGAAGCGGACCCGGATGCAAAGCTTCTGTATAATGATTATAATTTAGACCAGCCGGCAAAGCTCGATTTCGCACTGGATATGATTGCTGGCTTGAGAAAACGCGGCGTCCCGATTCACGGCTTGGGCTATCAGGGACACTTCTTTTTAGATGAGCCAACGCTTCCTCTGATCGAGCGTGTTCTGGAAAATTCCCGGAAGGCCGGTGTTCCCCTTCATATTACAGAACTCGATGTCAGTGTGTTGCCCAATGCATGGAAGCACCGTGGCGCCAGTGTAGAGGATAAATTCGAACTCGCCGCCGAATTTAATCCCTATGTTGAAGGGGCTCCGGAGCCTGTCTTACTCGAGCAGGCAAATCGTTATGAGGACTTGTTCAATCTATTCGTGCAATACGCCGACAATATGGAGCGTGTTTCCTTTTGGGGTGTTTGGGATGGCAATAGCTGGCGGGATTACCGACCGATGCTCGGGCGCACCGATTATCCCCTCTTGATCGGTCGTGAATTTGAACGCAAGCCTGCCTATCATGCGGTCATCAAAATGGCCGAGGCCCGCTGAACAAGCACGCTGAGCCTCATTCCAAGCCTACCGAAACTCGATAGAACGCTTTATCCATCGGAGGCGAGCGGTCTAAAAAAAGAATCGCCTCATTTTCGGGAAGGGAGCGTTCGCTCCGGTCGATGATCGTCCAGGAATCGGTTTCCAGTGTGGTCGAACGCCACAAAGAATAAGCACGGCCGGATGTGCCCGGAAATGAAAGCGTATGCGCCGGTTGCTCGTTGGGACTGATCGACAGTTGCCCGGGCACACTGGCCGCATCATTCGGATCGCTCCCGAAGCTCACTTCGTGGAGATTATTAAAGCCATCGGAATCGCTGTCGAGAGCAGCATCGGCGTTGGAGTTTGGATTGAAGCCATGTGCGATTTCATCTGCGTCCGGTATGCCGTCATTATCATCGTCCGGATCAGTGATGTCCGGATAATTGTCTCCGTCTGAATCGACCAAAAGTGTCGCGTAATTCTCCATCAGGCGAATGGAATCTATTCCCGAAGTTGTGTTGTTATGCCGATGGAGGCGAAATCCATCTAAAGTGACCGCTTCGCTCAGCGTGGCGGTAACTGCGTACGGATACGATAATCGGTTTTCCGGAGCCGTAGTGTCATCCGCTTCAGCACCGTAAAGAGTCGCTTCGACAGTTCCTCCATTGCCGGATTTCAAGTGGAGTGCGAAATGCCAGGTGCCTACAGTAGCATTGGTGGGTCCGATACTGTTGCTTAGGTTTTGCCATCCGGAATCTCCCAGCTCAAAGCCAAGTGATCCGTTTATTTTTTTCCCGATGTAGCCGATCTGGGTCGTC
>CENU01034511.1_pt1 | contig 18524 bp, 18 predicted proteins | sample 361331 | NCBI WGS metagenome assembly CENU01 (sample SAMEA2619766, study PRJEB7988) | marine metagenome | isolation source: saline water (ENVO:00002010), including | reverse complement strand
CATCACCGCCTCCTCTAAATAGTCGTAGGCCGTCCTACAAACGCCAGTTTTCGTCGAGCTTTTCGCTGGATGAGGCCAGGGCGGGCTAAACTTGAAGAACGATAAAGTACGCGACGGCGGGCGATATGTTGAACAACGCAAGGAAGAAGCTCCAATCCTGCAGGTGCGCTGTCCAACACGCCCAACGTCGATCCTTTTTCGTTGTCACGATTATTTTGGCGATTTACTTAGGCGGGTGCACGGTACCCACCCTGTCTGCGAACCATACGGATGACGTAACGGCTCAGGCAGACACCGGTGTGAGCGCCGCGCAGGTCCGAGCCTGGCAGCGGCGCTTTCAACGAGGGCTGGGTGCATACAGACGAGGTAATTTTGAGGCCGCCATGAACATCTGGCGTCCCCTAGCAGAGGCCGGTCACGTTTATTCCCAGCTCAATGTGGGCTACCTCTACCATCAGGGTCAAGGCGTTCCACAAGACGCGGACACTGCGGTGGCCTGGTATCAACGTGCGGCGGCCCAGGGCAGCAAGAAAGCGACCTTTAACCTCGCCTTGATGTATCGCTTTGGCGAGGGCGTGCCCACAAACTCAGAACGCGCAGCCCAGCTTTATACGGAAGCCGCAACCTCTGGCCTTCGACCCGCGCAAACCAATCTTGGTCATCTTTACCGAGACGGGGAGGGCGTGGAGCCGAGTGAGGAGCAGGCAGCGCGGTGGTACTCGCTGGCGGCGGAACAAGGGGACCCAGAAGCTCAAACCAACCTAGCCTATGCCCTCGAGCAGGGTGTCGGGGTAACCCAGAACCTTCAGGCAGCAGCAAGATGGTATGCGCGCGCCGCCATTCAGGGCGATTCCCTTGCACAGTTTAACTTGGGCGCCATGTTCGCTCGCGGTGCGGGCGTTGAGAAGAATAAGAAAACTGCCTATGCCTGGTTTACGCTCTGTGCAAACCAGCAGGGCCCAGATGCTGAACGCTATCAGGCCCTCCTCGCTCAAGACATGACGCCCGCTGAGGTCGAGGCTGCCGAAGAGCTTGCCAGCCGGATCAGCGTTGAGATGCAGCGTCAAAAGGCAGGTAAGACGACTAAACCCTGACGGTTTGCAAATTGTGCCCAGACATTCTTTCACCTCGCCTCGACGCCGAGGCACGCAGGGTAGCGTTTTTCATCCCATGGAGCGCGCCATGCCTAGGTTCACCAATCCTCTTCTTGCCCTAGCACTTCTTATTGCCAATTCAGCCAACGCTATTGAAACGCTGGCCTATACCGTCTTGGCGGAGGGTGAGGCGATTGAAATCAGAGCCTACGAGCCTCATTTGCTTGCGTCGGTGAGCGTGGGATCAAACTTTGAAAACGCAGGGTCACAGGGGTTTCGACCGCTATTCAACTACATCGCCGGCAACAACGCCGATGACATGAAGATTTCGATGACTTCCCCGGTGATCCAAGAACCCGACTCGGCACGCTGGCAGGTTTCCTTTGTCATGCCCGGCCAGTTCGATCTTGAGTCCTTACCCGAGCCGCGCTCTGACCAGGTCAAACTTGGCCAGCGGCCGTCAACGATCATGGCGGCGATCAGCTATCGAGGCGGGTGGAGTCGAGATCTTTTTTTGGAGCATGAAAGAAGACTCTTCGCCGCCCTAGAGAACATGCCCTATGTGGCCTGCGGCCCGAGTAAGTGGGCGCGCCACGATCCGCCGATGATGCCGTGGTTCATGCGCCGCAATGAGATTCTCGTGCAGGTGTGTCGCGCGGGATCAGACGGGGCGCTGGCGTCATTAGCGGCTACCAAGGAAGGTTAGACCCGTCTAGCTTCAGGAACTGCCCGCTTTGCTCCACCGTGACGGACTCTGCTAGCCGATAAAGACGTTGGGCACAGGCATCGGGGCTCTGCAGGGTCGCCGCTCGAGACTGCGTAAAGGGTTTTGAGAGGGCGCTAGTAGTCGTGCCAGGGTGCACGGCAATGACGATAGGCTGCGTACGCCAGCTCCGCATTTCGATAGCCAGACACTTGATCCCCATATTGAGGGCCGCCTTGGACATGCGATACCCGTACCAACCTCCAAGTTGGTTATCTTCAATGCTGCCCACTTGCGCGGATAGAAAAACCCCTCTGAAGTCTTCCACTTTCTTGAGTGCCGTCGCTAGTTTGGAAAACAAGACAAGGGGCCCTAGGGCGTTCACCGACATGTCGGTACCCAGCTTGTCGTAATTCAGCTTACGCAGCGTTTTTTCAGGTCCTCCCGCGTCACCGTGCAGATAGCCACTACAGCAGACCCAGCGATGAATTGGCACATCCAATTCGCCTATTTTGTGAGCGCACGCGTCGATGCTCGACGCATCTCCTAAATCTGCGCTCAGCCAGCAGATACGTTCATGAACGCTAGAAACGGCCTGGCGATGAATGGCAATCACTAGCTTCACGCGATCATCCGCGAGGTATTCCTCGACCAAGGCCGCGCCAATGCTGCCGCCCGCCCCCAAAATCAAAACATTCATGTCGCTCTTCCTAATTTAAGACCCTGTACACCAGATAGCACGTTGGCCCCCACCCCGAGGGGCTGAACACCCTATGCTCACCCATCAGCTAGCGCCAATAAGTCCTAGTGCTACTTGGACACCATATACGCGTGTCTCAGAATTCTCGGCTAAATTGCGAGTTATGTCCAAATTTACTTTGACATTTTCGATTTTTAACTGATAATCACCCAATACCACAATTTAGGATTTAGACATGTCTAAGCAAACTCGTCGAGATTTCCTGCACACAGGTGCAGCGCTTTGGGCCACTGCTCTCATCCCGGCCATCACTGTGGCAGAGGGAATGCCTGCGCTTGAAGAGACAGACCCACTCGCCATAGCTCTGGGCTACAAGAAAAATGCCGCTGAGGTGGACACCGCGAAGTATCCGAAGCGCGCTGGCGCCTCCGGCGCCACTCAATTTTGCAGCAACTGCGCCCTGTACGTTGAGCAGCAAGACGGCATGGGGCTTTGCACAGCGATACCGGGCAAGCTCGTTGCTGGCGCGGGATGGTGTAACGCTTGGATTCCCACCACCTAAATCGAACAAGGAGAAAAAAGATGGAACGTCTAACCATTGGAGCCGTCGCAAACTTGACCGGCGTCCCGACGCATACCCTTCGAAAATGGGAGAGCAGACACGCCATTGTTACGCCACACCGCAGTGACTCTGGACGCCGCTTCTATACCAATGAGCACGTGCAACGCCTGCTGTTGGTTAAGCGGCTCATGGGCGAGGGTCACTCCCTTGCGGAACTCTCTAAGCAAAGCAACGACGAGTTAGACATTCTTGCCGTGAGACATGAGCAAAGCCGAGCCGCCCACCACGACGGCGGCGCGGACGTTGTTGGTCTAACCCTGACAACCATCTTCGAAAGAGCGAAGCCGACCTTAGTACCCGCTTTCTCTGGTTTCTCCCAAACCCTGGAAAAGTGGTTGGATCAGGATGAGCACATTCGGAACAGCAATCATGGCACTTTGGTGGTTGAAAGCGATACGCTCCCTGATGCCGTTGTGGAACGGCTAGTCTCGTTGCGTAATGGACACTACCAACGCGTCATCGTCGTCTATGCCTTCGCACCGCGCCGTGTCGAACAACTGCTAGCTAGTCATGGGGTCCAGGCCATCAAAGCCCCGGCCTCAGCAGAAAAACTTCGACTCAATCTGACTACCCAGGCTTTAAACATTCCCGCAGAAACTTATCAGGTTGGTGTTAGCGCCTTCGATCCAGCTCAGCTATCAAAGCTCGCCAATATGATTCCAAGCCTGCACTGCGAGTGCCCGAATCACATTGCGAAGCTGTTGATCGATATCAGTGGTTTTGAGAAGTACTGCATGCAGTGTGAGGACGACGATCCGACCCAGCGTAAGCTGCACACGCAGCTCGCGGAGATGACCGCCCAGGCGCGATCCATCTTTGAATCCGCCCTGCGCTCGGTCGCCGTTGCAGACGGCCTTGACCTAGATACTTTCCGATAGGGCACCGACCGGCAACCCATCCCTTAGGGGATGGGTAGATAGCCGTTTTCAACACCCTTGGTGAAGACGCCTACCGCATCGTGGGCATGCAGGCTCTCATGGTGCTCGATACGCACCCAGTAGTCGCTCCAGCGGCTGTCCTCGCTCAGAGCGCCCTTGAGACGCCTTCCGGCGTCCTCAATAAACATGAGATTCTTACCGTTTAGGCGTGCGAACTCCTGCTCATCCTCTCTTTTCACCGCGCTTTGTACCGGGGTTTTGAGGGACGCTTCTATCTGATCTATCAGGGCCGTGAGAGGCAGGTCGTCGTTTTCCACATCAAGCTGAACAAGGATTTTTGCGGTACTACGCTGGCTGTGCGGGGTAGCAAGCACGCCCTCCTCAGTGCCCAACCATTGCTTCACTTCGCTGATGGAGACATCCCCTTCCTTACCAAAGTCTTTGCAGAACTGCTCCTGGATCAACTGCCGAGCGAGGGCGGCCGAGCAAGGACAGGTCGAGGAGTACTTCACCTCAACCGAAAGCTCTAGGGCGATCTGTCCCTTAATCAACGTTCCCTTGACCATAACCGGGTAGGAAGACCAGCCCATGTTGTCACTGAGCAAGGCGCGACGACGAATCGAATGATCGAATTCGAACTGCACAAAGGCATTGGTGCTGAGGTCGTGATGCGATTCGAGTACTGAAGCGAGGAGCATTTTGAGTCCCGCCGCGGTCAGAGGCCTAGTGGACGCATGCTCATCCAAGAGCAGGTACAGGCGTGACATATGAATGCCTTTGGCCAACGGGTCAGCGAGATTAACGTATACCTGAACGTTGGCATGCACCTCACGATTATGGTCCCCATCTTTAACAAGAAGCGGTTGGTGCACATTACTCATGCCTACCCAATCTAGGGTGCTCTGAGCCTCGGCGAGGGTGCGGTTCGCGATATCGGGCATTTCCGCTATCGAAATTTGCTCCGCTGATCTCATGTCTTTACCTTTTCCATTGAAAATTGAGCGATCAGGCTATGCTGCCCCAGGTCAATAGAATGTGAACTCAGATAACATAAATCACGACCATACTCTGACCTTCTCTAGTGAGCAGGCTGTCAGGGGCAGGTAGGTCTTCCGGGCTACTGCCCGAGCTTTTCTGCTTCGACGTCGGAGAGCGGCCGAGCTTCGTCGGCCAGCATGATAGGAATTCCGTCCTTGATGGGATAGGCCAAGCGACTGGCAGCACACCACAGCTCGTCATGCTCCCGCATCAACTTAAGTCCACCTCGACTGACGGGACAAACCAATAGCTCTAACAGTTTTGAATCGATCACGTCGCGTTCCTCTCTAGTGGGCAGCGGCCTCTTGGCCTGCCTGGCCGTAGATAAAGGGATTTTTGAGGATCATAGTCTCCTGCCGATCAGGACCCGTAGAGATAATATCGATGGGCGCTCCGACAGCTTCTTCAATGCGCTGAATATACCGCCTGGCATTTTCAGGCAGTTGTTCGATTCGACTCATGCCTAACGTTGAGCCCTCCCACCCAGGCAGTTCTTCGTAAACAGGCTGGACGCTTTCGTAGTACTCACTGCCAAAGCTCGGGCTATCTCGACCGTCGCCCCGAACCTCGTACCCAACGCACACCTTTATCGTTTCTAGCCCGTCGAGAACGTCGAGCTTGGTTAAACACAGTCCAGAAATGCTATTGATTTGTACCGCCTGACGGAGAGCGACGGCGTCAAACCATCCGCAGCGTCTTGGCCGTCCGGTGGTCGATCCAAATTCATGCCCGCGCTCCGCCAGTCCCTGACCGACCTCGTCAAAAAGCTCCGTCGGGAACGGACCGGAACCTACCCGAGTTGCGTAAGCCTTCGTGATGCCCAGAACGTAGTCCAGATACCTGGGACCAAAGCCACTGCCGACGGCAGTGCCGCCCGCAGTTGTATTGGACGAGGTCACGAAGGGATAGGTGCCCAAGTCTACGTCCAGCATGGCGCCCTGAGCCCCTTCAAAAAGGATATTCTGCCCGCTCTCACGCAGGGTATGAAGCAAGGGAACAACGTCCGCGGCCATGGGCCTGATCTGCTCTGCCACCTCAGCGCATTGTTCTAGGGTGTGGTGAAAGTCCAGAGCAGGTTTTTTGTAGTAATTGGTTAGCATGAAGTTGTGGTACTCCATCACCTCCGAGAGCTTGTCCGTAAAACTCTGCCAATAGAAAAAGTCCCCTAGACGAAGGCCGCGGCGTGCTGCCTTATCCTCATAAGCCGGCCCTATGCCTCTGCCCGTCGTGCCTATTTTTTTTGTGCCCCTGGCTTCTTCCCGAGCGAGGTCAAGCTGCACATGGTGGGGCAAGATAAGCGGACAAGCTGGAGAAATTTTCAGCCGATCTCGCACCGGCACGCCATTTTTTTCCAGCTCGGTGATTTCCTTGAGCAGTGCGTGAGGCTCGAGCACCACACCATTGCCGATAATGCACTGAACGCCGTCATGTAAGATGCCCGAGGGGATAACGTGCAGAACGGTCTTCTTACCGTCGATAACCAGCGTATGCCCAGCGTTGTGCCCACCCTGAAAGCGCACCACCGCGGAAACATGATCTGTCAGCAGGTCAACAATCTTTCCCTTGCCCTCGTCACCCCACTGGGTGCCGATGACGACCACATTACGTCCCATCAGCGTTCCTTAGCTTTGCTACTGGTTTTGTCTTGAGGCAATTCAGCCGTTTTTCAACAGGGCTGAATCTGCCATTCCCCCTCAACTTGCCGCAGTACACCCATGCAATCATCGGGACCACACTCATCCGGAGAGCACGCCATGGCCACTCGCTGCCCTTGGGCGCGCAGCGCAGCTACCGCAGCCTCCAGTCCGGGACGCAGTGCAGCCCCCACGTAGGGCGCATAGACATAGGGATTGGTGTTCGTCATGGAATCTTCGAGCAGCAATTTTAGATCAATATCAAACCCCGTCGCCGGGCGTCCGCGACCAAAAATTTTACCAATGCCGTCGTAACGGCCGCCCTGCGCCAGGGCTCGCCCGTGGCGAGGATGATAAACCGCAAACACTGGCCCGTTGTGGTAACCATAGCCGGACAGCTCGGCCACATCGATTCGCAGGTCAACGTCAGGATGCCGCTCAGCAATAGTAGCGGCTAATTCATCAAGTTCCGCAATGGCCGTCTGGACACCCTCCGGTGCCTTCTCTAACACCTGAGCCGCCTGGGAGATCACTTCTCGCCCACCCATCAAGTTGGGTAAGGCAGACATCATCAGTGCCGTTGATGAATTGCCGAGGAGGTTTCGAATATCTGATTCGCCCTTACGCTGGATGGATTCGAACAATGCGGGGGCGTCGTCTTCCGCAAGCTCTCCCGTTTCCAGCAACCTGCCCGCAAGACCTAGGTAGATGCCCATATGCCCCAACAACAGCACCGGCTTCTCAACCTGGGCCTGTTTGAGCACTTCTAGCATTAGCGCAACCACCTCGGCATCTGCGGCTAGGCTGGCTGATCCAAAAATCTCGGCTCCGGCTTTAAACGGCACGCGGGACTGAGCACCCGTTTGTGGATTAGCGAAGACCACGGGGCCGGCATAGCAAAGGCGCTGGACACCTGCTTTAGGCCGGCTGTGGGCGTCAATCCTGACTGCTTGAGAAGTCATGTCTGCGCGCAGGCCAAGCTGACGACCACTGACCTGATCCACGACCTTAAGAGTCTGCAGGTCTAGGTCTTCGCCGCTGCCCACGAGTAGTGAGTCGAGGAACTCAACCACCGGTGGTTCGATGTAGTCGAAGCCCCAGCTGACTAAAACATCTAGAGCGCGGCGCCTAAGAAGCTCGAGCTCCCAGGCAAGGGGAGGCAGCACCTCGTCTACCCCCCTAGGTAGGCGCCAATAGTTTTTCACTGTCTGCTACGGACGCTGGGCGCGGCTATTCACCATCGCCACTCTGGAGGTATTTGAAGAATTCGCTACCTGGATCCAGGACCAGGAGGTCGCTTTTATTATTAAATACCTCACTGTAGGCGTTGATACTGCGATAGAAACTGTAGAATTCTGGATCCTTGTTAAAGGCAGATGCGTAGACGAAGGCAGCTCGCGCATCGCCATCACCGCGCAGTTGCTCACTTTCGCGATAAGCCTCGGCCTCGAGCACTACCGCATCCCGATCCGCCTTAGCTCGAATGGCCAATGCCTGCTCCTGGCCTTCCGCACGATACTGGCGCGCTTCAATTTCTCGCTCGGAGTTCATTCGCTCGTACACGGTTGTCGATACCTCTGGCGGCAGATCGATTTTCTTCACGCGCACATCAACGACCTCAACCCCAACGGACTCCCGCATCACGCGGTCCAAATCGCGACGCAACTCGGCCATCAACTCGTCCCGTTGCCCGGAAATGACCTCACGCATATCGCGGCGGCTGATTTGGTTTCTTAACCCCTCATTGACCCGTTCCTGCAACAGCCTCTGAGCACGGCGCTCATCGAACGAGGTACCGGTATAAAATGTCTCGATATTTGCCACCCGCCACTTCACGAAGGAATCCACAATCAGCGGTTTTTTCTCCAAGGTGTAGTAGGTTTCACCCTTGGAGTCCAAGGTGAGGACGCGCGCCTCGAACTTTTTAACCTCTTGCGCCACGGGCAACTTAAAGTGCAGTCCCGGCGCAATCTCAGAGTCGATCAAATTACCGAACTCCAGCAGGATTGCCTTTTCTGTTTCAAGAACCCGATAGGCTGACTGGTTAATCAGCCAGGCGCCCACGAGCAAGAAAACAAGGCCCAATAGACTTTTCATTGACATCGACTATCTCCTAATTCGTGCGTAGACGACTGCCGCCCTGAGAGCGGCTACTGTTTAGATCACGACGTAATTGCTCCAAATCGCGTCGCAACGCCTGAGCATCGAGCGCACCGTTTTCTGTTGCTCGTTGAGAAAGCTTGTCTAGCGGCAGATACATCATGTTGTTACCGCCCTCCACATCGATCATGACCTTGCTCGCATTTTTAAAGACGTTTTCCAGCGCATCAATATACAGACGATCCCGAGTGACCTGTTTTGCCACGGAGTATTCCGCCAACAGTTTCTCAAAGCGTTCGGCCTCACCTTCAGAGCGGGCAATCACCCGGTCCCGATAGGCCTGAGCCTCCTCGAGCTGACGCTGAGCACGCCCACGCGCTTCGGGAACGATCTGCTGAGAGTATGCGGTTGCCTGGTTGATGAACTTTTGCTGGTCTTCCTTGGCCTTCTGAACATCATTAAAGGCGTCCTTAACCTGAACCGGCGGCGCACTTCGATCGATGTTCACCTTGGTAACGTCTATGCCCGCGCCGTAGTTTCTCAGGTAGGCCTGCAGACGGTCCTGCACCTCTATCGCAATGGCCTCACGCCCATCGGTGATCACCTGGTCCATGGTGGACGATCCAACCACATGGCGCAGGGCACTCTCCGTGGCCTGATCCAGGCTTTTTCGAGGATCACGCACGTTTACCAAGAAACTCGTCGCACTATCAATAACCCACTGCACCGTCAGGCTGACGTCAACGATGTTCTCATCCTTGGTGAGCATCAATGCCTGATGGCTGTGAGACTGAACCTGGGTGACATTGACAATATCGACCCGGTCGATGAATGGTGGATTCCAGTGTAGTCCGGGCGTGACTTCACTCTCCTGCACTGCTCCGAAACGGAAAATCACGCCCCGCTCCTGAGCATCGATTTGATACAAACCGATGAAGATATAGAGTGCAACAAAGGCCAAGATTAATAGCCCCGCCGCCCCGGCAGAAATTCCTGCGCCGCCGGATGAACTGCCGCCTCCGCCACCGAACATGCCCGAAAGCTGCCCCTGCAGCTTTCGAATCGCCTCATCTAGATCTGGTGGCCCCTGATCTCCACGGTTGCCCCAGGGGTCCTTATCCCCTCCGCCTGATTCATTCCAAGCCATTTTCGTCCACTCCGATAAAATAAATAACCCTTTCATACGCTACGTCCCTACATGAGACCCAGCTCGAACCTCTAGCTCTATATTGTGCCTTTGACGAATCTGTCCAAGCAAACGATCGTCCGCCTGTACTGTAAGCTTCACGCTGCCGTCTGTCAGCAACGTTTCATCGAGAACTGCACCAGACCGATACAGCCACGCGCGAGTTTCACCATCCCCCACTGGCACTTTGACACAGTGGGGTGCGTGGACCCCTAGCGCGGTCGCTATCTGCCCCAAGAGTTCCGTCATCCCGGTGCCTTCGGTCGCTGAAACCAGGAGCGCGTCCTTGAACTGCGCCTGTTCGTCCTTCGACAGCAGATCGGCCTTGTTCATAACCAAAAGGCTCCTAACCTCTTGGGCACCAATCTCTTTTAGAACCTCTTCAACTTGTCCAATACGGTGACGCCAATGAGGGTCCGCGGCATCTACGATGTGCAGCAGCAAGTCCGAACGCACCACCTCTTCAAGAGTAGCTTTGAAAGCTTCCACCAAGGTAGGGGGCAATGCGCTGACGAAGCCTACAGTATCCGTTAATACGATTTCCCCGGTGCCGGGAACAGTAACCCGACGGCTCGTCGGGTCCAGCGTTGCGAACAGCAAGTCCTCAGCATAAACCGCCGCATTAGTCAGAGCATTAAAAAGCGAGGACTTGCCAGCATTTGTATAACCTACAAAGGAGACCGTCGGCACGCCTTGCCGCTTCTTTTGGCGACGATTTTGCTCTCGCCGACGCTGGACATCTAGCAGTCGGCGCTCGGTCGCTTTGACGCGTTCCCCCAGCAAGCGCTGATCAAGCTCGATTTGTTTCTCACCCGCACCACGTAAACCGATACCGCCTTTCTGTCGATCAAGGTGAGTCCAACCTCGCACCAGGCGGGTTTGCGCGTGCTTTAGCTGAGCCAACTCGACCTGGAGCTGGCCCTCGTGGCTTCGCGCTCGGTCGGCAAAAATCGTCAATATCAGCTCGGTTCGGGTAATCAGCCGACTGTCCAGCGCCTGCTCTAGGTTACGCTGCTGGCCGGGCGACAGGTCGTGGTTGATCAAGACTAAGTCCGCTCCTGCCACGCGCAGGGCCTGGCTGAGTTCATCCACCTTACCGCTACCGACGAACCATTTGGGATGCGGCACGTCCCGCCGCACGGTCAGCGTGTCCACCACCGTTATTTGCGCGGAATACGCCAATTCAGCGAATTCTCCCCGCTCTGGGTTTTCGCGGCCCTGCATTTCTATATGAAGCAGCACCGCCCTGCGGCCCGCTTCAGGCCGTTCAAATAGCATATGTGTTCACTTGTCGTTAAGGTCTCTATCTTGGTCCAAAACGACGCCCTTTCAAGGGGAATCTCGAAATGCACTCAAGCGCCCAATCTTAGGCGCCCCATGCCGCCGTTAATCCCTGGGCCCTAAATCCACGTTTCTTGCGGGGACCACGGTAGAAATAGCGTGCTTATAAACGATCTGGCTGACAGAGTTTTTGAGCAAAATTACAAATTGATCAAATGACTCAATCTGTCCCTGCAACTTGATTCCGTTAACCAAAAAAATCGATACCGGCACGTGTTCCTTACGCAGCGCATTCAGATAGGGGTCCTGCAGCGAATGTCCCTTTGAGGCCGGGGCGGTACCCTTTTTATTTTCTTCCATCTTTATTCTCTTGTCGTTCCAATTTAACGTTCTCTTGGCTGTTGCCCCCATCCGGGGGCCTCTTTTTAGCTGCACCGGCTTGTCCGCCGGGACAGGGCGCGGTGACGGAGCATCTCGCGCTTGAACTCAAGCCCGATGACAACCTATGAAAAGCCTCACTCTAATTTTATGGGGAGACTCGCCCTGACTAGGGTGTCAACTTCAGCTACCAAGGACCTGGAAAGGCTATCATGCCCATCAATGCTTGGTTGAATTCCAAAGCGCGAGCGGGGGAGCAGAGTCGAAATTTGTGATCTAGTCGCGGATTTTAAGACCTTTTTGGTCAACAAAATGCCGACAGGCCACCCGTTTGCCCGCTCGTCTCGACTATCGCAACCTCAGGCCACTGCCGAATCCAGGTCAGCTGTCTCTTCGCGAGCTGTCTAGATGCCGCCTTCGCCCTGGCCGAAAAGGTGTCAAAGTCGTCTTGATGGGTCAGATAGCGCCAGGCTTGTCGATAGCCCACTGCACGCATGGACGGCATATTCTCCTCCAGGTCGCCCCGAGCGAGTAGGTGTTTCACCTCGTCGACAAAGCCCCCAGCAATCATCGAATCAAATCTCTTATCAATTCGCTCATGCAGCCAGGCTCGGTGTTCCGGCACCATGGCCATCAAGGTGAGCGGCCGGTTGAGACGCTGGTGCACATCTTGCCCCGCAGACCCCTGCCACTGCTCCAGCAAGGGAATGCCCGCGTGGCGTACTAAGGACACGGCCCGAACGAGGCGCTGATGATTATTCGGGTGAATTTTTTCAGCCGCCCGGGGATCAATTCGACGAAGTTCGTCATGCAGAACCTGACTCCCCTTAGTTGCCAATTCTTGTTCGAGCATCTCGCTCTCCAGCGCGCTACTAGAGGGCAGGGAGGCAATACCCCGAACAAAATTTCGCAGGTACATCATGGTGCCGCCCACCAGAATCGGTTTTTTGCCCGCTTCCAGGGCCGCACTCACACAACGATCGGCGTCGACCACAAAATCAGCTACTGAATAGGGTTGAGAAGGATCGAGAATATCCACCAAATCATGGGGGTAGCGCAGGAGTTCATCCTTAGTGGGCTTGGCCGTTCCGATATCCATGCCGCGGTATATCATGGCGGAATCCACGCTAATCAGCTGGGCCTTGCTGGGGCCACCCAGAGCATCCTGAAGGTCCATCGCCAGTTGGGTCTTGCCGATCCCCGTCGGCCCCATGAGCAGCAAAATACGATCTGGATCCAATAGCTCATTCCTGGAACGTTTTAAAAACTCCCCAACTGGCTGACCTTCGGATGGCACGGGGTCGGAGCTATTGGCCGCGCAAAAAAAGCCGATCGAGATCAGCGATACCGCGCTCGATATAGGTGGGGCGACCATGATTGCAGAGGCCTGCATTTTGCGTGACTTCCATTGATCTGAGCAGCGCGTTCATTTCGGCAAGCGTCAGTTGGCGATTTGCCCTCAATGAACCGCGACAGGCCAGCGTCGCTAGGATATCCAGCTGCCGGCGAGCTACGGTATCCTGGGATTCACTCTCGATCATCTCACCGAGCAAATCCAAAACCATCTGCCCAATATCCGCCTTCGCCAACAGCACGGGTACCTCGCGAACCACAATGCTGGTTGGCCCACGACGCTCTACGCTGAGTCCGGCTTGGCCAAGAGCCTCCTGACTTTCCTCAACCAGAACAGCCTCCTGCTCGCTCACGTTCAAATTGAGGGGCACCAACAGCCGCTGCTGAACAACGCCCGCGGCAGCCGACTGCTCCTTCATGCGCTCATAGACAATGCGTTCATGCGCTGCATGCATGTCGACCATCACCAGCCCCTGGGCATTTTGCGCGATGATATAGATTCCATGGAGCTGTCCGATGGCATAACCCAACGGCGCATGGCCGCCCGGTTGTTGCGCCGCACCACCAGGCGCCGACCCATCCTCAATGCTGAACTGTTGAGGGGCCTCGCCTTCCGGGGCCTTAAACCAATCTGGACGCTCTTCAGCAACCATCTGCACCACGCCCCCTGCCGGCGTGTTGCCCTGAGGGGACGTTCGGCCCATGTCTCTCCGCTCGTAAAAAGCACCCCGCTGCCCACCGGGCTGATCCCGGGCCGGCATTTGTACCTCTGCTGCAGAACCGCCCGCGTGGTTCTCGCTATGGTGGGGCCGAATTGAGCGCAGGGCTCGATTCAGGGCAGAGAAAATAAAGTCGTGAACCTGCCGTGCATCGCGGAAACGTACCTCATGCTTGGTTGGATGCACGTTTACATCTACATGCTCCGACCTCAGATCGAGAAAGAGTACGAACACGGGATGACGACCATGAAACATCACATCGCTATAGGCCTTGCGAACTGCATGCCCAACAACTTTGTCTCGAATACTTCTACCGTTGACATAGAAGAACTGCTGATCCGTGAGACGACGGTTATGCTGGGGGAGCCCGACCCAGCCATGTAGCCGATAATCTTGGCTGCTCTCATCAATCTGAATGGATTGATCGACAAAGTCCTGGCTCAGAATTCGCCGCAGCCGATCTTGCAAATCACCCGCAGCCAGCACCAGGGAATGAGGCGCTCGGGCAGATGCCCCCTGTCCCCTAGACTGGGCCAAGGAGAAACCCACATCAAGGTTGGCCAAACTGAGCCTCTTAATGGTCTGATCAATCTGATTAATTTCAGTGCGCTCGGCCTTTAGGAATTTTCGCCGTGCGGGCGTATTAAAAAAGAGGTCTCTCACTTCTACCGTGGTGCCGCGCGGGTGGGCGATAGGTCTCACCTCTGGCTCCAGACCCCCGTGGCACTGAATTTGCCATCCGCCGTCCTCGCTGTGTGTGGCCGACGCCAGTCTGAGCTTAGATACTGACGCTAGGCTCGCCAGCGCCTCGCCGCGAAAGCCCAGGCTCGATACGCCCATCAGATCGCTGGCTTTGACAATTTTACTGGTCGCATGTCTTTCCAGCGCCAGAGGAAGGTCCTCCTGGTGAATGCCGCAGCCGTCATCCCGCACCCAAACCAGGCCAACGCCCCCAGCCTCAGTACGTACCTCTATCTGGGATGCCCCAGCGTCCAGGCTATTCTCGATGAGTTCTTTGACGATGGAGGCCGGTCGCTCTACGACCTCGCCGGCAGCGATCTGGTCCGCAACGGAGGCACTGAGTTTTTTTACGCGAGGCATATCTCTAGCTGCTCAACGGCGTGGTATCACGATTGTTTGTCCCACTCGAATGCGATCTCCCTGGATTCGATTACGTACTTTTAATGCCGACGCTGTTACACCATACCGCAACGCAATCTCTGAAAGCGTATCGCCTTTTGCAACCTGATGGTTAACCTCTTCACTTCGATTTGCCAATCTTGTCCCGGGCGGCGGATTTTCCTGCATAAACTCAGCGATGCCTGTGGCAATGGCCGACGCCACCCGCTGCTGGTGATCCCGCTGGGAAAGCCGCTTGGCCTCTCTTGGATTTGAAATAAAGCCAGTCTCGACCAAAATGGATGGCATGTCAGGGGATTTGAGGACAAGGAAAGCCGCCTGCTCGACTTGTTTTTTGTGGAGCTTGGTCACCCGGCCCATATTTTTCAAGACCGCTTCGCCAACCTGTATGCTTTGGGAGCGATTGCCGTTCATGGACAAATCTAAAATCACCTGAGCCACCACGGGGTCGCGATCGCTCAGAGACACCGTGCCAACACCACCCAATAGATCTGATTGGTTTTCTCTCTCGGCCAACCATTTCGCCGTCTCGCTGGATGCGCCTCGCTCAGAGAGGGTATATACCGAGGCCCCGCTCACCGACGCCTGCTTGAAGGCATCAGCGTGGATGGACACAAAGAGGTCTGCACGCTTGTCGCGTGCCAGCTGGGTGCGCTTACGATGCCCTAGGTAGTAGTCCCCCGTTCGAATGAGGAAGGCGTCGATGCCAGGCTTGGCTTTCAGCCGGTCCACAATTTTACGCGCGATCTGAAGCACCACGGTTTTCTCAAGTGTGCGCCCAGGTCCAAGCGCTCCCGGGTCTTCGCCCCCATGCCCCGCATCAATGGCGATACGAACATCACGGTCTGGCTCTTCGGGTTCCTCTCGAGGCTGGTCCGCGTCTCGATTTGCGTCGGTAAAAAACAAGTCGAGTACCAATCGGTTGCCATAGGAGGCAATGGGTTTGAGGGTAAAGGGTTTCGGCTTGAAGACGACGTTCGCATCTACCACCAGCCGATAGTCTTCCCCGCGCACCGCACCGCGAATGCCCCGGACGCCAGTCAGGCCTGTAGCGACCTGAGACATATCAAGCGACTGCCGAATTCGGGCGTTCTTAATATCAACGACCACACGATGAGGATTCGTTAGAGTGAAATATTTGAATTTGGCGACGTCGCTGGTGTCGACAACGATGCGAATATACTCCGGGGCTTCATGGCTACGCAGCCCCTGTATTTGATTTGCTCCGTGGGCGTCTCGTGCGGGCAGCACTGTAGACACCAGCAGCAAACCGGGGATAACAATCCAGAACCTAAGCAAAGTCCACGCTCACTTGGCGCTGGAGCGGTGCTCCAGAACCGGCATCATAAGTTGCAAGGCGCACTTTGGCATGGGCTGAAGGCAGCCAGCCCTGGCCTTTCTCCGGCCACTCTATTAGCTTTAATCCAGGCCCGGTCATAATTTCGTCGAAGCCAGTAAATTCCAATTCTCCAGGCGATCCTAGCCGGTACAGATCAAAGTGAAAAACCTCCCAATCCAGCATGTCGTAAGGTTCCAACAGTGTATAGGTTGGGCTCTTTACCGCGTCTAGATGTCCCAGAGCCCGCAAAATACCCCGTGCCAACGTAGTTTTCCCGGCGCCAAGATTCCCCTCTAGGAACACCACAACGCCATCTGCATAGTGCGCTTTGAGCGTGGCAAGCAATTCCGCTCCGAAGGCGAGCGTAGCTGCTTCGTCCTGAAGCACTTTCTGAATCGGCCTTTTCTGAAAAGTTCTCTTCTGAAAAGTTCTGGGCTCATCGCGTTTTGACATGGGTGACTACTCAGATCCTTGTCGCAAGAAGCTGGGAATTTGACCGATGATATCCGAGGCCAGAAGACTCCGCATGCCTAAAGTCTCCACGGCAAAGTCGGCCGTGGCGCTGTGAAGCAACACGGCCTGCTCAAAAGCATCGAAGAGTGGCCTGCCCTTCGTCCCTGCGGAGAGCATGGCTGCCGCTTGGGCAATGAACCCGCCCGCCATCCCGGCAAGCACATCGCCCATCCCCCCGGACGCCATCCCCGGATTCCCATGACCACAAACTGACAGGGAACACGCCTCCGCCGGTGGCCGGTAAATCACGGATCCAGGGCCCTTCAGCACCCCGGCAGCATTGTAACGTTCGGCCAGCATAGCCGCTGCGCCAAGGCGATCTTTCTCCACATCAGCGATGCCCACATCCAGCAGTCGGGCGGCTTCACCAGTATGAGGCGTTATGAATTTGAGGGCGTCGTTATCCCGCCACTGTTTGCCGAGGTAAGCATCGGTGGCCAACCAGAACAATGCATCGGCATCAAAGATAGAGACCTTATTGAGCGGCAGCAGTGCCTCCAAAATCACGCGTGCAGTGGGCCGGCGGCCCAGGCCTGGGCCCACAATCAAGACATCGCTCCCCGTTGCAGCCTCAACGACCTCTTCAGCATCCAGATTCAGCCACATCGCTTCGGGCAACCGAGTGAGCAGCGCGGAGCGATGCTCGGGTCTTGTGGCCACTCGAAGCATGCCCGCCCCACTGCGTAAGGCGGCCTCCGCCGCGAGCAAGACCGCGCCGCCCATGCCTAACTCTCCGCCGATAATTAAAACCTGACCGCGCTGAGTCTTATAGGCGTCGAGCGGAGGGGGCGACAAACTTTGAGGCGCCCAGCGCAGTAACGGGATCCCTGGCTCGGAAGCCAGCACCCGCTGGGGAAGAGCCAGATCTGAAAACCTTTGGCGCCCAAAGAGATGCCGTCCTGGCCCTGTTTGGCTCGCTATTTTTCGAGTGATAAATGACAGGGTTGTTTGAGCGGCGACGGCAAGCTCATGGTGGCCGGTATCCGGGTCCAAACCCGCTGGGATGTCCAGGCTAAATACCGGGCCGGGATGGGCATTGATGGCCTTTATCGCGTCGGCGACATAGCCCCTGGGTGCGCCCTTGGCGCCAAGGCCCAGCACGGCCTCGACGATCAGGGCATGCTCGATGGGGGTTGGGAAAGCAGTCGTCGTTATCCCAGCCGTCTTGCAGGTCAGGTAGGCGCTGTAGGCATCAGGGCTCAGCTCATCCGGAGGACATACCGCGATCAACTGGACCTGATAGCCTCGCCGCGCTGCATGCGCGGCTAACAGATACCCGTCCCCCGCATTATTTCCCTTGCCGCAGAGAATGCTTACCTTTCCGTGCTCGGGGAACTCATCCAGCATTATTTCGAACGCGCCTTCCGCCGCGCGCTGCATCAAGGCGATGCCTGACAGCCCCAGACCACCCTGATCCTCGGGGGCCATGGCCAGGCCGTCCAGGCGGCGGGTGGCCTGAACGCTGTGCAGCAAAGTTGGCCCTGTCGCGCTCATTCCCAAGCCTCCTCCATTAGCTGTCTGCGAACACCCTCTGATTTTGCACCATCGGGCCAGCCAGCACACGGTTTGAGGCTATACTGAGCGAGCCGTCTCGCGTTTCACAATGGGCAACAGGCAGAACCTCCCGAAAATGAAGGATAACCACACTCAACTACAGCGTGCTTGGGACCCCCAGGCCGTCAAAAGCAGGCTCATCGACCGAGCGGAGGCTCTCGGATTTCAGAAAATGTCGATTACCGACATTGACCTGAGGGGGCATGACCAACATTTCCGTGAATGGCTGGCCGCCGGCTATGCAGGCGAGATGCACTACCTTGAGCGCAACGTGGAAAAGCGCTTGAACCCT
>CENU01094605.1_pt1 | contig 18564 bp, 18 predicted proteins | sample 361331 | NCBI WGS metagenome assembly CENU01 (sample SAMEA2619766, study PRJEB7988) | marine metagenome | isolation source: saline water (ENVO:00002010), including | reverse complement strand
TATGGAACAGATGAACAAAAGAAAAAATGGCTTATTCCATTAATTAATCAAGAAATGGAATCGGGTTTCTCAATGACAGAGCCTGATTCAGCAGGATCAGATCCAAGGTCACTTAAAACAACAGCTGTAAAAGAAGGAGACGAATGGGTAATAAATGGACATAAAATTATGACGTCCAATGGTAATAGAGCTGATTTTTTAGTTGTCATGTGCAAGACCGAAGATGATGGAGATGAAGGTGGAGCTAATTCAAAAATGACTCAAATTATTGTACCTACAGATTCGCCAGGATTAACGAAAGTAAGATCAGTTCCGATATGGGGTCATACTGGCGGAGATCATATGGAAATAAAATATGAAAATGTAAGAGTACCGCTTGAGAATGCACTAGGTGCGAGAGGTTCAGGTCACCAAGCAGCACAAGATAGACTAGGAGCAGGAAGAGTTTATCACTGCATGAACACGATCGGGCAGATGTGGAGGGCATTTGACATAATGGTTAAATACGCTACTGAGAGAGAAGTTCATGGGGGAAAATTAGAAACTAAACAATTCATTCAAGGATTTATTGCAGACTCGTATATGGATATACAGGCATCAAGACTAATGACAATTCACTGTTCAGAAATTATGGATAAAGAGGGTGATGCAAGAGTAGACATTTCAGCTATCAAAGTATTTGTACCTGCAGCAGGAACTAGAGTCGTCGATAGAGCTATTCAAATGCATGGCTGGAGAGGAGTATCTAGCGACACACCACTTGCAGGAATGTATCAGGGTTTTAGGACATTAAGGCTAGCAGATGGACCTGACGAAGTTCACAGAATACTTATTGCCAAAGAAATATTAAACAGGTATCACGATGGTTTGTCTTGGGACTTTGGAGTTTAATTCAAATTACTTTTCAATATCAAAAATATCCATAAATAAAATTAATTTAAATATAGTCAGCTATTTTGGAACCAAACGAACGGTAGAAGTCGAGCTAGCGACTAATCTGTCTTCCTGATGGAGCATACTAGCCATAAATGCTGTGGTCTTTCCTATTTGCAATGCCTTTGCACTAGCTATTAACTTACCTTGCCTTGTAGGTGCCAAAAAACTTACATTTATATCTAGGGTCATAGGAATTACCTGAAAGTTAAAAAGACCCATTAGTAAATGAGCCATAGGTGCATCCAGCATACCGGTAACAAAACCTCCTTGGACAACTTTGCCATCTGAATGGGTAAATTCGTTTAAAGCCATAAACTCCATTTCTATTTCTGGAGGAGAAGAAGAAAATGCAAGTACCTTGGCTCCCAAGGTATCTGTGCAAGGAGCTGAAGAAGCTCTAAGTGCCCTAAGTATCTCTGCATCATCAATATTCGTCATAGCTATAGTTTAATATCTGTATAAATAGTTAAATTTTTTTTTGTAATAATAGATGAGTGCGTTCCCGTACCTTCCATTAATTCTATCAAAGGTGACTTTTTTTCTTCACCAAAAATAGCCAATATAATTTTTTTTGATTTACTCAAAAAATCAACTGTAAAACTTATTCTAGACTTTGGCTCCTTTAATGCATTATCCGTAAAACAAAATCTATCGTCCTTTAAGAAATAAGAATTTACGAAATGACCCGCTAAATGTCCATCTTCCCCAAGACTTAGCACGGTAAAATCTAAAAAGTGTGAACCTAATCTTTCTTTAATATCCCTGTAAGATAAGTCTGGATCTTCAGTTTGAAGAAAAGGTATGAAATTAAAGGGCTGAAAATTTTTTAGTTTCCTCAGTCCAATTAGAACTGACTCTGCATTTTGATAATCTTTACTACAATTTAACCTCTCATCAGTAATGAAAATATTTTTCTTGTGAGGTGAGTAATTTCTGTTGATGAGTTCACTTAACAAAAAAGAACCGAAATTTCCTCCAGTTAGGCAAAACTTGTAGGGTTTTGTTTGTTTTATCTCTTTTGCTGTTTCTAGGACAGCAGACTTAAAGTCGGTTTTTATTAAGTTCATCTATGTAGTTAGTGAGAAATATCTTTAATTAGAAGTGTCTTAGATAATGTTCTAAAGATTATTTGAAGATCAAATAAAAACGATTCTCTTAATAAATACTCAGCATCTAGTTCAACTTTTTGAATGATTGGAAGATTGTCTCTACCATTTATCTGAGCCCATCCCGTTAAACCAGGCATCAAAATATTTACTCCTCTACTTCTTCTAAGTGCGATTAGATCATCTTGATTGTAAAGTGCAGGTCTGGGTCCAACAAAACTCATATCGCCCTTAAATATTGAATAAAGTTGAGGTAATTCATCTAGGCTAGTTTTCCTCAGCAAGCTTCCAAATGAAGTTAAGTGGTCATCGATATTACCAAGAAGATGTGTTGCTACAGCTGGGGTATCTTTTCTCATGGTCCTAAATTTAGGCATTGAAAAAGTATTCTCATCCTTTCCAATTCTTATAGACCAATAAACTGCCGGGCCGGACGAAGTAATCTTAATAGTAATAAAGATGACTAAAACCGGAATAAATAGAAACAAACCTAGAAAAGTAGAAAAAAAAATATCAAAAGATCTTTTTAAGAGATAACTTCTGTGTCTACTCATTATGCTCTAGAAGTAATATTTAATTATTGTCTCTCCAAACAGTTCTATTTATATAGTCAGTATAACTATGGATAATCCTTGAAACTTTCACAGAAACCTTTCCTCCACAATAATCTTCCACTGGTTTCATGGCAAAGTTATCATGTTGAGAAAGAATAGTTTCTACTGATTCTAAAACTTGTTCGGGCTTAATATCAGACATAATCAGAATGCCTTCATCCATGCCTTCAGGCCTTTCGTGCGCTTGACGTAAAGTTACAGCAGGAAATTTTAGTAAAGAGGATTCTTCTGCAATAGTTCCACTATCAGAAATCACACACTTTGCATTTTTTTGTAACTGAATATAATCCATAAATCCCATGGCTTTCATGAGTTTTACTCTTGCGTCCAATTTTGTCTCGGGAAGTTCATCGAGCCTTGCCTTGGTTCTCGGGTGAACTGAAAAAATTGCCGGGACATCGTACTTTTCAACCAGAGCATTTAAAGAATCCACTAATCCAAATAACCTTTCAGGAGTATCTACGTTTTCTTCCCTATGCGCGCTAATGACAAAATAATTTCCTAAGCTTAGACCAAGCTTTGAACAGATTTTTGATGAATTTATTTTCTCATCATAGTATTCAAGAACCTCTTCCATACATGATCCTGTTTTGATAATAGTTTCTGGTTTTATACCTTCTTGGATTAAATATCTTCTTGCATGCTCTGTAAGTGGCATGTTGATATCACTAATATGATCAACAATCCGCCTATTTATTTCTTCTGGGACCCTTTCATCAAAAGAGCGGTTTCCAGCTTCCATGTGAAATAAAGGTACTTTTCGTCTCTTAGCAACTATCGCAGAAAGACAACTATTTGTATCTCCGTAAAGAAGAATTGCATCTGGCTTTTCGTCAGTTATTACCGGATCAACTTTGGATATAACTTGAGCTACAGTCTCTACTGCAGAATCTCCCGCAGCATTTAAATAATAGTCAGGTTGTCTTATCTCAAGATCTTCAAAAAAAACTTTATTAAGCTCATCATCATAGTTTTGACCGGTGTGAACTAATATGTGATTAGAAGTTTTATCAAGTTCCGCAATTACCCTAGATAGTTTTATTAGTTCAGGTCTAGTACCAACGATTGTCATTACTTTAAGTTTTTTCATATCAATATCTCCCCAGACTCTTCTTTGACCTCCATTCCATGAAGCAGATTATGCTTTTTAAGCAGGGCATTAGTACCATCGAAATCTAGAACATTATCCTCCGAACTAAATTCTTTATTTAATGCAGGCTTGAATTCTCCATGATGAAGTTCAGGCAACATAGGTTTGATAGAGTAATAATTTTCCTTAGCCTGAGTCATCGTGCATTCCTCATCAGAGACCATAATTTCATGCATTTTTTCTCCAGGTCTGATTCCAGTAATTTTAATATCTACGTCTGTCTCAGCTATAAGAGCTTTTGCTAGATTAAGTACCGTAACTGATGGAGCATTAGGAACTATAATTTCTCCTCGCTCTCCATGCTCTATTGCAAAAAATATAGTGTCTACAGCTTGATTCAAGGACAGCAAAAACCTAGTCATTTCAGGAACAGTTATAGTAACAGGCCCACCCACTGCAATTTGATGTTTGAATAGAGGAATCACAGACCCTCTTGAGGCAATTACATTTCCATACCTTACACAAATAAATTTAGTTCTTGGAATAGTTATATTTCCGGAAATCATTATCCTCTCTTGAAGTGCTTTAGTCATACCCATGACATTGATAGGTTTTGCAGCTTTATCAGTACTTATTCCAATCACAGTTTCCACATGAGAATTTGATTCTTGTATTGCCCTGACTAGATTAAAGACGCCGTTTGAATTTGTATCAATAGCTTGTTTTGGAAAATATTCGCAAGTAGGCACTTGTTTGAGAGCAGCAGCATTAATAACTATATCTACTTCATCTATAGCACTTCTAATATCTGCATAGTTTCTGATATCTCCGATTCGAAACTCTAGTAGATTATTGAAATTCTTATAAATAATTTCATCAGTGCCATATTTATTATTGAGATAGTTGACTCTCATATCGTGCTGTTTTCCCTCATCTCGAGAAAAGACAATGATCTTCTTAGGGGTACCTCCACTTTCGGATGACAGCAATCTTCTAACTAAAACTTTTCCTAAAGATCCTGTCCCTCCTGTTACAAGTACTGTTTTATTATTTAATATCATATTTTCTCTCGTTTATTTCCTTGGCAAGATCATCCAACATTTGATCCCAGCTTGGAATATTTATGTCTGTCTCCTTTAGCAATTTTAAAGGAGCTAGGCTTCTATCAACTGATATTTTATCATCTTCAATAATTTCTATATCACAGTCTTCAAGCCTATCTCTTAATTCACATAATAAGGTGAATTTGGAAATCGGTTCACTAGCTATATTTAAAATTTTATTTAAACCTGGATATTCAATTATTATTTCTTCAATTATGGAGGCTAAGTGAGAAGTAGATAATCCTGAGTATATAGCGCCTGAATATCCCTCAATACTTTTCTCCTGCGCCAGAAACCATTCTAAGAGTCCATGTTTATTATTTAATTCAAGTCCTATGGTAGATTTTCTTATAGTGAGAGATGTTGTGCTATCAACTTCTCCTAGAACTTTTGATCTACCATAAAGATCAGTGGCATCAGGAGTGTCTGATTCTTTATAATTTCCCTTCTCTCCAGTAAAAACACAATCCGTGCTTAGATGGATAAATCTAATCCCACGTATTTTACAGATATGATCAATTTTATGAGGCAAAAGAGAATTAATCATTAATACATTTTCAAGATTTTCTTGACAACATAGTTGCTTAGTAACTCCGATGCAATTGACGATGCAATCGGGCTCAAAAGAATCAATAACCTCAATTAGTTTTTCTGTCGTGGATGCATCACAATTAAAAAAAGAATTTTTTGGATTATAAAAACCATGGGATAGATAATCCTTATGACCCTCTTTTAATGTCACTCTCACGTCGTGCCTTTTCCTCCATGAAAGGAAGAAGTTATGACCAATCATGCCGCTTCCGCCAAGTATTAAGACTTTCATAATAATTGAAAATTTATGATAAATTTCTCAGAAGATATTCAAACTCAGATATCAATTTATCTCTATTGAACTCCCTGTCGTAGTATTCTAGAGCATTTTTCCCCATTTTTAATAATTCAGTCTCGCTCATCAAACTCAATTCTTCAACTTTAGAAATTAGTTCATCAGCCTTTCCCGACTCAATTGCGAATCCTGATCGACTTTCTTTAATGGCTTCGGCACCTGCGCCAGATAGCAAAGCCAAAATAGGTTTTCCACAAGCCATGTAAGATTGAACTTTTCCTGGAATCCACGCAGAAAAAACAGGATGAGGTTCCAAGGAAACTAACATCACATCCGCCAATGAATAGTAAAATGGCATATCTTCCACGGGTTTTTTACCTAAAGTAAAAATATTGCTTTGAAGGGAATGAATTTCAATTTGTTCATCAAGCCATTTCTTTCTTCTACCATCACCTAGAATGATCCAAGAAATCTTCTTTGATTTTAACTTAATTGCTGCTTCTAAGATGATATCAAAACACTGCGCTGCTCCAATATTCCCAGCAAACATTATTTTAAAAGAATCACCTCCAGGAAGATCTATTCTTTGTGTTTCGGGCAATTTTTTGTCTAGCGGTTTAAAGAAATTTTCTGCCCAATTGGGAAAATATTTTATTTTATTTTCATTGACTCCTAGTTGAATAATGCTTTGCTGAAAGCCTCTGGATTGAATAAGGATTAAATCACACCTTTTATAGATAAATTTCATCATCAATTTCACAGAATCATAAAATAATTTAGTTTTAGGAGCTTCAACTGCCATAAACACTTCAGGCCACAAGTCCTGGACCCAAATAACATGTTTGACTCTTTTGAAGGAATTAATAAATATAGAGGTTAAGGCTACTGTTAAAGGAGATGGGGCGTAAGTAAAAATTAAATCATATCTACCCCTACAATAGAATAATCCAAAAATGCTGGCAAAAAAGGCAAAACTTAAATAATTTATTGCAAGTTGAATTTTTTTACTTGAGAATCTTGGAATAATTGGAGACCTGACTACTTTTATTTTGCCCTTAAAAGTCTTTCCAATTGAAGAATATGAAAAACCTTCATAAAAAGAACCTTCTGGGTAATTAGGTAGCCCGGTTAAAACAGTAATTTCATGACCTCTTCCATCAAGTTCTTCGATGAGATCATTAATCCTAAAGTTCTCTGGCTCAAAGAATTGAGTTACCACTAAGATCTTCAACTTAATTCCTCTTGTATCTCCTTCAGAAACTTAAAAGTCTGTCTAGATGTTTCTTGCCAGGAAAAGTTCTTTGCATAATCATATGCTCTTGTTGAGACTTCTTCTCTGTATCTAGGGGAATCAAGCAATGATTTTATAGCTTTCTTTATATCTTTTGGATCCAAAGGGTTGAAGTATACACAACCATCTTTAATAATTTCTTTCATTGATGACATATTGGAACAGGCTATAGGAAGACCTGAAGCCATTGATTCCAGAACTATTTGGCCAAAGGTCTCGCAGGAGGAAGCAAATACCGATAGATCAGAAGTTTGATATATGGAATGCACTTCTAAGAAATTAACTTCATCTGAATAGTAGATATATGAGCTATCTTTATCGAATTTTTCAATTGCACTATTTAATCTCTTTAAAGGGCTCGTGTTAGCAGCTCCATAAAGATCCAACTGTATTGGATAGCCCTCTTCTCTTAATGATGCTGCTGCCTCTACTACATGCCATTGATGCTTGTAATTATCTATTGATGATATATAAATTATTTTGAACGGCTTTTGCGCTGTGTAAGAATCCATAGTCTTTTGTTGTTTCGGCGATTGAAAAAATCTTGACTCAATTCCATGATGTATAACTTTATTTTTAATTTTTTTCTTAATGGTATTTTCCACAACCGCTTTAGAAAGGTGAGATAGGTAAATAATCGCATTGGATTTCTTCATTGAATACGACTGTATTACCCTCAAGAGAGAAAACTTGATCTTCTTTATCGAAAAGCCATACCTTCTAATTTCACTTAGCTCAAATGGAAGTAAATTTTGGTGAAAGTTTATAACTGGCTTAAATGAAGTGTAAATTGATCCGCCCAATACAAAAAGAACAGAGCAGAAATTCTTCGATAAGGCTTTTTTAAGCCAAAACTTTTGCCAGAAAGTTCTTAGAAGAAGATTACCATTCAAAAGAAAATGGCTCTTTTTTACAAGCCAATCTCTTTCGGGTATTTGATCAAGAGTTGCTTGGCCTGCCCATAAAAATACCTTATCGAAGTTTATATTATCTTTCTCGGTGTGTTTTATAAGTTGAGAAAGATGGGTAATCCCTCCACCATGTCTGATATTAGAAGCATCTATTGCAAGGTAATGTTTATCAAGATTCTGCATCTGATTTTTCTACCCTACTTCTTAAAAGAAAAAAATGAATTGCAATGATTAAACCAAAAAAAGTATAAATAGCAGATGATCTATGACCAAATGTAACCCCCAGCATAAGGAGCATAAAGAATACTAAAAGATTACTACCTAAAAGTTTTTCAACCTTCGACAGCGGGTTTATGAAAGCAATTATGAAAAGAAGGGTTCCTACGATCCCACTCTCAAAAAAGATCCTGATAATATTAGCATGAGGATTTAGAATCCCACCTTCACTCAAAACAAAACCATTAATAATTGAAGCTGTTCCAAGTCCCGTACCAATAAAAAAAGGTAGGAAATTCATCTCAGATATCTCTAGCCATCTAACCCAAATAGGATAGATGTTGCTAATTTGGTACTCTATCACTGGAGGGAGATCGATCCCTCTTTCTAAAGCTTGAAAGGCTAAAGGTGCAGCTTCTAAGTAAATCTGAATTCTTGGAGAATTTAAAATCATATATCCAAAGGCGCTGCTTGTTAAAATAATAAACAAAGATAGTAAAAAGATAGACTGTAATCTCATTCTTGGTATCTGGAATACTATAAGGAGAGATAAGAAAATTAATAATCCGATCACTCCTGAAGTAGATTGAGTCAGTAATGCAGCTATGATGATGATAGGCACCCATAAACGGTTGAAACTTTTTCCAGTCCAAATCTCTCTCAAAAATAATAAGGATAAGCCCATGAATAGATGCACAAATGCATCTCTTGGTTCACCTGCAATACCATGAAATCTGTTTCCAACATGAGTCATGTCGCTCAAGTGTCTTGGTATAAACTCATAACCAGTAATTAAAACAAGCAAAAGATCCACAAGGCCCAAAAAGAAGGATAGAAAAAACATAAAAAAGAAGATTTTAAAAAAGTAATCTATTGCTTTTTTTGAATTTAATAAGAAAACAGGCAATACTGCGAAATAAACAAAATAATAGAGAGTAATGAAATATTCAAATCCTGGTCTTAAAACATTCGCGCTGAAGTTATCAGTCTTACCAACGTATGCATCTGAAAATATTCCAAATATCAACGAGAAAATAATGAAACAAAAGTAAATAAAGTACCACCTAAAGTAAACAGAAAAGGGATTAAGAATTTGTATTTTTTTAAATGGAGTTAATAAAGCTTTAAGTAACAGAGCTAAAATAACTCCAAACTGCAGAACTCTACTTAAGTTTCCCCCAACGCCTGAAAGGTCTTGGCTGACCAAGATGAAAAAAAGAAGTGTTTCGAATACAACAGACCAAACGTAAAGCTTAGAGATAAAGTTTAATCTAGTTTCTTGCAGTGCTGGTCTAGGCAAATGCACATTCATCTTAAAATCTAATTAAGTTTTTTAAAAATACTCCTCTCCATTCACCCGACAAAGAATACATCGATGATTTAAGGCCATTTTTAAAATGAGCGACGCCGCTAGGAGTATCATCATTGAGCCCTCCTATATCAAACTTAGAGCAACCATTTCGTTTAGCATTAAGAATCCCAAGCCAAAGCATTGCATAATTTGCTTGGTATTTACGGCCTATGTCTGTGGTCAATCCAATTAAGTATATTGAGGTATCACCGTGATCAATTGTAACTAGATATCCTAGTGCATCCCTTTCATTTTCTAAATGAGCTTTAAATATATTAAATTTCCAAAGTTCATTTTTTTCCTTTGCTAGCGAATAAATAAGCTCTTTACTCAGTCCAATGAAATCTTTAGATGTCTTTAGATTTTCATAACTCTTAACAAGTTCATTAAGCTCTTCATTAGAATCAGATACATCAGACACAATCACACCCATTTTTACACCCTTACGATAACAATTACGCCATTTACCATTTACCGACATCAATAGTTCATCTTCATTAAGTTTAAGGTCAAGAAAACCTGATGCCCATGGAGTGCTCTTTAATCTACTTAAACCAAGTTTATTTAGACTTAGAGTTAATTCTTCTGATTCTGACATCTCTGGAGCTATTTGCAATAGTAAGGAATCTAATTTCACTTCATGGATAACCTTCTCCAAAATCTCTATCTTTAATTGAAAGTCAATTTCTTCTTTTAAAAAAATTGGTCCCCTATTTATTCTAGTGATGTAGCCTAAAAGAGAAATTTTCTTTTTAAGTACTTGGATTATTGCAAAGTCTTCTCCATCCTTTGATATACACATATTAGAAACCTGGAATCCATCCACATGCGCCTTTGATTTTCCATAAAACCAAGATTGAAGGATATTACTATTTGTACCTTCAACCCATAGATTTGACCACTCACTTAGGTCTATTTCTCTGATATTAATTTTTTTTCCTAATATGTTGCTAGAGAGATGATTCTATATCCTTTTTACGAATAGAACTATGAACATGAAAAAAAATAGTTTTATATCTAAAATCTATCGCCTTTCGGAAATAATCTCTGTTATCAAGAACCTCTGGAGGAAGGTCTGGCCATGTGCAAATAGGATATTTTTTTTTGTTGAGCAAAAATATTGCTTTTGCAAGGTCCTTCTCTTCTTCAAATTCAAAACCAAGTAAGTAATATGAATGAAAATTACCTTCAGGATAGATAACTCTTGCAGATGGGAAGAGTTCACTCATGATTTTTACCCAACTATCTGAATTTTCTTTCCGTGTAGATTCCTCTTCCTCGAGAGTATCCATTAGATGGCTCAATAGTGACATAGAGAACGGAGTCATAGCGGGTTTAGGGAATCTTTTTGTACTATTTATTTCATCGTCATGGAAGAAATTGTTAATTCCTATTCTTACTCCAACTCCTAATTTTTGCAGAAGTCTTTTTAGGAGCCACTTAAATGGCTCAAAAAAATCGTATTCTGAATATTCAGAATAAATAGTTTTTGCAATTTCCATATTGCTTCCTTTTTCGAATATAGCTTTATTAGCTATTAGTATTGCTCCGTCAGGCAAAGGAAGTAACTTATGGGGACTAAAGATTTGAAAGTGGGCAAAATGAATTCTTGGATCAGGATTTGTTAACATATGTGCACAGTCTTCTATAAACCAAGCATTTGATGTTTTTATTATTTTGGAAATAGCCGAAAAATTATAATAATTTCCAAAAAAATGAACTGCTAGAAATAGATCTATCTTATTTTTTTTCAAAATTTTGTCTATTTCGTCTATATTTCCCTCACCATTTTGGTTAATTGGGTAGAAAACTAAATCAACTTTAATTTCTCTTAGTGCAGCAAGAGTTGAATTACAAAAATAATCAGGCACCATCATTTTTATGGTATTCGTCTGCATAATGCCCATTCGTAGCTTCGCAATGAACTCTAATGACCAAGCTGACCTCGAAAAATTGAAATTTAAATGATCATTGGCTTTACTTATTTCATTAAATTGAATGGCTGTTCCTGAATTCTTTTTGATAAGCCCTTTAAAGATAAGACCTAATGAAGGCAAAGGAGCGTTAGTGAATTTACGCATGTAAATTATTTACTCTTCAGCCAAGATTCATATTTATTAAAATCTTTAGAATATCTACTGTCGGCTGATCCTTCAAGAAAAGAGGCAACTTCTATATTTGTATCATCAAGAGAAACAGTATCACGTCTGAGGGCATGTTTAGGGGTATTTCTTAGATTATCTCCTCTCATGCCTGTATGCACATACTCAAAGTGGCTTTGGGCTAAATGAAGTGCATCTTCGCTAAAGAAATCAACATTTCCAAACCCAAAAGAAAAATGATTAATCTTCAACCCTAGTTGCTCCTCAAGTGCTATAGCACCATCTATGATTTCCTCTTTCAGTTCAGATTTAGAGTCGATTGATGCCAAATCTTTGTGATTTTGAGTATGGAAACCAATAGAGTGACCTTTTGTTGCAAGATGGCTTAAATCATCTAAACTCAAATTTTTCATTTCTTCAAGATTTTCCGGATAATCATGACCTCTCCATTTGGGATAAAGATTTTCTTTTATAAAATCTTTAGGATCTTGATCAGGTTTCAACTGAGCGAAGTTACCTACAATGAAAAAAAGAGCCTTAATGCCAAGTGGATTGAGTATTTTATCTGCTATTAGTTTATTAGAATAAAAGCCATCATCGAAAGTCAATAATACATTCCTTCCTTCCAAGTTTTTTTTACCAGAGAGATAATCTTCAAATTCTTTTGGAGAAATGAAATTCCATTTTTTAGCAATAAACTTTATCTTTTCTTCAAAGCGTTTATGACTGCAACTCGGAATGTCATGCATGAGAAGTATCCTGATTTTAGGCTCTTCCAGGCCCAGAAATTTCTTACACAAATTCAAAATATAAAAAGGAAAGAAAAGAAAAGTTACAGCGGCTTTTCTAATCATTTCAAAGCTTTTCTGCTGCGACCTTTCCGCTCATAATAGCTTCGTCACTCCATAAATATGCCCAGAGCCCGTATCTACCGCAAGGAATTATTTCGTAAGGTTTCAAAAATGAATGTATGTGCTTCACAGAATCTTTCTTAGCACCATCATAAATCACGTATCCATATTTTATGTCATATGTGTGTTGGTACACAATGTTGTCGGTCTCTTCAAGGATTTTAGCTTTTTTTAAGTCATCTATAGCTCTCGCAGCCATTTCCTCTTTAGGGTGAGGTAGAGGGTTATCATTACCATAGGCAATTTCAACAGATATGGAACTACATCCTTTTGGTACAACAGAATCATTAGAATGAGTGAAATTAAATGGAAAGCTAACTCTAATAAAAGAAAATTCTTTCTCTAAGAAATAGATCCAGCTTTTTTCAGTAATCTTTTCTCGATCAACACCGATATTTACCACATAAATAGAATTGGATTTTAGATTTGAAGAAGCATTGAGAACTTCTTTAGGTGTTTCAGGAATAATCTTCAATATTTCTGGAAGAGGAATAGTTGATAGCATTTTATTATATTGAATATGTTGATCATCATTAAAAGTAATTACTTTATTTTTGACATCTATATGTGTAGCTTTCATGCCTTGATGAACTCTGCCCTCACATGATTGTGCCAACATTTCACCTATAAAACCAAAACCTCCTTTTTTTGGATATCTAAAAGAAGCATTTATTCCAAAACCTTTTATTTGGTCGCTAATGGCTCCTGTTATGACCTCTTCCATACTTGGTCTAGGATGCCTTACATTTACCCAGTCAGTTGTAAGTTTACTAGGATCTACTCCCCAAAATTTTCTACTGTAAGGCAGCATAAAACTATCTGCAATCCCGTCACCGAACATATACCTTACCCAATCTTCATAATTTTTGATATTTTCCTTTTTATGATTATTTTCTATGAAACCCAATAAACATTTTTTTACAACGTCAATAGGCAGGCCATAAGTATTAGCCTGAAAAGGATATCTTGTCATTGCATCATGAGAAAAGATCCAAGCATCTCGTTCCTTTACCTCTAATTTAACTCCTATCTTGTCCATAAGATTGAGAATGTATTCGTTATCCGTATGCAATACATGAATCCCCTCATCAAATACAAATCCATTTTCAGAGTGAGATCTTGCATGACCTCCTAAAGTTTCATCCTTCTCAAAAACAATTCCATTCCCATGATAGCAAGCGCTAAGTCCAGCTAAGCCACCACCAAGAATCAAAGTATCAATTTTTTGTTGAGTCATTTGTATTCCTTTAATTTATATTTTAACTCCATTAAAAAATTCAAAGTTGCAGAAACAGTTAATCTCAAGTTTTTTATGTGGGTTGGAGAAAGTAAGTAAAAAATCATTATAAAGAAAATAGATGGTAAAAACCTATAATAATTTAAGAATTTTAGACCATAGCCTATTCTTCTTGTAAAATTTTTCTCAATAGAAATAAACTCTGAAATAGATAAATTTAATTCCTTCTTCATGTTGGATTCCATATTGTTTAGTTGTTTGCTTATTTCAATCACTTTATGTTTATCAAAAAATCCAATATCAACTTTCAAAAGTAAAAATCTCGATATCAGGTCAGAACCCTCGTTTGGCAAAAATTGTTCAATACATTCTTTTTGAATCCTTGAAGTTGTTTCGGTCTGGATAGAATCAAATTGTATCGACTGTCTATTGTCATGTTCTCTTTGTAAAACAAGAAATTTCCTGCAGATTCCTGCTTCATATCTTTTCATGGCTAACCGAGCCGTTACTTCAAAATCTTCAGCCCTAATATAACTATGATCAAACCCTCCTGCTTCTCTAAGAGATTCCGTTCTAAATGCAATGGAGGGATGCCAAATTGGACAAATACCTAACAAAACTGGTGAGATAAAATCACCATAGTTACTTATTTCCCTCGTCCAGTCTCTTATTCTCTTTCCTTCTGAGTCAATTGTATGTTCCCATGAACAGGCAACAGAAACTGATGTATTTGCTTGAAAGAAACTCATTAATTCCTCAATCCTATTTGGTAGACTTATATCATCTTGATCTAGTCTGATCAGAAATTCAGTATCAATAATTCCTAGAGCTTTATTGAAGGTTTTCGACACGCCTAAATTTTTTTCGTTGACAATCAAATGTATCCGATCATCTTTATATTGCTGGATGAAAGGAACAACATCTTTATCAGGACTAGCGTCGTCTATTATCAAATATTTGAAATTACTATATGTTTGATTGAGAGTACTATCAATAGCCTCCTCTAGATGAGGCAATCCATTGTAAACAGTAGTAAGAACGGTTACAGATGGAATGCGTAAATTATTCATTATTAGTTAATAATTTTAAAACCTAATCTTTGATAAAATTTTAATGCTCCAGGTGTATCAGGATGAACCAATACTATAAATTTTGATATTCCATGAAGGTCACTTAAGTCTTGAACAATTCTTGAAAGAACTTTTAAAACAATCCACCCTCCGCGTTCAGAGGAGATAGTAAAGGCATTTCCTAAGTAGGCGGTTTGATCGTATGAATCTAATTTTTTTTTAAAACGTGTTTTTAGGAGGGGTGAGGTCCTTGCATTTTTAAATACAAGAAAGTAATGCACTAATTTATGATTCTTTTTACAGAGGTAACACAATATATCCTCACGATCAAAGTTTAAGAATTGTTTAAAATAATCTTGTTGATTATCAAAATGAGGAAATAAATCCTCTTCAATACTTTCTTTATGATCTGAGTTAGCTACAAAAACTTTTGAGTTTGTATCAGTTTTATTAAGTGAATGTTTGAAATTCTCAGCATCAAGACTTAAGTAAATAAATTTTGGTTCAACAAATACTTTAGAAAATAAATAATTAGTTATTCTTGATAAAAATCTTTTCATCTTTGGGTTGATTCAAATTAACTTTCCACCGCCATTCACAGGTATATTAATACCATTTAAATAATCAGCTTTATCTGAAGCTAAAAATGAAATCAGTGAAGCAATATCTTCTGCACTTCCATTCCGCCCCAAAGGATTTTGAGAGGCATTAATTTCAATCAGTTTTCTTGGTAAATTTGATAAAAGATCAGTTTCAATCATTCCTGGAGATATCATATTGACAGTGGAATTATAAGCAGACAACTCAATTGCGAGACTTTTTGCAAAACCAAGTAGAGCATATTTAGCTGTGACGTAATGAGAAAATCCTTTTGGTGGAGAGCCAAAACATACTTCTGATAAAAGTATAATGAACTTAGTATTCACGTTATTCTTAATTTGACCCGATAGTGATGAATAGAGGTTATGCAGAGACTTTAGTTGATTTGTAAGTTGATTAGATAAAGATTCCCATTGTAAATTAAATATTCTTATATTTTTGTATTCTTCAGATATAGAAAAAACAATTATGTCTATGCTTCCATATAATGCTACGAGTTCATTAATCTTTGATTTCATATCATCGTCTGAAGAAGCATCTAAATGAATTAACTTTAGTCTTTCTTGATATCGGTGATTCTGGAGAATCTCTTCCAATCTATGTTTGTTGTTTTTATAAGACGCTACAACATTAAAACCATCATCAAGTAATTTTACTACAGATGATGATCCTATTCCCCCGTTACCGCCTATGACGAGGGCTGTTTTGTAATTCTCAGACATCAATTATAAACCTTGCGCTAGCCTCTCCAGTAATATAGATATTGGTGTCATCAATGATTTCCGTCTTCATTTTTATCATCTTAAATTTATCAAATTTCTTTAAAACAGTACCTTTTACCGTTATTTCACTATTCACAAATAGTGGTTTCTTGAAGTCTATTGATTGACTAAGGTACAAAGCGTTCTTACCAGGACAATACATACCTATGAGTCTTGAGAAAAGCGATGCTGACAACATACCAAATACAACTTCTGATTTAAAGCCTTTTCTCAATGCAAAATCTCTATCCAAGTGAAGTAAATTTCTGTCGCCAGTTATCTTAGAAAATACATCTATATCTTCCCGAGAAAAAGTATGATTAAAAGTAAAAACGTCATCAACTAGAACATCTTCATACTTTTTATCATGCGGTTCAAAGGACATTATTGAGTTTTAACTAAAAGTGATGGAATGATCTTTAAGAGCACTTATGATGTCTCTTACATTTTTTACAGATTGTACTTCATCCATCGTAAAGCTGACATTAAATGTCTCCTCCAATTCTGTTACAAGTACTAAAGCATTAAAGGAGTCCCAGCTTTCAGTATTTTCAGGAGAAGTATCCTCATTTATCTCCTCAAGTTCTAATTCAAGAACATTTGAAAGAAGTAAATATAATTTTTTTTGGTTATCCATAAAGTTATTTCTTTACTCTTTTTATACACTCCGGAAAAGGTAAATCCTCTTCTAGAGAGAATCTCCAATTTAGGGTCTTGTCATTATGTTTTTTGAAACCTAGTCTTTCAAAGGCGTCTTCAGCTACTATATTCTTTTTAGTTTTAATAAAAGATCCAAATATTTCCGTTGCTCTTTTTGATCTTGCTAAAGAGATTACCTCGGACATTAAAGCGTTTTCTGCACTCCTGCCTAATATTCTACAACTCAGAAGAAAAGTGTCTATGACCCATTTTGAATATTGTGTGATTATTGCAAGTCCTGTTATTCCATATTCTCCATACTTATCAGAGAGGGAAAGTGTTAAAACAAATGAATTTTCATCGTCAATGAACTTACCAATATCATCTTCAAAATATCTTTTGGTAGTCATATTAAATTGATTAGTTTTCTGAGTCATTTGGGCAATACGTTGTATGTTTTCTTTATCATCAATTTTAATAAGGCATTCCATTCCCAATAGCTCTAAATATTCGGTCAAGTCTGTAGATTTTTCCTGTAGATTTTTTCTTTGTTTTTCTTGAGCATACATCTTCCCTTTTTTAATATCTTCATCAGTGATTTTTAACGTAGAAAAATAGTCAAGACCATCTAAGGTACTGACATACTTTGAAAATTCTTTGGGAAGATCAACAACAGCTACATCTGGAAGAAAGTTTCTTACCATTTCTCGGTTATAGTCATCGTCATCTATGAAAACCATACTGTCGAGTCCTATATTAATTTGTGAAGCAAGAGACTTAAGGTTTTTAACTTTATCATCCCAATTAACTTCCATAGCTGCAAAATTCTCTTCTTTTAAGATCATATGTGGATGATTTTTTATTACATTAAGCGCCTCTTCTAAGTTATTTTTACTATTAATGGCAAGAATGACTCCTCTATTATGAAGAGATAATATATATTGCTGAAATTCCATAAAAGGCCTTCCGGCTGGGTCTGGCCCTAAATCAATTCCTTCAATTCCAGCCTCTCCAATAACACCACCCCATAGAGTATTGTCTAAATCTAAAACTAAGCATTTCTTGGGTGTAACGAACAGAGCTTTCAAGAAGATAGAAAGCTCTCTTGCCAAAGCACCCAAGAAATTGGGCTTCAATCGTATATCTGCTAGATAATAAAGTTTATTATCAAAAGTATATTTTTTACCTAATTTCCCAAGAAATTTATCATAGTCAAATAGAAAAATATTCTCTTGTTCATCAGACAGTGACATAAGCTTTAAGTTTATCTCATTAACTGCTCTTGAAATCCCATTAGTACTGGCCTCCATAACACCGAGAGGATTAATGTCGGGCGACTCCAATAAACTAACAATTACCTTTTTTTCAGATTCCAATAATTGGGCAATTAAATCTTGATAGAGCTGAAAAGTATCACATTGCCAAGAGGACACATCAAAAGAAGGGTCATTTGGATTGAAAAAATTCTCACCAGCTAGTGTTCTGGTATCAAGATGCAAGAAGACAACTTCAGGATTAAATTTATATAAATCACTGTTTTTATCTAGAATTTCCTGAGCAAATTGATTGTATTCTGCAAGGTAAACATCAACAATCAAATTGTGCCTAGTTGATTGAGCTTTTAAGGACTCTTTCATGCCATTCATAGTTGAAGTTGAAACAAAAGCAACCTTCTTTTTGGGAATATCTAAAGTAGGATTCTCATCAATGAAGGAATCTATAAGTTTACAAAATGCCACTTGTTCAGAAAGAGAGTCTGTTTTAGCTTCTTTATATAGAGCTTCAAGATTCATTTTTTTT
>CENU01061438.1_pt1 | contig 18674 bp, 9 predicted proteins | sample 361331 | NCBI WGS metagenome assembly CENU01 (sample SAMEA2619766, study PRJEB7988) | marine metagenome | isolation source: saline water (ENVO:00002010), including | reverse complement strand
GGCCCAAGGGAGTTGATTGCGGTTTGAGCAAATCTTTAGATTTATTAGAAAAAAAAATTATCAAATTTATTATGTTACTCCGCGTAGCTAGCAGTATGGGATCTGATTTTTATGAGCTCTTGAAGATTACCAATAGTGACGTATATTTTGAGATTGTTAATCAAGGTTTGTGCCCTTTGAAAGTGGTACAACCGCAGCCTATGTGTTGTCGGAAGTAATGTCATGAGGAAGCAAATCGTATGCATTGGAGAATGCATGATCGAGATAACAGACGATCAAAAATTAGATCGAGGCTTCCAGTTTGCTGGCGATGTATACAACACTGCTTACAATTTAAAACAAGGGTTGGGGCCTCAATTTAATGTTAATTTTTTAACAGCTCTTGGAGATGACGAATTTAGTGCAGAGATGCTTAAATGTTGGCGAGATGATGGGATAGATACATCAAAGGTGATGATATTGGATGGTGACCTTCCGGGGCTTTATATAATAAAGACAGATAAAAAAGGTGAGCGACGTTTTCACTATTGGAGAGGTGAGTCGGCGGCAAAGCACTTTTTAAATTCAATCGAATTCGTTAATTGTCTTAATTCCCTTAGCAAACCATTCTGTATGTATTTTTCAGGCATCACACTTGCTCTCATGCAAGATGATGTTCGCGCTATTTTTTTTAAAGTCATGGAGGGTTTCAGGGCTGGTGGGACCATCATGGCATTTGACTCGAACTTTCGGCCGTCATTGTGGGATTCTTCAGGACAAGCGATGGGTGCTTTACAAAAAGCATGGCAACTAACTGACATTGCGATGCCGACATTGGATGACGAAATAAAATTATTTGGGGATACCTCTGCTGAAGAACTCTCGAGAAAGCTAATTGATTTTGGTGTAAGTGCGGGTGTGATAAAATTGGGTGCTAAAGGATGCTTCGCATTCGATGGCACTATCAGCCAGTTTTGCCCAGCCAAGAGGATTCGACGAGTCGTCGACACCACTGGCGCGGGAGATGCATTTAATGGAGGATTCCTGTCACGTTACATTGAAACGGATGACGTTGTGCAATCGTCTATATTGGCCTCTAGATTGGCAGAACAGGTAATTGGCCACGCTGGCGCAATAAATCGTTGTAACTGAGTTGTGCGCTTTCGACCAGATGGCCAGAAAAATGTTCTGTAGTACTTATTCTCCGCCTTAAAAAATTATGAGCACTTTGACTGCGACAAAAATACAAGATGCGGCAATGATACAGTCCTTCACTAGGTTATGAAGACTGTGAGAAGGAGTATATTTTTGTGAAGAAGAGAAGAGATAACTAGTTAGAGCTGAGATGAATGAAGATTTCTGATTCAGATGCTGACTTGGTTCTTTTGTTAAATTGTAAGCAAAGAACATAACTCTTCTAAAATGTAGGTTGAGTGCCAGACCAAAAGTAACCACAACAAACGTCCATCAAAACTTGCTGCATTTGAATTTCGCTACTAATCGGTAAGGCTTATTTTAAAGTTCTCACTATTTTGTTTTCGACCTCGTTCATCGTAGTGTGTAATTGAAAGAGCCATATCTTTGTAATTCACAGACATAAAGCCGCCTGTAGGACCATTGTAAGGCTGTTTAATAACCCCATTTTTTGGTTTGGGCACATGATGAACCTTGAATTGACTCGTGGGGCCGCTGGAGAATTCATGTACTAAGTCATCATAGATAGAGTGATATTGCCAGTGTCTGTCACCCGTTATCAAAAACGTGTTTATATGTAGTTGCTGGTTTATCATCCAGTCTAAAAAAGCTCTTCCTTCATGCATGAAACCATTTGCGTTGGCATGATTATCAATTTTGTTTGGTTTGTCGGGTCCTATAAGCGGAGTCGGGCTGACCACGAGACGAAAGTCTGCATCGCTTTCCAGAAGAGTTTTTTTGAGCCAAGCCTTTTGAGTACCTCCCCAGATAGTTTTTTTTGGGCCATCTGGAAGTCTGTTATCTGACCTGAAATCTCGCCCCTCCAGTAACCAGATCTGAACACCTTTCCCCCATCGGAAGGTTCGATAAGGCATATTGCTGGATGGAAAAACATGCTTAAAAACCTCAACACCCTCTTCATGAGTAAGATAAGTCTTGTCAGCTCGGTTAAAGTTAGGATTCAAGCCATTCGGCTCATCTTTGTGCTTCTGAAACTTGACCGGATGTTTTGAAAATGGATCTGCGTCATTATAGCGATAGTCATGATCATCTTTCATGAAGTATGCTGGTATATGTGCGAGGTAATTGATTGTATAAGGAGTGCCATATTGTTTCTGATATAGCCAGTAAGCCTCTTCTTTCGAGCGAACGTCATACCTATCGTAATACACTGTATCACCAGCGGAAATTAAAAAGTCGGGCTTCTGTCGCTCCATTAGTGTGTAAGTCGGAAGCCCGTGAGCAGATTGGCACGTAGTAACCTGAAACATGATTTCTTTCCTGTCAGTGCTTTTGGGCGCGGTTTTAAATGAAAATATTTCGGACATTCGGCTTGGCATGCCATCCTTCTCTTTCAACTCAGCCTGATAAAAATAACGCTGTTTAGGTTTGAGATCCGCTATGGGGAATTGCAGGTGGTAATCATTTTCTTTCGATGCCTCTTGCCATAAAGTTTTAGTCGCATCTGCCATTTCATCATGACGGCTAAGATGAATCCGTGCTTTTCCAGTTTTTCCCGGAATGCCGAAGTTTCTCTCTTGTCCAAAAGACTCTGTGAGCCGGATTTGGACGATTGCTGAGTCTTCTGTGATTTCTCCTGATCTTGCACCCATGCCCAGACGTGGCGCATCGGAACATGTGAGATCACAAAAAAATGCTAAACAAAAGATTATCGTGTAAATCAAAGGACAAGTTGTGAGGGGAATAAAAATATTCAATTTTATGCCTTGCTAAGTCCATATTTCGGCGAGTACATATTAAATGTAACACTCTGTTTTTTATGCATTAATTTTAATATCACAAATTTAATGTTTGAGAAACAGTTGTAATTTAAGTACATCGTGAGGCTACACTTCATAAGTGACTCGTTACATCTACTATTACAAATCTGTTACCTCTAGTTGGTTCCTGTCTTAGGATCTAACTGGGAGGTCATATAAACATTATTGATAAAAAAGTTTCTCCAATTGTTGCACGAGTTAGAGCATGGCTATTGACCACCACGCTTTGATCATCTCTTTGTACTGGTACATTGCCCTTTTTTATTCATAACCTATCGAGTTAATTTTGCCCCTTCCTCCCCAACATTAGGCTGGCTTGACCAATTGACGCGGAGAATTTACACTAATTTTTAAAGTAAAAAAAGATCCGTGAAAAAAGGTTAGATAATTAAAAAAGTTGTAGCCACAACGGGGGATTAAATATGAGGGTATTTGTATCGTGCGATTCCTCGCACGCACTAAGTTTTTCGAACAGAATAGTCCTGTCTTTTTGGACATTATTTTTTGTACTATTTATAAATCAGTCAGCTTTGTCGCAGAGTGATCGGAGTCCTTCGGCAGGTAGTGATGAGATTGTCGACGAAATTATTTCTATCGGTATCAAGCAGTCGCTAGAGCTCATGGTAAACGCAAAACGTTACTCTGATTCAATTATGGATGGAGTCTCCTCAGAGGGTATAGGAAGATTTCCTGATATGGATCTAGCTGAGGCTATTGGTGGGATAACAGGAGTCCAGCTTGAGTATGCAGGGGCTGGGGGAGAGCGCCGAGAGGGTGAAATAAGGGTTAGGGGTCTACCAAAAAATTACGCCAAAACGCTTTACAATGGCCAAACCCTTGCCTCCGGAAATCCCATAAGTGGTTTCGTTTATGGTATGTTCCAGTCGGATGTTGTCTCAGGTGTTCAGCTTGTAAAAACACCAACGGCAGCATTCGATGAGGGTGGTCTCAGTGGAATTGTAAATATAAAAACAAGACGGCCCCTCGCCTTTGGAAGTCCATTTGTCACCTTCTACAGTGGGATGGACTTCGAGTCTCTCCCAGGCGTTGCAGAACCAAACGCAAATTTAGCCTTTGCCAATAAGTTTAACAACGAAACTGTTGGGATAATGGGAGCTATCTCTTGGTCTGATCGCCGGCAACGCACCGATTTAGCAAAGATCACGAACTACGACGACGATGACACTGACGGAGACGGGTTAGCAGATCTTTATACTCCGATTGATGCTCGCGTTTACTCCCGGCAGAACGAGGGTGATAAGATTACTGCGGCTTTCGGTTTAGAATTCCAGCCAAACGATAAATTAAATATGGGTTTTACAGGGATCTACTCGCTTTTAGAAGATTTTAATATCATGGATCAACTCCGGTTCAGGCGTGCTCAGAGTATGACCGTTGAGGAGACGATTGATGCTGGTGCCTTTGGCGCAACTGCAACCCAAGTACTTTTCAACCAGCCAGAGATTGATGCAGAGTCCCGAGCTTTTGATGACGAGCGCACTAGCTATGCGATTACGGGAGATATTACGTGGCAAACTGACGAGTGGAGGGCAAAGGGTATCTTGCACTCGACCCGCGGAACTCAGGACCGGTGGGGCGTAAGCTCTCGAAGAAATATTAATGACCATGATGACAATGGCGTGATTCTTCGTATGGACAACGGCGCGGGGGATGTCGATGCCTTCCGCGTCGAGATGGTCGAGGGTGATTTCTCTGATATTAATCAGTGGAGTTATGGAGAGAGTGTGAGGAGCAATAGCCCACCTACAACGGCCCGCACTAATTTTTATGGCTCTGGAGATGGAAGAGACAGGGAGGAATCGGAGGTAGCAGCCCAGTTCGATCTCACAAAGTTAGTGGATGGACCGTTCATCAAGACTGCACAAGTGGGCGCGAAATGGAGGAGTTATGAGCGTCACCAGCGATATCCGCGTTGGACTAACAGAGATTTTATTTATGATCAGATTGATGACCTTGGTGTAATGCGTCCGCACATTGGGAACAACAACGATGGTTTTTTTGAGGGTAACCTTCCAGGCGTTACTAATTATTGGGTCCCGGATTGGAGATTGGTTATAGATGATATACTTGGTGCCACAACAATCACTGGTGACACATTCGGAGGACTGCCAGTAAACACCGACACCATCAACAGGACCTTCGACGCGAAACGGGATGTAACTGCTTTTTACGCGATGGTTAAGTTTGACGGAAATGACCTTGAGTTGCCCCTTCCGGTGAGGGGAAACTTCGGTCTTCGCTATGTGAGCACCGACCGAGAGGTGAGCTCTGTTACTCAGAGTGATCTTCTTGCGGAAGATATTTTTAGCACTGCGAGTCAAGAATTCTCGCATACACTTCCTTCTTTAAATTTGATATTTGATGTGAAGGACGACGTCCTACTTCGGCTTGGTTACTCAGAGAATATCACTCGTCCCAACGCTTTTAACTACAGGACGAATTCAACAGCGCGGGTCAGGTATGCTGATGAGGCAGATTCAATCGTTGAAAGCGTCGAAATTGACCTTAACAGCGCCGCCATCATGCCATTTACCGCAGATAGCTATGATCTCTCGCTAGAATGGTATAATCGATCCGGTAGCTATATTTCTCTTGCGTATTTCCGAAAGGATGTTGCTGATAAGACCGGGCAATCTGAACACTGTCCTAATGATCTGAATGAATTTACTCAACTGGATGTGTATGACTTTTCTGGGATAATTACAGGCAATTTGTCGCGGGTTGGCGACGAGTGTTTGGACTCAGCCGGTATTCCAGTGTTGATCGAAGACGAATTTAATTCTTCAGAGGGGGCCTCATTTGATGGATTTGAAGCAAGCTTGATCCAAAATTTCGACTTCATGGACAACTGGATGCGCCATGTTGGCATTCAGGCAAATATGACGTATGTGGACACGAGTGCGTCTGGCGTGAAAGATTCGGCAGGGAATGACCTTCCTCTTGAGGGCGTGTCTAAAAATACTTTGAACCTCAAAGCGTTTTACGAAAAAGATAACTGGGCATTTAGTGTACAGTACCGAAACCGGAGCGAATATTTCGTAAATGCTACTGGAAGTAGTTTTTCCGGCGACGACCGAATGATAGCCGCAAACCCGAAGCTGGATGTGCGCCTTCAATGGAAACCAATGAAAAATCTCAGTACTAAGCTTGAAATATACAACATTACCAATGAACGCAGGACCGAATATCAGGGCGTTGAAGAGCGCGTTCGCGAGATTCGTTACTATGGACGAATATACAAGGCTGGAATTCGTTATAAGTTCTGATGGAGCTAAACTTTCGGTGTAGTGGTGTAAAGACCGCTACACCGTCCGTACCGCCTGATTTTAATCTTCATCGGCAGTCACAATGAGAAATTTGATGTCAAGAATGGGATGTAAAAAATCGCTCCTTTATTCCATGTGTATCTATTTTTTCTTTGTCTTGTCGTTGTGTTCAAATGCAGCAGTTACAGCTGAATACTCCGGTTTACTAATCAACGTGGATTCCCGTGAGTCGACTAACCTATCGGGTGAGTGGCGATACATCATAGACCCATACAAGACCGCGTTATTAAAGTCCAAAAGCGAGCCAAAGGCGGTATTTTTAGACAAGATCAATGTGTCTCATCATAAGATGATGGAGTACAGCTTTGATTCCTCACCGTCTATGTCCGTGCCGGGAGACTGGAATGGACAGGTTGCCGAGATGGCTTTGTATGAGGGGCTAGTTTGGTTTCGAAAGGAGGTACAGCTATCCGAGTTGGATGGCGAGAGGTACCTCCTTCATATCGGCGCTGCGAATTATAAATCTTATGTCTATGTAAATGCTAAAAAAGTTGGAGAGCATGAGGGTGGGTTTACTCCCTTTGCATTTGATGTGACTGATAACTTAAAGGTCGGCCGTAATTCTGTGGTAATTGGGGTTGATTCGGAGCACGAGGACGACTCAGTACCAACTCCAGTAACCGATTGGAAAAATTTTGGCGGCATTACACGGGATGTCCATCTTGTGCGGGTTCCTACCACATATATTTCGACATACTCTATACAGCTGGAATCCTCTGACATTATAAAAGCTAATATCTCACTTAGCGGTGCCGAAATTAATCATCGGGAAGTCACCGTTAGAATTCCAGAGCTTGGGGTCCTGGTTACTGGAAAAACTGACTCTGATGGCAATATCACGGTAAAGGTGAAAACCCCCGAGGACATGAAATTCTGGGCACCCCGTAACCCGATGTTGTATGAAGTCATAGTTTCAACAGCCGATGAGACGGTTTCTGACCGTATTGGGTTCAGGACGATAGAAAGTGTCGACGGAGAAATTTTATTAAATGGAGACCCTATCTTCCTTCGGGGGATTTCTATCCACGAGGAGGCTCTCGGGGCAACTCCAAATAGGGCAACTAATAAAGCCAGCGCCAGAGCCCTTCTTAGTATTGCGAAATCAGACCTAAATGCGAACTTTGTCCGCCTTGCACATTATCCTCACTCAGAAATCACAACACGTGTTGCGGACGAGTTAGGTCTGTTAGTTTGGAGTGAGATCCCCGTGTATTGGGACATGGATTTCGGAAACAAGAAGACGCTTGCCCTTGCTCGCAAGATGCAGAGTGACAATATCACGAGGGACAAGAATCGTGCTTCAATAATTCTATGGAGTGTGGCAAACGAAACTAAGAGAAATAAAAAGGGAGCTGCGCTTGAGCAGCGAACCACCTTTCTCCGAACTCTTATCAACGATATTCGAGCGGTTGACGGCACAAGGCTGATAACGTCTGCGCTACACAAGGCAAAACCAAAAAATAAAGATGGCCGACGCGTGTATGTGGTGGACGATTCATTGGCTCAGTACATTGATGTTGTGGCTGTAAACACGTATCAGGGATGGTACTCAGACATGAAGCTTGAGGATATAGCAAAAATTGAGTGGGAACCCCCAAAGGATAAACCATTTCTATTTTCTGAGTTTGGTGCTGGCGCCTTATACGGTTACCGAAACGACGATCTTGCAAAGTTTTCTGAGGATTATCAGGCCGAATATTACAAGGCTAATATAGAGATGTGCCGAAATATCGATGGTCTCAACGGCCTCTCGCCGTGGATTTTAAAGGATTTTAAATCTCCGCGTCGCATGCATGGGAAGTTCCAAAAGTATTGGAATAGGAAGGGGATTATTTCGCCTGAGGGCCAGCGTAAGGCCGCGTTTGGGGTGCTGCGTGGCTGGTACAATGAGTTAGCAGGTCCGTGAGCGTAAGTCACGATTACAATTCAACCTTGAAAAATTAAAATAGTAGTAACTCGCATTAGCCGAAAAAAATTAAAAATCTATGAAAGTCAGTCACGGCCGAAGATCTTTGGTGAGAAACTGTGATGTTATTAAAAGGGTTCCAGGCGGAGAGAGGCGCCAAAATTTTCAAACTCTATGTTGGTCTTTTTTTGGGGTTTTTTCTCACTGTCGGTTTTGTAGTGCCGGTTGAATTGCCCACGACTGAGACCGGTGTCTATTTTTCATTAGGAATTCCTTATGCAGAAGCCCCTGTTGGTAGGCTACGGTGGAGGCCGCCTGTAGACAAAATTTTAGATACAGACCTAACTGTCGGTAAACAGTTATTCTCTGCAAGCTGCCATCCTTTCTCACAAAAAAATCTTTCTTATAACCGTCATGGACGCGAAATCAATGAGGATTGCCTATACCTGAATGTTTGGACCCCTAATCTTCAGGGTAATCACCCGGTCATGGTCTGGATTCATGGGGGTGCATTTAGGAATGGTAATGGCAATATTTTAGGGGATTTGTTGGCTCGACATGGGGTGGTCGTTGTTTCATTAAACTATCGCTTGGGACCCCTCGGTTTTTTTTCCCACACTGCATTAGAAACGGATGACCCTAATTTCGGTATTTTGGATCAGCTTTCTGCACTACGGTGGGTACGCAGACACATCGACTACTTTGGCGGAGACCCTACCAATGTGACAATATTTGGCAGCTCAGCGGGGGCGCTGTCGGTAGACCTTTTAACCGCCCATCCGGATGCTGCAGGCCTCTTCAACAAAGCTATTGCCAAGAGTAGTTATATTGCTTCACCTCTGAGGATTAAAAAAAAATTTGCTAATCTTGTAAAGAATGATGCATATGGATTTCCCCAAGAGATTGCAGAAGATCATACGGAGAGGGTTCTCCAAAGCATTGGGTTGGACGGAGACGAATCGTTAAAATTTTTGAGGGCGCTTGAACCAGAATTTTTGGTAAGTAGTCAACTGCGTAGCCTCCCGATTATTGATGGGACTTCACTCAAAGTAGATCACTTCGATTGCATTAGGGATTCAGCCTGCGGTAATCCTCTTGACGCATATATGACAGGTGCGATGAGTTATGAGGGTTACACGTATTCTTATGAAAAATATGGTTTATGGTTGCAAGCAAATATTGGGCGACTCATCAATGTATATGATGAAGATTTTGCAATACAAAAAGAAATAGGTTTTAAGAGATTTATCGGGGACATGAGATTTCTGGTTTCTGCTAAATTATCCGCGTCCGCCCACCAAAATACAGCTGCGAAAGTATATACTTTTTACACGGATGCGGGGCTAGTGACCAAAAATGATAAAGAGTTGGGCACTCCACACGGTTGGGACAATACCGCTCTATGGACGCGTGTCCAAGACAAAAAAAGAAAAATATTACAAAAACATTATCATGTAAATTGGAGCCGTTTTGCCCATGGAAAAGAACTAATCGGTAACGGAAGTTGGCAACCCTGGAGTGAGGATCGGTCTTATTGGCAGGTCCTTGGGAGGGAGGGCGGCGATGCGGGACCCGAACTTGAGGAAAGATTTCAACTTGCTGAGTATTACATGGCCCGTTAACATAAATTTGTAGGGAAATGCTATTTTGTTTGTGTTAGTGAATATCATCACAGTCTTTACTGAGGCTAGGAAGCGCACCAACATGAGCGTTGACCTCGTTCTGTGGGCTCAGCAGGTTGTGCTCGCATAGCTTATAAGCATCGAGGGCTTCTGGATCTGTCATGTTCGCGGGAGATTTAATTCCGTTAGCATCTTGGAACCGTGGAAATACTGAGGGCCCGTTGTAATCGGGCTCATTTAGGCCAAACACAAGATTATCAGTGAACCGGTTACCTAACTTTGCGAGTGGTTTTGCTCCCCACGTCGCCCCTTCTCTTGCAAATACAAAGATATTGTTGCTCAAGTGAGAATTAATAGGAATTCGGTTTTTCTTGGCATCGAAGTTACTAAACATGTGCATGTCTCTGTGTTCACTATACATTGTGTTTTTATAAATTTTCGCACTAGCAAGTCCGTTCTCCGTCGGAAATCCATAAAAGAAAAACCCATATTGATCGTTTTGGCTGACGTTGTAGCGAATTTCTAGGCCAACCTGATACCTGCGCATAATTGCAAATGCACAGTTATTATCGTGAGAAAAGTTGAATTGAAACAAAGAATTTCGAGAGTTGTAGTCGGCATCAAAACCACATCTATCTTTATCAACTGCAGGTCCGACGTTTCCGAATGCTTCGTTGTATTGGACGAGGGCGTCATCCGTCGCGAATACAAATAACGAATTTCCGGTAACTTCAGTCGATATATTGGGTCCGATAGTGTTGTATTCGATAAGAGGTTTATCTGAACTAGCTACTATAATTGCATTTTTTGTAATGTTCTTTATTTGGTTTTTGCGGACAACTACGTTTTGGAAAGCATACCGACCAATTGCATTACTTTTTATATGGCGAAGATCTTTTGGATTAATTTCCCATGGAGACTTAATTCGAATTCCAACCCCACTAATATCTTTTATCTGATTATTTTCAATCAGAATATCATTAAATTGTGTTGGGTTACTTTTACCCCAAACTCGAAAAATAATGCCGCCATTATTTTTATTGTCCGGCTCTCCAGCAATGTTTCGGATGATATTGTTGCGTATTGTGAACCCGCTATGTGTTCCACTATCAGTCGCTGAGACGAGGATTCCATGTCGTTCTGAACGATTTTCAGAGCTATTTATGAGCTCAAGATTTTCGATGATCCATCCCCCCGAATTGCGAATGTCGAGCGTGCCCATTTTTGGAGCATCAGCCTGAATTATCGGCCTGTTTTGCTGATTATTTCCAAAGTCACTGATTTTTATCTCAACATTGGGATGTGCATCACTGCGTCTCAGGGATATTGCACCTTCGAAAGTTAGGCCTCTCTTAAATAAGATTTGATCACCTCCATTGTAGATTCTGCTTTTCGCTTTTTCATAATCCGCTTGTGTATCTAATTTGTAGATTTTCGCCGATGGGAGAGGTTGCTTTAAGGCTATTGGGATTTTATTTGGCGACGCAGGGACGAGCCCTGAAAATAGAATTATGGCGATAATTAGAATGTTTAAGACTTGTCTATACATCCGTGTTTTCCGTAATTTGGCCTCCATTCATTGTATTGTGATTACTATATGCTTAGGCAAGTTAGAGACTGACCAAGATTTTGCAAATAAATACTTAGGATAAACAACACTTACAAATTGAGCAATCAGATCAGGTTTGTCCTCGAGATGCCCTCTTTGGCATTACTAAAAGTTTTTATCATTTTAAACACAGTTTTTATCTGACTATTGACATTGCAGTGATTTACCTAGACTATCCTTTTCTTCATACTATAGATTGGTCTTACCAATTATTGGTGGGCCTTGCAATAAGCATTCATTCATAAATTTGCTCTTGTTGCTGCGCACTTTGGTCATCAAGGAGGAGGGTAATAGTCGTGATTCAAATAAAAATATCACTTGTGAGGGATCGTTTTTTCTATGTGGTAATCTTGGCATGTTCTCTCGCAAGCGCAGAGTTGTTAAGAGCCGAATCCGCTTTGCTTGAGGAGGTGGTGATTTATGGTACCCGAAAAAGCCTTGAGTCATCACTGAGCGTCAAGCGCAACTCGGATCAAATTGTTGATTCTCTGTCAGCTGAGGGGATTGCAAAATTACCAGACTTAAATCTAGCCGAGGCACTCGGTCGCATTCCAGGAGTGCAAGTAAGTCGAGGTGGCGTAAGCCGAGAGGGCGGTGTTACCCTAAGAGGATTACCTGGACAGTTTCAAAGGAGCACTCTCAACGGACGATACTTGGCTAGTGCAGGACGGGATGGGTTGGCTTTCGGTAGAATGAGATCAGAAGTTTTTTCAGGTATTGACGTAATAAAATCGCAAACAGCGAAGAATGTCACTGGTGGACTCTCTGGGTTGGTTGATTTAAAGACTGGCGGAGCACTGGGGTTGGATGATAAAACAACGATCTCACTTGATCATTACCATGAGTCTCTGACACAGACCACAAAGCCAGGAGCTGCGATTACCTTCACGCGACAGCTTATCGAAGAAAAACTAGCGGTCCGGGGGGCATTGGGTGTTAAGAAGAATGATTTTAGAACCGACCAAATGCAAATTGCTATTTACGATATTGACGATGGAGGCACCGCTGAAGTGCCGACTGATGATCTGTACACCCCTCGTCAGCTACGATTCGACATTGATAATTTTGATAGTGAAACTCTTGCCGGGTCCTTCGGTTTGGAGTACAAAATCAACGAAAATCTTCACGCAAAGCTGGATGGATTCTATAACAATGACGATTCGACTGATATTCAGCAGCAGCTTCGTATTGAAAGTCGAGGAGGTTCCACAAGAACCGCGTTAGGAGAACCCGTGATAGGAGTTTTCGGGGGCACTCAGCAGCATATTACTATCGAGAAGCCACGAATTTGGCATGATGTCCGAGGTCGGTTAGAGGATCATACCGTCTCAGCTATGACGGCGTCGCTGAATTGGGAGAATGATGTGTGGCAGATCGGCGGTACTGTCCACCAAACAGAGGCTGAGCGGCAAAGGCTCGCTCCTGGTCTTATGGTAAGGCTTGAGGATAAGAGCCCTAATAATGACTTTATAGCGAACATCAACATAGGTAACGGAGATCCCAGTGCTGCAGAGTTTGATTTGAGTCCAGATGATTCAGCCCAGCTTATCGATTTAGATCAAGATTTTGGTTCCCCGACGAGTTCGGGAAAGCGACAGATAAGGTCGGTCTTACATGGTGGAAACGAATCAATACAAAGCGGATTTTTGGATACACTTGAGAAAGATGAAGAACTATCTTTCCAAATTGATATATCTCGGTCGCTGAAAATGGGTCCGTTTACTATGGTGTCTGCCGGGCTTTCCCGTCGTGACAAAGAGCAGTCAGACGACTCAGCGAGGATTACGCTTTTTGGAGGGAAAACTGAAAACGTTAGCAATGCTATGCATGTGCCCTCAAGTATCGTCTCAGAAGATGACTTTCTTGGTGGAGGGCTAGGTAAATTTGATGCGGTGAATGACTTTGGCAGTGTCGACCTTTTCGGGTTCTGGGATGCCTTACGACCTTTCGAGCCAAATGATTCGAGCTACACACTCAACGCGATGGGAATTACCACCTTGGTTGACAGTACCGCCGCTGCTGCCATTTTTGAGAATGAAGTTGAAATCGTTGGAGGTTACGTCCAAGTAGACTTTAGCAGCGAGATTAGCGAGCTCGTTACATTTCATGGAAATTTTGGTATTCGGCGCGAAGAGACAACTCGCTCAACAACAACTAGGTCGACAGACGGAGTAAGAACATTCGAATATTCTAACACATTGCCTTTGATTAATTTAGTTGCAGACATTGGTGAGAGCTTTGTTGCTCGTCTGTCTTATACAGAGACCATGCGCCGGCCAGAGGCCGATGAGTATGCTGTAACGAGGGTGATTGACGTTCGAGCCGATCAGATAAGTATCGATATAGGCGCGGCTAATTTACGTCCATTTTTAGCTGAAAATCTTGATTTTTCATTTGAGTGGTATAATAGAGAGGGGTCAGCAGTAACGTTGGGGATTTTTGACAGAGAGATAACTGATTTTGCTTCACCCGACTATCTTTGCCCAGCTGATGGCGGAAGTTTTGGGTTCGGAGTATTACAGTTAACTGGTTCTCAATGTTTAACTACAGTTGCAACGCCTGCAGTCGAAGGTGGATTTCCCATTGAGATTGGGACCATTGTTGAAATTGAGGCGGCTACAAATCAAGACTCGTTTACGATTAGTGGGTTTGAAATATCAATTCAACAAAACTTAGACTTCTTGCCCTCGCCCTGGAACGCTCTGGGTGGTCAGATTAATTATACAAGCGTAGACCTTGATAGTAGCGGAGGCTTCGAGCTGGAGGAAGTCTCTGAGGACTCATATAATATTATTTTATACTATGAGACGGAACGACTTGGTGCTCGTGCTGCATTTAACTCTCGATCCGACTATCTCATGCCAGGAGGAGGAAGTTTTCGCGGTGCAGAGCGTCGCGGTGATGACCGTACGCAGCTTGATCTCGCCTTTCGCTACGCTGTAAATGACAATATGAATTTAAGCCTTGAGATTTTTAATCTCACAGACGAGATATTGTATGAGTATGAGGCGGATAAGAATCGTCCTAGGAATTATTTTAGTTACGGACGAACGATCTCTTTCGGACTCAGATATGAGATGTAGATAATCGAGCGACAGATCATAGTGGAAGGCAGATTTTTTTAAACCCATAGAAAACTTTGCGAGGCAAAACTCTTTTATGCGGGTGTAAAAATAAGACGCTCATTGAACTGCATGATTTTTGACGGCAAGTATTCCATCAAAAATTGAAGGCTCTGTACCTAGGACATATGATACGTAGATTCGCTGTTCGGAGAAATTTAAGGTGATCTTGTCTTCTCGTATTTTTTGTGGCCGCCGAAACACCCATTTGATCTTGATAATGGCTTTAATTTTTTTTTCTTTTGCTACAACAGTAAAGGCCGTTGCAAGGGGTGTCCAAAAACCTAATATCCTAATAATTTTGGCTGATGATCTTGGCTGGTCCGATATATCGCCATATGGAGGTGAGATAGCAACGCCAAATCTTCACGACCTCGCGGATAATGGACTAAAATTTACCCAGTTTCATAATACAAGCAAATGCTTTCCATCACGGGCCTCCCTTTTAACAGGGTTGTATGCCCAGCAGGTCGGAATGAGTGAATCCCCCAACTCGTATTTGGAAAATTCTATCACGTTAGCCGAGGTCCTCAAGTCAGCGGGATATTCTACCTATATGGTTGGAAAACATCATGGGCTTGAGAACCCATTTGACCGAGGATTCGATCGTTATTTTGGTCTGCGAGACGGTGCGACAAATCACTTCAATCCCGGATTGCCGAGGCAGGGTGAGGCGGTGCCTGCACAAAAGCGTCCCGGAGAGCGGATCTGGTGTATTGATGAAGATTGTTTGCAGCCGTATACGCCGACAAGCATGAATTTCTACAGTACAGATACATACACCGATAAGGCTCTAGAGTACTTGAGAACCCACAAGGATAGTGAGACTCCTTTCTTCCTCTACATATCCTATCAAGCTCCCCATGACCCATTACAAGCATGGCCGAGTGACATAGCGAAATATAAGGGCCGTTATAAGGATGTCGGGTATGAACAAACAGCCAGAGCTCGCTACGAGCGGCAAAAAAAATTGGGGTTGGTGAATCATACATTCAAATTACCAGAGCCTGAATATCAACCCTGGGATAGTCTTTCATCCAGTGATCGCTTAATTGAGGATCAAAAAATGGCTGTTTATGCAGCGATGATTGATCGAATGGATCATAATATTGGACGGGTGGTAGGTGAATTAAAGTCTAAAGAGCAGCTAGATAATACCCTTATCCTATTTGCTTCTGATAATGGTGCGTCAGCAGAAGTGGTTGAAGTCGGAAATGGCGATATAGGTGCGATAGACCGATGGACATCCTTGGGTCGCAACTGGGCTAGCGTCAGCAATACCCCATTTCGATACTATAAAAATCATAGTTATCAGGGCGGTATCAACACGCCGCTTATTGCACATTGGCCTAACGTAATTTTTGACGGAGGACGGGTTACCGAGTATGTGGGACATTTTGTCGATATTATGGCCACAGTAGTTGATATATCCTCCGCTCATTACCCTCAAAAATTTAATGGCCAAAAAATTCCAACGTACGAAGGCACCAGTCTTTTATCAGTGTTTGCTGGTGAGACAGAAAACAGAGTTGGACCACTTTTTTGGGAATGGAGGACCGGGAAAGCTGTTCGCATTGGGAATTGGAAACTCGTATCGAGTTCTTCGGAGGATTTAAGGAAAGATGGTAAATGGGAGTTATACGATATGTTAGTTGACAAGACTGAGACTACAGACCTTGCCTCAAAATTTCCTACAATAGTCAATGAGCTCGTTCAAGCTTACCAAACTTGGCGGCTTCGGATGAGGCCTGAAAATGGTTTGGACTAAAAAATTTAGGCGTTCTTATGATCATTTGTGATAGGTAATTTGAGAGAGTAATACCAGCATCTTTTAGTCCCACTCTAGATAGAGTTAGATTAGGAATTTGTTCAAGAAACATTGAGATGGCTAAATCTTGCAGATTTAAGGCTCTTTGAACTTTTTTTTAGGGGTTGGTTTATCCTCTTAACTTGAGGATAGACAAATCAGGCTGAAGTAATAAATTTGATTTATCTAACTTTTTGCTGATTCTCCACGTCGCCTCTCATAAAACGAATGATCGGTGAATGGACAATTTGATAGATAGATAACTTCACATTTAGGAAGAGAAAAATTATGAAAAATTGCTGTTTTCTTAAAATCCTCATATTAGGTAAAGTCTTGCTGTTTATTTCGACTGGAGCTCACACCGCAGAAAGTGATTTCGCCGTAGAGTATGTTCAGAATTTGATATCGAGACCTAGCATATCATTGGATGGAAAATGGGCTCGGATTGTTGACCCTTTTGAAAACGGTTTCTATAACCATCGATACCAGCCACATAAGGATGGTTATTTTAAGAACAAAAAGGTTCAGTCTGTGTCAGACCGGATAGAATATAACTTCGCCACGGCAAAGAAGCTATCGGTGCCCGGTGACTGGAATTCTCAAGAGGAACAACTTTTTTTTTATGAGGGTACAGTTTGGTATCAAAAGGACTTTGATTTAGTAAAAAAAGCAGATAAAAAATATATCATCCAATTTGGGGCAGTTAACTATCACGCAATTGTATACATAAATGGTAACGAGGTTGGTCAGCATGAGGGTGGATTTACTTCCTTTCAATTTGATATCACAAAAGAACTCAAGGACGGAGCTAATTTTGTTGTTGTAAAGGTGGATAATCGCAGGTCTAGAGATCAAGTTCCCACAGTGAACACTGATTGGTGGAACTATGGTGGAATTACAAGATCTGTAATTATTACAGAGCTTCCGTTATCGCACATAAATGATTACTACATAGGCGTTTCAACGCATATTGATGGCGGTATTGAGGGTTATGTTGAAATAACTACCGTAGAGAGAGAAACATCAGACGTCGTACTTATTAGCATCCCAGAATTAGGTATAAAATATGAAGCTTCACCCGACAAGAACGGTTTAGCTAGGTTTGCCGCAGACGTCTCCCCGCGCCTTTGGTCGCCAAAAACTCCAAAGCTCTATGGTATGGAAATTAGTTTTTTAGAAGATCGCGTTTCTGACCGGATTGGCTTCAGAACGATTTCGGCAAATGGTGATGAAATTTATTTGAATGGAAGTCCTGTTTTTTTAAAAGGTATAAGTATTCATGAGGAATCGCCGCTCAATGAAGGCCGAGCTTGGAGTGCTGCAGATGCGCATGTAACTCTGTCGTGGGCAAAAGAGTTGGGCGCTAATTTTGTGAGACTTGCACACTATCCGCATAATGAGGCCATGATTAAGGCAGCAGACCAATTAGGTCTGATGGTTTGGTCTGAAATTCCGGTTTATTGGACTATTCTTTTTGACAATAAAGCCGTTTATGCGAATGCTGAGCGCCAATTAACTGAGATGATTACTAGGGACAAGAATAGGGCGGCAATCGTAATGTGGTCGGTTGCGAACGAGACTCCTCTTTCGGAAAACAGGCTCTCATTCCTAAAAAAGTTGATTAAAAAAACACGGTCCCTCGATCCGTCTAGGTTGGTGACTGCGGCAATCGACACTCAAGATAAGTCAGAAAATGAAATTGTTCTCAGGGATCCTTTGGCTGATTATCTGGATGTGATTGGAATCAATAGCTACTGCGGTTGGTATTGGGGCTTGCCAGAAGATTGCGCAAAAAAGACTTGGGACTCGAGCTATAACAAGCCCATCATAATGAGTGAGATGGGCGGCGGTGCTAAACAGGGGTTGTACGGAAACCCTGATCAGATTTGGACCGAGGAATTTCAGGCAGCCGTGTATGAGCATAATTTAGTTATGGCTCAAAACATAAAGGGATTAAGCGGACTCTCGCCGTGGATATTAAAAGATTTTCGTTCACCCCGCAGGCACCTAAATCATGTGCAAGACTTTTGGAATCGGAAAGGCCTAGTTTCGGAGCGAGGTGTAAGAAAGAAGGCTTGGTATGTTCTACGTGATTTTTATGTTTCGCTCGAGAATGGAGACCGTAATTCCCAATGATATATATTTTGCATGGCAGATGACGCCCTGTATTTTCAGATAACTGGAATATCCGATTTCGGGTAGAAACCTTTTTGTCATCCTTGGTTGTGATATGCTTTTCTGTCGTTTTTGGGCTTGAAAGTAAACGTTATGCCAGTTTTGTATTTGCTCGGTGAAATCATTGACCCT
>CENU01020977.1_pt1 | contig 18720 bp, 19 predicted proteins | sample 361331 | NCBI WGS metagenome assembly CENU01 (sample SAMEA2619766, study PRJEB7988) | marine metagenome | isolation source: saline water (ENVO:00002010), including | reverse complement strand
ATATCTTAATTAATGTAGTTTCATCCGGGGTTAACAGAAAAGATCATGGTAATATTATGGAATTTAATAAAAATATTCTTCATTATCAATCTTCCATATTGCCTGATAGATCAATCCTATATACATTTACTGATATTACAGCTAGTCAAAATATAGAAAATGCATTAATTGAGAAAAATAAGGCACTTTCCGAGGCTGATTATATCAAAACCAATTTTCTAAATAACATATCACATGAACTTAGAGCTCCACTTCAAAATATAATTGGATTTTCAGATATTCTTGAAGCAAGATTATCCAATATTAATAAAGATCAGAATATTATTGATTATATAAATGATATAAAAAGGTCTGGAAGGGAATTACATCATCAAATAAACCAAATTCTTGAGTTAACAGATCTTGAGTCAAATGGACTGAAACACAATCAGATTGGATACAGCGCTGATAATCTATCAGAGTTACTTCAAAGTGAACTAAATAAACTAAATTTTTTAGATAAGAAATTTATAATTAAAATACATAAAGAGTATAAAGATGAAGCGGCAAAAAAAAACAGCATAAATTCAGGTTTTTTTAAAGTGTTCAATCAGCTTATAAAAATAATTGATAAAAACCTTGTTATGGATGGTGATTCAGAATACGAGATAATTATGTCAAAAATAACAGACCATGAATTTGATCAATATATATTTAATATCTCTTACACAGAACCAATAAATTCAAAGCATATACAGTCTTATTTAGTCATGGATGACATATACTCTCCAGGGAGTATAGAGAAAACTATTTTAGAGAAATATTCTCAAATTCTGGGATATCAAATAGATTTATCATCAGAATTTAATGAGTTCAAAATCAAAGTCCCAATAGTTGCTCATGAAAGCTGAAATACATAGAGCTTGCTCACTTCATGAGTTGGCCACTTTTGCAAAGTATCTGACCCCGATTTTAGAAAAGGGGACTTTATTGGCGTTAAATGGCGATATTGGTTCTGGTAAAACCACATTGTCGAAATACTTGATTAATTATCTCACGTCAACCAGAATTGAAGAAATTAGTAGCCCTACGTTTAATTTATATCAAACTTACTCAAATCAAGATCTAATTATATCTCATTATGATTTTTATAGGATTGATAACTCACATGAACTTGAAGAATTAGACATAAGTGATTCTATTAAGAATAATGTGACAATTATTGAGTGGGCAAATAAATTTCCATCAGTTTTGCCAAAAGATCACATTGAAATACAAATAATAAATAAATCAGATAAAAGAGATTACAAAATATTTTTTCATGGAAAATATGAAAAAGTTATTTTAGCTCATAAAAATAGATTAAATTTTCTATCAAATTCAGGTCTCAACATTAGAGAAATTACTAATATGAAGGGAGATGCATCGAAAAGGAAATATTTTAGAGTTTATGATGGTGTCAAGAATTTTGTTCTCATGGATGCTTCTAAAGAGATTAGAAAAAAGACAAAAACAACCAAGTCCATAAAGGACTTCATTATTATTGATAAATATCTTGATAATATTGGTTTAAGAGTACCAAAGATTTATGGATATGATATTAAAAACCAACTTATTCTAGAAGAAGATCTTGGTCTTACGACATATAATGAGCTATATTTAAAACTTAACTTTGAGAAACTCATTACTCCAGCTATAGAGTCATTACTGATATTAGTGCATTCTAACTATACAACTATAAATGATCTAAATGGCACGGCCTTTGAGCCAAATAAATTTGATAAAAAAATATTTATTCATGAAGCTAAACTATTCATTGATTATTATTGGCCTTATGCCAAAAGCTCTATCTGTCCAAAAGAGAAGAAGTATGAATTTTTGTCTATTATAGAAAAAATGTTTTCAGATCTATCTCCAGACAGAACGCTTATATTAAGAGATTATCACTCACCAAATCTCCATTACCTAGAAAATGAAAAAGGTCATAGGAAGTGTGCTCTAATTGATTTTCAGGATGCCCTCCTAGGTCACCCACTATACGATTTAGTATCTCTGGCACAAGATGCCCGGGTTACTATCAGTGAAGTGAAAGAAAAATATATTATTGATGCTTTTAAACAAAAATTTCTCTTTAAGAATTTTCAATTTGGCAATTCATCATTTAATGAACAATACCAAATATTAGCAACACAAAGATCACTGAAAATATTGGGTATTTTTGCAAGACTCTCTTTGTTGGAGGGTAAAAATAATTATATAATACATATGCCAAGAATTATTAATTACATAAGACGTTCAATGAATTGTAGTTTGTTAGATAATTTAACCAAATGGCTCAAAGTTAATTTTAAGGATACATTTGATGTTTAGATCCTTCTTCCCAATGCCAAAAATTTTTTTCCCAGCTGCATTAGCATGGATAATATTTGTAACAATTATTTGGTTCTGGATTGGTAATGATATTGCTTCTTTTGTTGGATTAGCCATTGAAGAAACTGATGAGCCAATTATTGGGCTTGGATTTTTTCTAACGAAAAAATTTATTTGGTTTTATATTTATTACATATTATCAACCCTAATCTTTGCACTATTCTGGTTCAAATTTGCACCACACCCATGGCAATACTGGTCAATATTAGGATCATCGCTTATAATATTTTCTACCTATTTTGGTGTCCAGGTCATGGTTGCAATCAATAACTGGAGAAGACCCTTCTTTGACTCAATTCAGGATGCGCTTGGGGGTGAGGCACAAGTACTTTCATCAGATTTATATTACTTAATGATAGTTTTTGCACAAATTGCCTTTGTTTCATTAGCTGTTTTTGTATTAACAAGATTTTTTGTCAGCCACTACATCTTCAGATGGCGTACAGCAATGAATTTTTATTATACAGGTCAATGGCAAAAATTAAGGACTATTGAAGGTGCAGCTCAAAGGGTACAAGAAGATACCATGAGATTTGCTGCAATAATGGAAGGTCTTGGTGTTTCAATAATCGACTCAGTCATGACGTTGATAGCTTTTCTACCTGTATTATTATCATTATCTGAATATGTTACTATTTTACCTCTGATCGGAGAAATACCAGCTCCTTTGGTCAATGCAGCAATTTTTTGGTCTATATTTGGGACAATCTTTCTGGCCATAGTAGGAATTAAATTACCTGGGTTGGAGTTCAGAAATCAAAGAGTTGAGGCTTCTCTCCGAAAAGAATTAGTATATGGTGAAGATGATGCCAATAGAGCAACTCCTCAATCAATAGGTGAACTATTTAACAATGTGAGAAAAAATTATTTTCGCCTTTATTTTCACTATCTATATTTTAATGTTGCAAGAAGTTTTTATTTGCAAGCAGATAATATTTTTTCATACCTTATATTGATTCCTACGATAGTAGCTGGGAAAATTACATTTGGGATCTTACAACAAATACTTACAGCTTTTGGTCAAGTTTCGAATTCATTTCAGTATATCGTGAATGCCTGGCCAACAATTATTGAACTGATTTCTATATTTAAAAGGTTGCAGGCTTTCGAGTCTACACTTTCTGGAAAAAATTTATCAAAAATTGAGTTCTCAAAAGATGAACAACAAAAAGAGTATTAAAGAAAAGCCTAATGATGCATTTATCCTAGCTGCTGGCTATGGCAAACGTTTACTCCCACTCACTGAAAAGTGTCCTAAGCCGCTGATAGAAATTGCAGGCAAACCGATGATTAGCTATATCATTGATGCCCTTCAATTAATAAATATTGAAAATATCTACATCAATACCTTTTATCTTTCTGATCAATTAGAGAAGTACTTAGAAGAAAATTATCCTAATATAATTATATCAAAAGAAACAGAACTCCTGGATACTGGAGGGGGGTTAAAATATGGTGTCCCTACTGACTATGACCGATCAATATATATTATTAATTCAGATACAATGCTTTTAAATGATTATAAGGATCTACTATATAGGTTGAGTGAAAAATATATTTATGATGATGCTGATGCTGTTTTGGCTTTATCCAAAAAAGAAAAAGCAATCGGTTACAATGGGAATGGTGATTTTTTTCTTGATAAAGATAAAAATATATCAAAAGAAAATCATAGTAATATTGAGAAATTTGTATTTATGGGGATTTCAATTTTAAATACCAGAACTCTGAATAAAGTAAATAATAAGATTTTTTCACTCAATATGATTTGGAATAATTTAATATTGAGAAGAAAATGCTCAGGTATACTTCATGACTCAAATTGGTATCACACAGGGGATTTAATATCCTTAAATAATTTTGAAAAATATTTGATTGAGAACAAATGAGAATAGTTTTTTATGACTTTGAGACTACTGGCAGAGACAAATATTGGGATCAGATAATACAAGTCGGAGCAATACTTTGCGATGAAGACTTAAATGAACTCGATCAGTTCAATATAAAATGCAAATTAAACAAGTCTATCATTCCTGCACCACAGGCACTATTAGTAAATGGATTGTCAATGAATGAAATCGCTAAACACGAGCTCTCATACTACGATCTTGTTTACCAAATGAAAGAGAAATTTGATGATTGGAGTCCCGCTATTTTCATTGGGTATAATTCTATCAATTTTGATGAAGAATTTCTCCGTAACGCTTTATTTCAAAATTTGCATGAAAACGCTTATTTGACTCAGATTAACAATAACGGCCGGGCTGATGCCTTAAATATAGTTCAAGCATCTTCAATATTTACACCTATGGCCATAAAATTACCAGATACCAAAAATAAATTTAAATTAGATCTATTAGCACCCGAAAATAATATTATGCATGAAAATGCACACGACGCATTAGCGGATGTAATTGCAACAATTGAAATTTGCAGGTTAATAAAAAGAAATAATAATGAATTCTGGGAAAGGTCACTTCAGTCATCTACAAAAAAAGGGGTTTCTCAAATATTTGAAAACGATACAATGTATTGCCATCACGAGGCATATTATGGGAATGTGTATCCTTTCGTTACAACACATATTGGAACTTATAGTAATAAAAATAACTCTGAACTAAATATATTATTTGATTTGAAAAAGGACCCAAAAGAGTATGTAGATCTAGATAAAGCGCAGCTAAAAGAGTTATATAAATCTGAAAAACTATTTAGGTACATTAGAAATAATAGACACCCCATGATCATGCCAAAGACATATGCCACAAGCTTTGCCAATTATGAAAAGATTGGCTTTTATGAGCTTGAATCTAGAGTAGATGTTATTCAAAATAATACAGACTTTAAACGAAAAATACTTGAAATTCATAATGAAGCTTCAGAGAGCTACTCAAATGAGTCTCAATTAGATGTATATGATGAAGAGAGTATATATTTGGGAGGATTCCCAAACTCCTCTGATAAACTAACAATGAAAAAATTTCATAGAGCTACATGGAAAGATAAAGTAATAATTTGTGAAGAATTTTCAGATAAGAGGTATAAATACTTTGGAAAACAAATTATTTATAATTATAATAAAGAACTGCTAGAGATTAATGATAGAAATATATTTCAAAAGACTCTTGCAAATAGGTTAATGAGTAATAACAGTGAGAAATGGTTAACTATACCAGAAGCATTCAATCAAATTGATAATTTAAGAGATAAGCATGGAGAAGATACTGAAATCTTAAAATTTATTCATGAATTTAATGCATATTTAGAGGATTTATATCAATCTCATAGTAGCGGATTATTGACTTCATAAACTTAACTGTTAGGCTATTTATAAAGGAGATTTAAGATGGCAACAAAACAAATAACAGATGATAATTTTCAAAATGAAATAAACAATTCTGAGGTACCCGTTCTAGTAGATTTCTGGGCTGAATGGTGTGGGCCTTGTAAACAGATCGGTCCAGTACTCGAAGAAATATCATCAGAATATGATGGCCGTATATCAATAATCAAAGTGAATATTGATGAAAATCCTGTAACGCCTACTAATTATGGGATAAGAGGAATCCCCACATTACTTCTCTTTAAAAACTCAGAATTAGTATCAACTAAAGTTGGCGCTTTCCCAAAATCAACATTAATAGACTGGATAGATGAAAATATTTAGCATTAATTGTTAAGTTTAATTATTTCACCTGCAAGATATAAGGATCCGCATATTATAATCCTATATGAATCTTTTGGAAATGATTTTACTTTATTAAACGCATCAAAAATATCATTTGCAGCAGTTGAATCTATACCTAATTTTTTACCATTTTGACTTATATTTTGGGGATCTTGTGTATTCTCTTGATTAGGTATCCTTATCGCTATTAATTTAAATAGCTTATCCTTAAATGGAGCCAAAAACTCATAGGAGTCTTTTGAAGATAGCATCCCTATGATCATAATTAATTTTTTAGCCTCCAGATTTTTCAGAGTATCCGCAAGTGCCAACGCAGCGTGAGCATTATGTCCCCCATCTAACCAGATTTCATTTCTTAAACCAAGACCTTGATGTAGCTTCCCAATTTTTATCTGCTCAAATCTTGCTGGCCAAATGGTTTTCTCTATGCCATTTGAGAAAGAACCAGTGTCTAGTTTTAAATCGTCTATTGATGATATAGTTGCAATAGCAGTTGCTGCATTAAATTTTTGATGGTCTCCTATCAAGCTTGGATTTGGAAGATTAATATTATATTTCTCATCTTGGTAAATAAAGCCTGTTGGATTAATTTTAATCGAATAATCTTCTCCATAGATTTTTGATTTATTATTTTGTAATTTAATAAATTTTTTAAATAATCCTAATAAATCATAATTTTGTTTTGATATTACAGTTGTGCGTCCATTCTTTATAATACCTGCCTTTTCACTTGCAATATTCTCTAATGTATTCCCTAAAAACTGCTGATGATCTATTCCAATAGGTGTGATAACTGAAACTAATGGTTTTTTAATCACATTAGTTGCATCAAGTCTACCCCCTAATCCAGTCTCAAGAATCAAAAAATCTGAACCAGTGGTTGAGAATTTTAAAAATGCAGCAGCAGTTATTAATTCAAAAATTGTTATTGGCGATTTACCATTAATTTTTTCACAGTAATTAAGTAATTCAATTAGTGATTCATCATCTATAAGTTCAAAACCACCAATATTCCCGATCCTAAACCTTTCATTAAAGTCAACTAAATGAGGCGATATATATGAGTCCACTTTAAACCCTGCCTGCGCAAGAATAGAAACAATATATGATAATGTTGAGCCTTTCCCATTTGTTCCTGCTATATGAATGGTGTTTTTAATTTTATTTTGCGGGTTACCTAACTTATGAAGTAAACCATTTATTCTCCCTAACGACAAGTCCATCGATTTTGGATATAATTGAGCAATACGATCCAATATTAAATTAAACTGATTAGATCTCATCTTTTTGGGGAATATCTATTTATTTAAAAGAAGTTTGCAGATAGTGATTAATTTATTCCTAAGTTCATGTCTATGCACAACCATATCAATCATACCATGGTCCAACAAATACTCAGACCTTTGGAATCCTTCGGGTAATTTTTCTTTGATTGTTTGCTCTATGACACGAGGCCCAGCAAAACCAATTAATGCGCCTGGTTCAGCAATATGAACATCTCCAAGCATAGCATATGATGCAGTAACACCACCTGTTGTAGGGTTTGTTAAAACAACAATATATGGAATTTTTGCCTCATTTAATTTTTGAACAGCGATAGTTGTTCTCGGCATTTGCATAAGTGATAGAATGCCCTCTTGCATACGTGCACCACCTGCTGCAGAAAATAATATAACAGGTGCTGATGTATGGAGAGCCTCATCCATTGCTCTAATAATTGCTTCTCCAGCCGCAATACCAAGTGATCCACCCATAAAAGCAAAATCTTGAACGATGGATATAACTGGGATATTGCCAATATTTCCTTTTGAAATAACAACTGCATCATCCATGCCGGTCTTTTTACGTGCATCTTTCAAACGATCAATATACCTTTTTTCATCCCTGAATTTCAAAGGATCTAAAACTTTATTGTCGGCTTGGATTATTTCATACCCACTATCATATAATAAATCTAATCTCTTTTTTGCTGGAATCTTCATATGATAGTTTGAACCAGGAATAACCCATTGATTAGACTCCAAATCTTTGTGAAATACCATTTGCCCACTTTCTGGGCATTTTATCCATAAATTATCAGGAACATCTTTTTTTGTAAGTATTTCCTTAATTTTTGGGGTTACTATGTTGTTGATCCAATTCATTTCTGATCACCATTTATTAAGATTATAGGACGCTTGCAAGATCTTTTACCTTTTTAAGGATTCCTTCTTTAATACTTGCTTCAGATTTTTTGTCTTCGATAATATTTACTAATGCAGATCCTACAATAACCCCATCAGCAAAGCTAATTATATTCTTTACGTCCTCTGTTGTTTTAATACCAAACCCGACGCATACAGGTATCTGAATTTGGTCTTTTATTGCAAATATAGCGTCTTTTACTTCACTTATATCTGGTTTTATTGACCCAGTAACGCCAGTTATTGATACATAATATAAAAAACCATCTGTTTTTTGCATAATTTTATTAAGTCTAGCTTTGTCTGTTGTTGGTGTAGCGAGCCTAATAAAAGATAAACCCTTTTGATGAGCCATATCACAAAATTCCATATCTTCTTCTGGGGGAAGATCAACGATAATTATCCCATCAACACCCAGGGATATAATTTTGTTTATAAATTTCTCTGTCCCATAATTGTATATTGGATTAAAATAACCCATAAGAATAATTGGCGTTATGGTATTATCTTTACGAAAACTAGAAATAATTTCAAATGTATTTTGCATTGTGTGACCCGCCTTTATTGCTCTTAATGAAGAAGCCTGTATTGCAGGTCCATCAGCCATTGGATCACTGAAAGGCATACCAATCTCAATTATGTCAGCTCCGGCACTGGGTAGTTCTTTGATTAATTCTGATGATAAATTAAAATTTGGATCACCAGCAGTAAGAAACGTAATTAGCGCTTTCTTATTTTTTTTTGATAATTTACTGAAACAATCTTTGATTCTTTTATTCAACTACTAAATCTCCATATTTAGATACTCTGCAATTGAAAATATGTCCTTATCTCCTCTACCACACAGATTCATTATCACTATCTCATCTTTTGACAAGTCACTACTTATATTTATCAGGTGTGCTAATGCATGCGATGGTTCTAATGCAGGAATGATCCCCTCAGTTTTTGTACAAATTTTAAAGGCTTCTACAGCTTCTTTATCAGTAATAGCTACATACTCAACTCTACCGGTTTCTTTTAACCATGAATGCTCAGGGCCAATACCAGGATAATCTAACCCTGCTGATATTGAGTGACCCTCTACTATTTGCCCCTCATCATCTTGTAATAAATATGTTCTATTGCCATGCAATACACCAGGTCTTCCAGCGGATAAGCTCGCGCAATGCTGGTCTCCATCAAGACCCATGCCTCCTGCCTCAACTCCAGTTATTTTGACATCAGAGTCATCTAGAAAAGGATAAAATAAACCCATAGCATTTGATCCACCTCCAATACATGCAATCAATTGATGTGGTAATCGTCCTTCAGCTTCTAATATCTGTTCTTTTGCTTCATGCCCAATAACTGATTGGAAATCCCTAACCATAGATGGGTATGGATGTGGTCCTGCTACAGTACCAATAATATAAAATGTATCTCTAACATTCGCTACCCAATCACGAAGTGCTTCATTCATAGCATCCTTTAGTGTTGAATTACCTGATTTTACTGCTATTACTTCTGCTCCTAATAACTTCATTCTAAAGACATTTGGTTTCTGCCTTTCAACATCTTTTGCACCCATGTATATTACACAAGGCAACCCAAATCTTGCTGCAACAGTTGCAACTGCAACACCATGTTGACCAGCTCCAGTCTCAGCGATTATTCTTGTTTTTTTCATTCTCTTCGCCAATAGAATTTGTCCCAAGCAATTATTGATTTTATGGCTACCAGTATGATTTAACTCATCTCTTTTAAAATATATCTTACCAGATCCTAAATAGTTCGTAAGACCTTCAGCAAAATATAATGGGCTGGGCCTTCCAGTATAATACTTATTTAAGTAAAGCAACTCTGAAAGAAATATTTCGTCAGATTTTGCTTCATTGTATGCCTTTTCAAGTTCCAGAATTAATGGCATTAAAGTTTCTGCTACAAATCTACCACCAAATATTCCAAATTTTCCATTTTGGTCGGGACCGAGCTTAAAAGAGTTTATATTTTCCATCTAATATTTTACCTTATTCAGAGTGTCTTGCATTATATACGAATTTTGTTATCAAATCGTTATTCTTTATGCCCAAAGATTCTTCAACTCCAGAAGATACATCGACAAAGTTTGCTTTTGTGATAGAGATTGCTTCTTTTACGTTCTCAATTTTAAGTCCGCCTGATAAAATCCAGGGTTTAATAATATTCAATTTCTGTACTAAATGCCAATCAAAAGCAACTCCATTACCCCCAGGCCTATTGGCTGAACTAATGGGCGGAGTATCGAATAATATATAATCACTTGCTTCATGATATGGGTCTATTTCTAAGGCACTTAAATTATGAAATACAGGGATTGCCTTTATAGAAGAAATATTATAACGCTCTTTTATGTAAAAAATCCTTTCAGGTGACTCATTTCCATGAAATTGAATCTTACAAATACCTACTTTATCAATTATTTGATCTAATAAGTCATCTGATGGATCTACAACCAAGCCAACAATCTCTATGTGATTCTTATACAACTTAACTAAATTAGAAGCATTTTTTATTGAAATATTTCTGGGGCTATCATTATGGAAGACAAAACCAATCATATTTACTTTATTTTCAATACAACACTCTATGTTTTCTTGTTCTTTTACCCCACATATTTTAATCTTAATGCTCATATGGGATTATACTTTCTTTTATTGATCTTGCAGCTTGATTTGGATCTTTAGCTTGAGTTATCGGTCGACCTACTATAAGTATGTCTGCACCATTTTTAATTGCCTCACTTGGCGTTAAAATTCTTTTTTGATCGTTCGAAGCAGAATTATTTGGTCTAATACCAGGAACTATTGTGAGAAAATCTTCACCGCAGGTAATTTTAACATTTTTTGCTTCTAATGGGCTGCATACAACTCCATCCAAACCGCACTTTTTTGCTAGATTAGATAAGTTTATTACCTGTTGTTCAACTTTTATTGATATTCCTTGTTCATTAAAACTATCTTCATTCATGCTTGTAAGAATTGTTACTCCGATGAGTTTAGGCTTGTTAATTCCATTGTCACTTATTGCCTCAACGGCTGCTCTCATCATTTCACTTCCACCAGTCGTATGAATATTTATAATAAAAGGATTTAATGGTAATAATGATTTAATTGCCGAGCTGACAGTATTTGGAATATCGTGAAGCTTTAAATCGAGAAAAATTGGCAAACCAAGATCATATAATCTTAAATAACCATTATGACCCATGGCATAAAATGCCTCCATACCAATCTTGATACCATCTATATTTTCTTTTATTTGATTGATTAGAGATACTGCTTGATCAGTATCTTTCATATCAATGGCACAGTATAGAGCGTTTTTAATTAATTGATTCAAAAAAAGACTTGCCCCCTACCCTAATACCACTCGGTTTTATTTATTGATACGCTCTTTGAGTTCTTTTCCTGGTTTATAATAAACAGATTTTTTGCCAGATACAGCAACTCTATCTCCATTTTTTGGATTTCTTGCAACACGAGGACCACGTTCTTTTATTGAGAAGGCTCCAAAACCTCTTAATTCGACTCTTTGACCGTTTGCTAATGCATCGGTAATAGAGTTGTAAAAAACGTCTACAACTTTTTCAATATCTCTATGGTAAAGGTGCGGATATTCTTTTGCTAATTCATCAATTAACTCAGATTTCTTCATTTTTCCCCAGAATTAATTAGTTTTATGATCCCATACAGATTGTAAACCACCATTATTGATCAAAGATAAATTGGAGCGTAAGCGCTCTGTATATGATGTGGTAATATTAAAATAATCCATAATATTTGCAAGACTTAGTTCTATAAAACTTGGCTTATTTGATTTTTTATAATCAATGATTGGTGAGTCTGAGTCAATTCCCTTATTCTCAATAAGCCACATTTTAGCATCATTTTTATCACCGATTTCATCAACTAAATTTAACTGAATAGCTTGTCTACCTGTGAAAATTCTACCATCCGAAATTTTATTAATTTCTCTTGAATTCAAATTCCGCTCTACTTTGACAATTCTCAGAAACCAATCAAATGTTTCATCTATTATTTCTTTTGTTACTTGCTTGGTTTCGTCATCAACTTCACCAAAAAAATCTGGTTCAGCCTTGAGCTTCCCACTTTTTATTTCATTTATTTCAATCCCTAGTTTTGAAAGGGCATCATCAACTCTTGCCCATTGTAACAAAACCCCAATCGAACCTGTAATCGTATTCTCTCTTGAAAAGATTACATCTCCGCCAAGTGAGAGCAAATAAGCTCCCGATGTGGCAATATTTCTCATTACTATTGCTGTAGGCTTAGATAATGAAATTTCTTTTAATTTTAGGTAAATTTCTTCTGCACTCACTGTAGTTCCACCAGGGCTATCAACTGATACGATTATTGAGTTGACTCTATTATTTGACTTTAACCCTTCTAAATCTTCTATAATTTTATCTGCAGTTATAAGCATTCCAGAAATACTATAATTTGCAATATAGTCCTGGCTTGAGTTTTCCTTTTTGTTTCCGAATGATAAATAAACAATTATTGCAATTGTTATTAGAGAAACTGTTCTCCAGAAAAACAGTCGCTTTCTGTAGCCCTTTGCGTCATGATTATTAACGAAAACCATAGAATTTAAGACCTTTATGGTTATAGAAACCAAAAAAAAATTTATACGAAAGAAGGACTAGATTTACTCTTGATCACTAGATTGTGAGGCGTCTTTAGCTTCTTTGTTTTTCTTTTTGGCTTGCTGATCACTATCATCTTGTTTTTCATTGCTGATATTTAGAGCTTCTCCTAATATATCTCCAAGTGATGCTCCTGAGTCCGCAGAACCATATTGTTCAACAGCTTCTTTTTCTTGATCAATTTGAAGACTTTTTATTGATAGTGTAATTTTATTGTTTTTTGAATCAATTTGAATAACTTTTGCATCAACCATTTCACCAATATCAAATCTATCAGGTCTTTGTTCAGATTTATCTACGGATAAGTCGGCTCTTTTTATTGAGCAAGGCACTCCGTCTTGTCCAATTGTTACATCCAAACCTCCATCGCGAATATTTGTTATGTAACATGTAACAACATCACCTTTCTTGATCTGTTTTAATCCTGCATAAGGATCTCCTGATAGCTGCTTTACCCCGAGGCTTATACGCTCTTTTTCTACATCAATATCAAGAACTTTTACTTCAATAGACTCACCTTTTTTGTATTTCTCTAGTGAAACTTCTGGTTTTTCATTCCAATCCAGATCAGATAAGTGAATCATTCCATCTAATTCATCTTCGAGTCCAACAAATAGACCGAATTCTGTTGAATTTTTTACCTCACCAGAAACAACTGATCCAACAGGATGATTTCCTGCAAAGTTTGCCCACGGATTTTCAACACATTGTTTCATTCCAAGAGAAATCCTTCTTTTTTCAAGATCTATTTCTAATATTACCACCTCAACTTCTTGTGAACTGGATACAATTTTTCCAGGATGAACATTCTTTTTTGTCCAACTCATCTCGGAAACGTGAGTAAGCCCCTCGATACCTGGCTCAATTTCTACAAAAGCACCATAATCAGTAATATTTGTAACTTTACCCTTAAGTTTTGTATTTATTGGATATTTCCCAGCAATATCTTCCCATGGATCAATCTCCAATTGTTTCATACCCAAACTTACTCTCTTGGTTTCAGGATTAATTTTAATAATCTGAACTTTTACGGATTGACCAATCTTTAATAAATCACTTGGATGATTAACTCTTTTCCATGATATATCTGTTACATGCAGCAGTCCATCCATTCCGCCTAAATCGATAAAAGCACCATAATCTGTTATATTCTTGACAATACCATCAAGTGCTTGTCCTTCCTCAAGTGAACTTGCTAGTTCCTGGTTAATTTCGCCTTTAGATTCTTCAATAATTGCTCTTCTTGAAACAACAATATTACCTCTTTTTCTGTCCATTTTAAGAATCTGGAAAGGTTGCGAAACATTAAGCATGCCGCCAACATCTCTCACTGGTTTAATATCAACCTGACTCCCTGGCAAAAATGCAATAGCCCCATCTAAATCGACTGTAAAACCGCCCTTAACTCGCCCAAATATTACGCCTTCAACTCTGATACCGTCAGCGTGAAGTTTTTCGAGTTTGTTCCAACTTTCTTGACGACGTGCTTTCTCTCTACTAAGAACTGCTTCTCCATTAGAATTTTCAATGCGATCCAAATAAACATCCACGTGTTCTCCGACTTGAGGGGTTATTTGACCAGCAGAAGACTTAAATTCTCTTAAAGGGACTCTACCCTCTGTTTTTAAACCAACATCAACAATAACAAAGTCATTCTCAAGTGCCGTCACCACACCTTTTATAATAGTACCTTCAGATAAATTTATCTTACTCATACTTTCATCAAGCAGTGCAGCAAAATCATCAATTGTAGGATTTAGCTTATTAGGGTTGTTATTTGTCATATATTCTCATTCTCCAATTCTTAAGATTTTTTATCTTTATGTATGTATTTTACAATAAAGTCAATTACATCATCAATTTTCATGAAAGTAGTATCTACTTCAATTGCATCATCCGCCTTAGTTAGTGGAGCAATTTTTCTCATAATGTCTCTTTGATCTCTATTATTTATATCATTTTTAACAATATTTCTATCTAATTCGCTATTTTGTTCTACTAGCTCGAGGAACCTTCTATTTGTGCGCTCATCCAATGTAGCAGTGATATAAAATTTATAGTTTGCATTTGGAAATATAACGGTCCCAATGTCTCTCCCATCCATAACAACACCACTTATAGCAAAGCTCCTTTGGTACCTCAATAAAACATCCCTAACCTCCTTATACTGCGCAATAATTGATGCAACACGTGATACATTATCATTCCTTAAATTTTTATTATCAATTCTGTCGAAGTTTATCTTTTTCACATGATCAATTACTAATCTTTTTTCTAGGGGATTAATATTATGCTTAATGACCTCTGACGCAACAATCCTATATAGTAACCCAGAGTCTAAATAGGGAAGCCCAAAATATTCTGATAATTTCTTTGCTATAGTTCCTTTCCCACTAGCCGCAGGTCCATCGATTGCTATTATTATATTACCTAGATTAGTCATTCACTTTTATATATACCTCCAATCTGAGTATATAATTGAGTAAACCCCGGGAAACTTGTGTTAATTGGAGATATATCATCAATTCTGATTTTATTATGAGCATTTAGCCCCAAAATAAAGCTTGCCATGGCAGTGCGATGATCTAGATTTGTTTTGATTTCACTCCCACCAATAACCTCACCTTTACCATCAATAACTATATCATCCCCAACATTCCGACATGAAACGCCTGATGAAGATAGCATATTGATAATTGCTTCAAATCTATTGCTTTCTTTCACTCTTAATTCAGATAAACCACAAAATCTGCTTGCTCCTTTGGCATAAGCGGCAGCGACAGAGAGAATTAGAAATTCATCTATGAGAGAAGGAGCTTCCTCTTTAGTTATAATAATACCTTTAAGCTCACTTGATGTTACTTCAAGATCACAAACATCTTCCCCACATTTAGAATATGTCTTAGCAATCTTAATATTTGCACCCATTCTATTTAAAACATCAATAAAATGTGCCCTGGTCGGGTTTGTCATCACATTAGTAATCTTGAGTACTGAATTCGGCATGATTAGCCCAGCTACAACAAAAAAAGCTGCAGAGCTTGGATCACCAGGAATATCTATTTTCTGTGGAGATAATTTTACTAGACCATTTATTTTTATAACATCATCTCCATCTGAGTTTTTATTTATTATTATGTCAGCATCAAATAATTTAAGAAGATTTTCTGTGTGATCACGAGTTTTAATTGGTTCAATTATTGTTGATGTTCCAGATATATTTAGTGCAGATAAAATCAAGGCAGTTTTAACTTGTGCTGATGGAATAGTTAAGTGATGATAAATAGGCACCGGCATCGTTGCACCTCTGAGTGTAAGAGGTAATTTTCGATCATTATCTTCTAAAATTTCTAGACCAACCTTTTGAAGTGGAGATAGTACTCTATTCATAGGGCGATTTGAGAGGGACTCGTCTCCTTCAAATTTTACCAATACCTCACAACTAGACATTAAACCGATCAATAGCCTTGCTGAAGTTCCAGAATTTCCTAGATAAATATTTTTTTCTGGTTGTAAAAGGCCACCAATTCCAATGCCACTAATTTTACACTCAGCATCTTTGTTTATATTTATATTGGCACCAAATTGTCTGAGAGCCTCTGCTGTATTTATCACATCTTCTGATAATAAGAGATTTTTTATTGTTGTTTCACCTAAGCATAACGCCCCGAGAATTAGTGCCCTGTGTGAAATAGATTTATCACTAGGTGTCCTAATAGCACCATGAAGAGAATTTGATTGATAAACGATTACAGCATTATTTTTGTTGTTTAATTGCATGATCATGTATATATAGGAATAGATTAAATTATACTATATATTATTCTACAATATTTATAATATTATAAAACTAAGAAAAGGGCTTAAACAGTGGTACGAGTTGAATTAGGTAAAAAACATACCTGTAAAGAATGTGGTGTTAAATTTTATGATCTAAATAAAGATGATCCCTCATGCCCTGAGTGTAATACTTCAGTTCTAATGAATAATATTACACAAGACAATGACTCTATAATATCAAAAGTGTCCAAGGTATCTAAAACCGTTGTTGAGTCAGATGAAGAAAAAGAAAATATAACCTCCCTAGATGAAAGTCTAGAAAATGGGTTAATTGACGATGATAACCCAATAATTATGCATGATGATGATATAAATGATGATGACTCTGATGATGGGTTAATAAACGATAATGATATAGATATTCCTGATATCGAAAATGAAGACCTAGTTGATGATGATAATGACTTCCTAGTAGAAGATGATGATATAGATGAGCCAGATCTAATTATTAAGCCAAAATCGGATGATGGGTAATCCTTTTTCAAATATTCTTTCATGAGACCCGAATATTGGAATGACGCAATAAGATATTTATCGGAAGTTGACCCTATACTTTGTGAAATTATAAAAAAAAATCAACATCAAGTATTAATTTCTAAAAATAACCCCTTCAATACGCTAATAAAATCAATTATTGGGCAACAAATATCTGTTAAAGCAGCACAAAGCATTTACTTAAGGCTTTTAGAGGTACTAAAACATGAAATTAGTCCTACCGAAATAAAAGAAATAAACAAAGAAAATCTTAGAGAAATAGGTTTGTCTAGGCAAAAAATTGAATACATACATAATATATCAGATTATTTCATAAATAACCCAAAGATTACTTCCAATTTATACTTCTTGACGGCATCAAAAGATGAAATTTATAATAATTTAATAAAAATAAAAGGTATTGGAGAGTGGACAATAGAAATGTTTTTTATATTTTACGTGACATTACCAGATATACTGCCCTTGAAAGATATTGGTCTTATTAATGCGATCAAAAGAGCTTATAATCTTGTTAATTTAGATAAAGAAACACAGCACCAAAATATTTTAAATATCTCCAACAAATGGAAGCCATACAGGACTGTTGCAACATGGTACCTATGGCAAATGATTGATGATGAACTAGTGGAATATTGAATATTAAAAAAAAAATAACCCAGCTAATGATATTTATAATTTTAATATCAGCTTCATATTTTATTTTTCATACAAAAACAATTTGTGATGATGTTGATGGAGTCACACAAAAAGGAATTTTATATTTAAAGGGATCAACAAAACCCTACACTGGTAAAAGTTTGTGTATTTGGGATACAGCAAATGTAACTTGGTATAAAGGTAAATATGAAGACGGATTAAAAGAAGGGTTATGGATATTTTATAATAAAAATTCTACCAAGAAATCTGAAACAAATTATAGTGCTGGTAAGATGAATGGTTTAAGGAAAGTATATAATTCACAAAACCAGATCGCATATACTTTAAACTGTATCGATAATAAATGTGAGCGCCTAAACCCAGATATTGACTATAAATAAGGTGTTTGTGTAAGATAATAAATTAATAATTAGGAATTCAGAGGTCAAGATGAGTGAAAAAATAATGGATCATAAAATGATCATAAATGGTGATTATGTCAGTAGTATTGGTAAACAAAAAATAGAAATAGAATGTCCAGCTAACAAGCAAATTTTTGCAACTGTTCCTCGAGGTGTAAAAGAGGATGTTGATATTGCTGTTAAATCATCATTAATTGCATTTCAATCTTGGTCTAAGATTAGCCCAAAAGAGCGAGGTAAGATACTTCTAGATATAGCGAATGATATTGATGACCAAAAAGAAGAAATAGCAATGATAATAGCAAAAGAAACCGGTAATGCGATCAGAACTCAAGCTAGACCTGAAATTAATCTCGTTGT
>CENU01001776.1_pt1 | contig 18941 bp, 15 predicted proteins | sample 361331 | NCBI WGS metagenome assembly CENU01 (sample SAMEA2619766, study PRJEB7988) | marine metagenome | isolation source: saline water (ENVO:00002010), including | reverse complement strand
CCCCTATCGATGCGCAGACAAAAAAAGGTCGATTGGGAAGCCGAACGACCACCTGCTTGGCCATGAATCCCAAAAGCATATCCATCCTGATACACCAGGCTGGCCATTTGACATGAGATGGCTTCGGATTCCCAAATTGCTTGCGGGTTGGATCCGTTCAAATTCACCAAAGCAGCCCCTTTTCCGTAGGCACTTGTTATCAAAACATTAGAACCAAGGTCCAGAGGTTGAGCCGCATTTACACCAAATCGTGTTTTGTGTTGGTAGCTTTTTACTTCCTGACCATTTTCTAAGTCATGAACCGAAAGTCCAAATTGATTAAAAATCAAAATCTCGCTGGGTGCACTTTTTCGTAAAACGGGTGAGGCATAACCTGCCTCGTGTCCGCCTCCTCGCCATACCACCGAACCGTTCTTTGAATCGAGTGCAACCAAAGAGCCTTCAGGTGATCCTGTCTCAATAATGATTTTTCCTTCTGCAACCAAGGGGCATCCCGAATAACCCCAATCGGGGCGGACGCCGGCAAGATCTGAAATTACATTAAGGCTCCACAGGATTTTTCCATCAGTTGCGTTCAGGGCGTATAAATCTCCCTCATGGCTCAGTAGGTAAACCTTATTTTCAAAAATCACTGGCGTAGCCCGACTCCCCCCTTGAAAAAACTTGGGGTCTTTGCGGCAGGGATATTGATGGGTCCAAACTAAATCACCGGTTTGCGAGTCTAAGCAAAAAAGGGTGTTCTTCCCATTCTCATTTCCCTGACAATAAGCATATCCGTTTGATTCTATGACAGAAGAATACCCCCATCCGATCTTCATTCGCCAAAGTTCTTCGGGTTCATCATTGCCCCACTCTACCCTTAGGTTTTTTTCAGTGGAATGATGATTGCGTTGATTACCTCCATAGGAAACCCAATCCGCAGAATGTACCATCGATGGTAAGGAGAGCAGACAAACGGTGAAGCCATGCCAAAAAGTCATAACAATAACCTTTTCTAGGGCCCTATCAATCTGTCAATGCCAATAGCTAAGAGTAGAATCAAAGGGGTCCGATTTTATCTTCTCTACCAACCGATAAGTTGAGATTCAATTGATCCGCATAATAGCCTGTCAGGTTGGAAACCAACGCATCCGAACCAATCTTTCTAGCCGATAGGGCGACAACGACAAAATCAGTTCCTTCGGGAACAGCAAATTCAGTTTCGAGTTTCTCCCAAGTTTGTGGACTTACATCGCTTTTCAAGGGGTTCTGCCTATGGGCTATAGTTCGTTTTGGCTGGCCCAAACCACCGCTTATCGCGTGAAAAGACAGCGAAAACTCAGTCGAATCGTCAGCAGGTCCAACTCCTTGATTAAAATGAACCTCAGCATCAAAGCTAGCCTCCCCTTTATTAACAACCTCATGAAGTTTTCTTAAGTCCAAGACTTGAATAGTTTCAGAAACCTCCGCGCTTTGCGCATCTACATCCACCTCCATTTCACTAAACTTAATCATTCGGTCACCTCGGTAAGGAAGCACGCCCATTTCAGCTGGAACGCTCAAGTATTCTTGTCGGGTCCATGAAGCGATATCGCGTTCAATCATAATTAAACCACCATCTGCAAAACTTTCTTCATTCTCCAGAATTTCAATCCCTCGAATGGCTTCATTGTTTGCATCGTTAGACGGAATACCTGCTAAAAATCTTGGGGAAAATCTTGGTGCAGCTACAGCTAAATTTTGCATGGAAGGGTTTGAGTTAGTGACGGATGATTGAGTTAAAACATCATCTCCCAAAAGAATCTTGTTTTCGCTTCCTGCTCCTTCACCCAGATAGGAATAACCAAACCACACTGAAGCCAAAATCACAATCGAAGCAGCGAGTGAAATAACGGCAGAAAAATTTATAATTTTTGCAGATTCTTCGGTAGGTTGACGGAGGGATAGACCATCACTTTCCTCCCAGTGCAACAAAGATTCCTGAAGCATCAAATAAGAATACCTTGAGCGACAAGTAGAGTCTGATTTCAACAGCTCAGCCAGTCTTTTGCTTTCGTCATCCGACAGCAACTGATCGATTAGTTTGCTGGTTAACAGGTCAATTTCAGCATTATTTAAGGTAGATTTCATAAACAAGAGGTACAAGGTATTAGCACGGAATTAAAATTTCGTACGTTTTTTTTAAAAAAACTAAAATTCTACCTCTTTGTCATATGCTGAGAGTTTGTTGTGCACACAGGTACTAAGATTCTGTCTGATACGATGTAAAGTAGCTGAAATTGATCCCAAAGGTCTTTGCACTTGGATGGATATGTCCTTTAGATTTAATTCCTCTCGAAATCTTAATCTAGCGATAATACGCATATGTGAGGGCAGTAAATCATAGCATTTCAAGAGGGCTTTTTGTACAAGTTGCACTTTTTCTGAATCAAAATCATCTGCAGGAATGGAATCAATAATATCATTACTGAAATGTAGTCTGCTTCGCTTATTTTTGGTTATATGTCTCATCACCTGAAAACGAGCGATTTTAAAAGCCCAACCTTGAAAATGACCTTTGGGATCAAACTCAGGTGCCTTTTTACATAAAATTAAATTGGTCTCTTGCAAAACATCTTCCGCATCCGACCGATGGGGGAGTAACGAAAGAATATATCCATAGAGCGATCTCTGAATACTGGTGAGGTTCTGCGAAAATTCAAATGAGATCTGTGGATCATTCATAGTAAATAATACAGTCTATGGGTTTAGCAGAAGATATTGGACATTACCTTAGTAATAAAATTCGTATGGAGTGTTGCCAAACACAATAATCTGTTTTCACTTAGCGAATGCGTGCGTGGCATTGCCTGTTAATTATTATCATCACTATCTCACTCTTCATTTTTGGAATGTTTAGGAAAGATATTGAAGGAAATCTTGATTATTCTAAGTATGAGCAACAGGGAACGGACAAGGATCAAACAGAAAACCTAAATTCAAAAGATCAAACGATCAATGCTGAAGGAGAGAACACCCAAACCGAACAGCACTTAGGCACAATCACAAGCTCAAAAACTTGGGCGGAATTCGAGAGTAGGTTAACCGTACCAGGAAAGAATAAATGGGCTCTTCATTCTTTTTCGAAAATTATAGAATCAAAAAGATTCAGAGATTTATTATCAGAAAACTTAAGTGAGAAAATCACCGTTATGGAACAAATATTCAGTCCGTTTGAAAACTCATTCTTTCTAGAAAATAAGTCTGAAATTCTTGGTACACTTTTTTCTACAAGAATAGGGAATGACAAAGAAGACAGTTTTTTAATTATTTGTAGAGGTCATAGCATGCATTGTGCGAAATTGTTGGCTAATGTACTATTTGAAACCTTAGATTTGGCGATTAAAAATGAGAGCCATACGAATCCGCTTTTAAATCACTTATATACCCAGTTTTTAACGATACAAAAACTTCAAGAAAAAGTGGATCAGATAAAGATACAGTTACATGGAAAAGTTAAAGATGATACTCATAACATTGAAAGTATCGCACTGCAATCGGAGCTTCTCCAATTAGAAGAGGAGTGTAAGAGTATGAAAAGTAATTTAAAAAAAATAGATGAGTTATATAAAAAGAACAGAGAAACCCTGCAATTCTTGAGTATTGATTATATATACAATTATGGACGAGTTCTTGAATATAAAAAGATTATAGAAGAACTCGGAATTCTAAAGTCTAATCGTGAATTAGATGAATTTATGTCCACTGAAATAGAAAAAAATATTGTGGCAAATTCGCGCTTACTTGAAACGGAGATAATTTCGGCTATTGATCAACTGAAATCGATCACTAAAATTACAGTTGATCGCCGGATTGAATTACAGAAAAGAATTGTAGATATCAACAAGGACAAAGCAGAGTATTTGCATAACCATTCACATTTTAAGTTATTGAATGAATTAAATACTGAACTGCAACAAAAGCGTAATGATTATCATTTACTATATTCTAAATGGGAGTTAGTAAAAAATAACTATACGATTAATTACTAATCTATGTATTAGTTCTTATTTACAGTAGAACTTTTCTTTTTCTATGTCAGATAAATCTTTTATTCGGGATTCACTTTTCTTCGACTTAAAAGCAGCGATAAATGTATCCCTTTTGGCCATACCACAAGGCATGGCCTATGCTCTTGTTGCTGGTTTACCTATCCATTACGGACTTCTTGGGTCTGCATTCGCCTCATTTCTTGGAGGCGTGATCGGGAAAACCCGGTACATCACACTTGGCCCTACCAATGCCACATCCGTCTTACTTTTCGGGGTCTTTGCGAGCCTGGGTTTAATTCAACAGAGCGGCATAGTGTCACAACTTGGAATCGAAATACTCCCATGGATTATTTTTTTTGCAGGTGTTTTGTTGATTGCCGCATCTTTGTTACGAATTTCTTACATGGTCCAATTCATCTCTCGAACCGTTATCACAGCCTATGTAACCGCCGCAGCTTTTCTTATTATTGCAAATCAAGTGAAACACATCCTAGGTTTAACATTTCCAGAAGGCTCAACCCCATCCTCCTTTGTCGAGATACTTGGCTTTTTGTTTAGTTCTGCAGAAAGTATTTCTTTTCCACCTCTTTTACTTAGCCTCATCACCGCTTTGATATTTCTCTTTTTTCAATCAAAACTCAAAGCCTTCCCAAATGTTGCCCTTACTTTAATGATCTCCGCCCTTGTTGCCTTGATTTTCAAGCGCAATGGCTTTGATTTAACTTATTTGGATTCCTTTGATAATGATTGGGCTTTTCTTAGCATACCCTCCGTAAACGGACTCTCCCATCATTGGCAGACCATCCTTTGGTCATCTTCCGCAATAGCACTTCTTTGTCTTCTCGAAGGTCTGTCCATTGGAAAATCTTTAGCCGCAAGATCTGGGCAACGAATTGATACGAATCGAGAGACCCTTTCGATTGGACTCTCTAATATTGGCTGTTCCATGTTTTCGGGGATGCCTGCCTCTGGTTCCCTTACCCGTTCCTCTCTAAATGTAAATTCAGGGGCTATCTCTCGGTTTTCAAATATTTATACGGGTATTTTCATTCTCATTGGTTACTTTCTCCTTGGGGATCTTGTTGCCTACATTCCCCTTCCCGCACTGGCAACCTTAGTGATTTTCATCGGAACTTCCTTAATCAAATCTAGGCAAATCAAAACAGTGTCCAGGGCGACACGATCAGATGCCATTACCTTTCTGATAACTCTTATCGTCGGTCTTACTCTTTCATTACAGATCGCTATTTTCGTTGGTGTCATTACTTCGATTATTTTCCTGCTTAAAAAGGTCGCCGAACCGGAAATGGTCGAACAAGGATACAATGAGGATGGCGAACTCGCTGAAATTTCAGAAAAGACAAAAAGGCCCGAGCCAGAAGTATCCATTGTTCATGTTGAGGGAGTTCTTTTTTTTGCTGCCGCAGACTTGTTTTACGAACAGATAAGGCGCGTTGGCGAAGATGAGAATTTAAGGGTTTTGGTGTTAAAACTTCTTCACGCACATCACTTGGATGCCACGTCTGTTCTGGCCCTTGAAGAATTGCTCGACTACTTAAAGGAAAAAAACTGCCATGTTTTGCTTTGCGAGGTGAGGAGAGATGCTTTTCGTATTTTAAGAGATTCCGGAGTTATGGCTCGGATTAATAGAAAGAATGTTTTTCCTCACACTGTAAGCAATCCAACTTTATCGACCGCAAAAGCGATAAAAAGAGCGAAGGAACTGGTTGCTGGTATGAATGCAAAGGTTACGATCTACTCCGAGCAAAATAAAGTGTAAGCCTAATGATTGTCCAAATCGTCGGTTTTCTGAATCAACGGGTCCTTCAATTCTTCGTCTTCTTCCAAAAAGGGATCTTTTTCGGGCAAAACGAGCTTTTTTTTCTCTTCTTTCAAAGACTCGACTTTGGCCTCAAGCTCAGAAATTAAAGTGTGATTCTGCATTTCAAGTGCATCTACCATCATTACTTCCAGTTCAGCCAATTCCGTTTCAATCTTGTCTAATTTCTCTTCTAGTTCGATTGATTTCCTGTTCTCTTCTCTGGCAGCGACAAATCGAGTATGGTTGTATTGCTTAAGGGCGACAAGTTCTTCGTCAAGATCTAGCTTCTGCTTATTTTTTTCCGCTATTTCTAAAAGAATTTGGTCCCGTTCTGTCTGTCCGAGATTGGGAAGATAAAGCCTTTGCTCGAGCTCACTGACTTTTTTCTGAATCGCGGTTGATTGCTCCTTAATGTTCTTCTTTTTGCTGGAAACATCTTTTTTGGGTGCAATTAGTTTCTTCGCATCCAAAAAAGTCGTATGTCCTCCTTCTTCAATGGACTGAAGTTCCTTCATAAGAAGCTCAATCTCGCCACTACATGAATCAATGTCATCGGATAAATCCTGCCCCGAACGCATACCCTGCCTTAACTCGCGCAATTTGGCTCTTTGATCTCGAAGTGCATTTCTCACTTCCGATCTTGCCAGCCTTTTCTTTTCTGCCGGGGAAGAGGGTTTTTTATCAGAATCTTTACTCGTATCAGACATATTTAATGGTGTTATAAACTAATTGGCTTCTATATTCAAGAACACTAGAGACTGTATTGTAAATTTCATGTTCATTAAGCTTAAGCAGGCAGTCGAAAAAACTCTCGAGTTGCCCGATTGGTCTTTTCGGCTAGTGCATTCGGACAGATTTTGAATCTGTCCGCCAAGTACTCCCCAATGTATGAGAGGTAAGAAGGTTCATTTTCTTTCCCTCTTTTGGGAACAGGAGCGAGATATGGACTATCCGTTTCAAGCATCAATTTCTGGAGTGGATAGCTTCGTAGCACATCCCTTAATGACTCGTTGTTTTTAAAAGTGATGATCCCTGTAAAGGAAGCCAGACCTCCCCTTTCAAGCAAAACCTTTGCTTGATCCTGACCCTCGGAAAAACAATGAAAGACAACCGAATTCCAATTCAGTCCACTTTCATCAATTAGACCCACACAGTCTTCGAATGCATTTCTGGAGTGAACGATGACCGGGCAATCTAACTGTTTTGCCCATTGTAACTGCTTGGAAAAAGCGGCTTTTTGGTGGTTTATTATCCGGGTTCTTTTCACTTCTTCACTAGGAAGCATAAAGTAATCCAAACCTATCTCCCCTAAAGCAACTGGTGGTTTTTTATTGTCCCAATATTTTCTCAGACCCCGAGTGTTTTGCTCCCAAAAGTTGTCAACATAACCAGGGTGCAAACCGATTGAATAATAAACCATCTCCTGATATTCTATAGCTAGATGAGAATAAATGTTCCAATCCTTGGGAGAGGTACCCACCGTGACCATACCAGTCACCGATGCATTTTGGGCACGATCCATGACACTCGCAAGCTCTCCTCGGTCCCAAAAGGTTTTTAGGTGACAATGACTATCAAACCATGACATCTACTCGACGAATAAGGGAAGAAGTGCCATGATCGGCAACCTAAAACCATCAAATTAAAATTTTTACATTATACACTTCATGGAAAATGTCATTATATTGGGTACTGGATGCGCTGGATTCACAGCCGGCATCTATGCCGCACGAGCTAATCTCAACCCGCTTATTTTAGAAGGCAAGCAACCTGGCGGACAATTGACCACCACTTCAGAAGTGGAAAATTTTCCAGGCTTTCCGGAAGGGATTGACGGTTATTCCCTAATGGATCATCTCCGAAAACAAGCCTTAAAGTTCGGAGCCCGAGTGGAACATGCATTTGTTGATCGCGTTTCACTTTCCGAATCCGAAAAGAGTCTATTTGCCGGGGAAAAATCATATAGTGCTAAATGCATCATCATTGCCACTGGAGCGGCTCCCCGTTTGTTAGGTGTGCCTGGAGAAAAAGATTTGTTCGGGGGGAAGGGTGTGACCACATGCGCAACTTGTGACGGAGCGTTTTACAGGGGAATGGAAGTGGTGGTGGTCGGTGGAGGAGATTCCGCCTGCGAAGAGGCTCTTTTCTTAACCCGTTTTTGTACCAAAGTAACTTTAATTCATCGACGGGAAGAGTTGAGAGCCTCCAAAATAATGGCAGAAAGAACCCTTGCTCATGAAAAAATCGAGCCTCTTTGGAATTCTGCTGTTGAAGAAATCCTTGCTGGGGATGACGGAAAGGCACGGGCAGTCCGGGTAAGTAATCTTAAAAGCGGTGAAGAGAAAGAGGTTGAGTGTAAGGGGATTTTCATCGCCATTGGGCACCTACCCAACACGCAACCATTTAAAGATGTTTTACCCCTTGATGAAAACGGCTATCTTGTCCCAGAGTCCGGCAGCTCAGTCAAAACCTCCCTCCCCGGGGTTTATGTAGCTGGCGACTGTGCCGATCATGTTTATCGCCAAGCCATCACTGCCGCCGGGATGGGTTGCCAAGCAGCCATAGAAGCCGAACGCTGGTTGGCTGACCAAGAATAACCCTGCATGCCCCAAAACCCTGCCGAAGAAAACCTAGTCTCCCTTCTCAGGGATACCGCTCATAGGGTTCCCGACCGCCCGGCGATCATCGACGCCAAAGATCAAGGCTTTCCTTCGCACAGCTTTGCACAGTTGTATGCCGATACCCAAGCCTGTGCATCCATTCTCTCCTCTCAAGGGCTGGGCAAAGGGGACAAATCCTTACTTTTCGTAAAACCAGGATACGAATTAATAGTCTTGGCCTTTGCACTCATTCATCTTGGTGCCGTTCCAATTATCATTGATCCAGGAATGGGGCTGCAATCGATGTTGGCATGCATTCGTTCGACCCGCCCATCATTCCTCGTAGGAACTCCGCTTGTCTGTGTAGTCAGTAAATTATTCCCCCGATCGTTTAAGACCATTCAAGGAAAGGTTGTGATCGATTCTCGATTTCTCGTTAAAACGCAAAGGGAAAAAGTACCTGCATCGAAGATGCATCCTGCCAAGACTTCCCCTTCAGAACTTGCTGCCATCGTCTTTACTTCTGGGTCTACCGGTAAACCAAAGGGGGTTCGCTACCTTCATTCGACCTTCAATGCTCAAGTAGAGTCACTAAGGGAAAATTTCGGATTGTCAGAAGGTGAATTGGACTTAACCACTTTACCGGTTTTCGCTCTTTTTAATCCCGCTTTGGGAATCACCAGCGTGATCCCGGACATGAATCCGAGAAAGCCAGCCAAAGCTGATCCCGAAAAACTGGTTCGAGCGATTATGGACTTTAAGATTTCTTCGGCATTTGCTTCACCTGTAATTGGCAAAAAGATCGCCAATTGGTGTTTGGAAAAGAACCAAGACCTTCCTTCTCTCAAGAGAATTTTTTTGGCCGGCGCTCCCTCACCACCGAGCCTCATCGAAAAACTTTCCAAGGTCCTGATAAATGGGCAGGTCATTGTTCCCTATGGATCAACCGAGGCTCTTCCAGTCGCTTACTGCAAGAGCCAAGAGGTCAAAACCTGTCGTACGAGCATTGAGTCCGGGGAAGGGTCCTTGTTAGGGAAACCTATACCTGGAATCACCATAAAGATTTTCCCAGCTCGTAATGCTCCCTATCCCAGCAACTCCGATGAATTAAATGTTTTGGACAAGAATGAAGTCGGGGAAATTTGTGTTTCTGGAGCGGTTGTTACAGATGGTTATTACAGGATGCCTGGAGCAACCTTCGATGCGAGGTTTGATTTCGAAGGAAAAGTCTTTCACCGTATGGGTGACTTGGGATACTTTGACCAAGACGACAATCTTCGATTTATGGGGAGAAAAATAGAATGCATACCAACTCCTAATGGCCCCCTTGAAACCGAAAGGTGCGAACCCATCGTTAATGCCTATGACGGGATCTATCGATCCGCTTTGGTTGGGATTGGCCTAGGGGCATTAAGGGAGCCATGCTTGGTGGTTGAGCCTGTCAACAAAAGTTCGACGCGTGCGAATCTTGAAAAAAATATAAGGAAAGACTTAAGAAAAAGAATGCCCGCCTTTGCTGTCGAAAGAATTTTTTGGGAGAACTCCATACCCGTAGACTCTAGGCATAATGCCAAGATTCATCGCTTGGCACTTTCCAGAAAATGGACCCGATTGGTTGCCCAAAAGCCTAAACTCGGATTACCAGGATGAGGGTTCTCGTCACTGGAGGGATGGGGTTTATTGGAAACTCAGTGGTGAACGGTCTTCTAGAAATGGAACATGAGGTTATTGCCATTGGGCGATCCAAAAACCCGCCAAATGCAAAAATGCTCCCTAAGCTGCAATACCACAGCATTGACTTGTCCTTGGGGAAAATACCGGATGAAATCATCCGGGGTACTGAATTGGTTTTTCACATTGCCGCAAAAGCCGGAATCGGCGGGAAATATTCCGACTATTATGCAGCCAATTATTTAGCAACCGTTCAACTTCTCGAAACCTGCAAGGCCCAAGGGGTCCCACGGTTCGTTTTCACTAGTTCTCCAAGCGTGGTCTTCTCCAACAATTCCATCTCCAACGGTAACGAACGCCTACCCTACCTCAATCAACCGGATTTTGCCTATGCCCACACCAAAGCTTTGGCCGAAAAACAAGTGCTTCACGCACACCAACCCGCTTCCTTTCAGACCCTAGCCTTGCGCCCACATCTTGTTTGGGGTGTTGGAGACCCCCATCTTTTACCCAGAGTGATCAAGCGGCATAAGGCTGGCAAACTTCGCATTGTCGGTGGGGGCCAAAACATAGTTGACCTCACTCATATCAAAAACGTGACCCATGCTCATATATTGGCGATGAAAAAGATGCTCGCTGATGATCATTTTGGTGGGAATCCTTATTTCATAGGACAAGACGAACCCGTATCGCTCTGGGATTGGGTTAACGAAATTTTTCTCGCATTAAAGCTACCCCCTTTGGGTGCAAAGGTTTCCTTCCGAAAAGCATATTTGGCTGGTAGCCTAATGGAACATATTTGGAAGCTCCCTCTTTTTTCCGGGGATCCTCCGATGACCCGATTCGTTGCCTCTCAACTTGCCCATGATCACTGGTTTTCCAATGAAAGAGCCTTTTCCGACTTGGGTTATTCCCCAATCCTTTCCATGAAAGAAGCCATGAAGGAGACATTGCCTTGGCTCAAAACGCTTTAACCTCGTTGCCTTGCCCGATTATATTCGGATAACAAGCAGGCCAAGCATGCATTGAGATTAAGAGAGCTGGCTTTTCCAAGCATTGGAATTGTGCACCACTTTGAAATTCTTGATTCCCAGAAGGAACCCAGCCCCTCCTTTTCGCTCCCCAAAACAAAAGCAGATCCGCGATCGAAATTCACCTCGTAGATGGAATCGTCTTTTTTGGAGCTAGTCCCAAAAATCGTAAGTTGGCTATCCCTAAGCCAATCAAAGACTTCTTCTTTGGTTCCACCAAAAACCGGCACCTGACCCATCAATCCTCGAGAAGAGCGCACCACATTCGGATTAAAAAAATCAACACAGGCTTCGGATAACAAAATCGCATCGACTCCCAAGGCCTCGGCGGTTCGAAAGATAGCTCCTAGGTTTCCGGGTTTTTCGACTTCATCGAGTACGACAACTAATTCGGGATTCAAGCCTTGGTGGTCCTTTATATCGAGGCTCCATTTTCGAACCACTGCAAGAATGCCATCAGAACTCTTCCTGTAGGACGCTTTACGAAAAGCATCTTCAGCGACACTCTGTACTTTCATCCCTCCTTTCTCCCACTCGCCTAAGAGTTCCGTAGAATAAGTAGTTGGGATCAATTCCTCGCAATAGAAAATCTCCTCCACCTGCTTTCCCGATTTCGTTAGGGTATGTAAGTCATCCAAGCCTTCGACCACAAAGGCTCCCCGCTCTCTTCTTTTACGAGGTGATTCGCGTAATTTAACCAGTTCCTTGATCCTTGGGTTAGCCGGGCTGACAATTTTTTCGGTCACATAATAATAAAAAGAGTTTTGCCACGAAAGCGCGAGCTTGTTACGAGGCAGTTTTGAATATGCAACCACCCAAAGGCTTTAGAGACTCACCATATCCCTATCATCATGAGCTAGAAATACTCATTGAATCCGTTAGCAATTTGGGCATCGGTATAGCCCGAGACAAGGGCTGGGTGATTCAGATTCCCTTTGTTTTGCCTGGCGAAACAATCCGTGCCCGCATCTACAGAAATCATAAAAATTATTCGGATGCCGATTGTCTCGAAGTATTGGAACCTTCCCCTCACAGGGTTCAGCCCAGTTGTGACTTATTTGGTGTTTGCGGCGGTTGCCAATACCAAGCCGTGGACTACCCTACTCAATTGAGCTGGAAACAAAAGCATGTGGAGGAAACCTTCCTGCGTATCGGTGGTATCGAAACGACGGTAAATCCGACTATGGCATCTCCAAAACGCTTTGCATACCGGTCCAAGCTAACCCCGCATTATGAAAAAACCCTCGACACTGAAAATCGAAAAATCGGATTTCTCAGGCACGGTTCTCGGAGGATCTTAGTCGATGTACCGACTTGCCCGATCGCCACAGACCCAATTAATGCAGCCCTACCTGAAGAAAGAGAAATCCTGAGGACTCAGACAATGGGTAAAAAAAAGGGAGGCACTTTATTGCTTCGGGACACCATTGAGGGAGTCATAACAAACCCCAAGGAAACCGTCAGCGAAAGAGTTGGCGATTTGACCTTTCAATTCAAGGCAGGCGAATTTTTTCAGAACAATCCGTTCCTTCTTCTTCAACTTGTTCAATATGTCATTGCAGAGGCAAATTCCGAAGTTTGCCCTGTTCTTGTGGATGCCTACTGCGGAGGCGGTTTATTTGGACTTTCGGCTGCTTCTCAATTTGATCGAGTGATCGGGATCGAAATTAGTCGCGAAGGGTTTGAGGGAGCCCGGACCAATGCTCTACTGAACAAGATCGATAACGCAGAGTTTTTTCTTGGTGATGCCGTTTCCATTTTCAGTGAACTGGGTCAGGAAAATGAGCCTTGTGCGTTAATCATTGATCCCCCACGAAAGGGTTGTGACCCCGACTTTATTGATCAGACACTTGCTTTTCGCCCTCAAAGAATCGTTTATGTTTCTTGCGACCCCGCCACCCAGGCAAGGGATGCAAAGCTTCTTTTGAATGGGGGGTACAGGATCTCGCAAATACAACCCTTTGACCTCTTTCCGCAAACAAGGCACATAGAAAATGTCTTAACTATGGAAATTTAAACTCGTTTTCGGTCTCGCCGCCACTCCAGTGAGGCGAACTCTCCTGCAAATATATTACGTTCGGATAGGAAACTTTCAGGCCATTCAACGGTCTCGGCCTTTTCTTCGACAATGTCCGACAACGCCCCAACCAAATTATTCTTGAATGACTTCGCGTCAAAACTTGGGATTGCACTCACATCAATCGTACCTTGAACCAAAACCGCTTTCTTTGATTTCTTCATCGCAGCACCTGCCAACTTAACCTTTCCATTTTCGGTCATAAGATCTTTTCCAACAGGCTCCTCAAAGCAATCTCCCGGAATTCCATTGGGCTTGCATGCAGGGCAAGGTTGTAACGAGGTCGCAACATCTTGTTTGGCGAGTGCAAGCCCAATTGCCCCATGAATTAATTCGTATAATCTTAGGGAGGGAATGCTGAAGGATGAATGATCCTTGGGTAAGGTGAGACAATAAGTCCAATCTCCTCCATGCCTTACGATTCCCCCACCAGTAGGCCGCCTCATAAGATTGTTGATGGGAAGGCCCGTAACCCTTTCAACCCCTTCCCAGTTTTGACCATAGCCAAAACTGATTTCATCGGATTCCCAGGAGTAAGCCCTGAATGTTGGCAATTGTGCGTGCGAGGAATTTGAAAACATCCACCAATCCGCGCCCATGTTTTCAGGACCTCTCTCGGACAAATCCGGATAGATCAACAGGCTCATTTCGATGAAAACCGGGGAACATATCGGGAAGGATCGTCTGCGTGCTCCCTGTACCACTCATAAAGCGCCGGCGGTATGATAAGGCTTTCGAGTTGTTTTTCCACACTCGGTGGATTGGTCTTCAGCTTACCCAATAGCGGAGAAAGTTCAAAGGTCAGGTGGGCCGGGCGGCCCCCCACCCTCTCTTCTTCTTTTTTCAATGAACCTTTTTTGATTCCTCTTGGATCAATGCCGAATCTTTCAAGGATACGGACTCCTAGTTCAAAACGAGAGATTTCTTCGTCTCCAGCCCAATGGAAAAGGCCATTAAGGTTTGGGCGCTCCAACAATTCGACGATCGCAGAAGCGACATTTTCCGTAGAACAAGGCTGACGTACTTCATCTTCAAATAGGACCATTGGCTCCTCTTTCGCCAAGGCATGAAGTATCTTTTCATGTTGGCTTCTCATTCCCCCAGGACTGTTTCCGTTGAGTAAGGTTATTCTTAAAACGACTAAGTTTTCATCGGTTACCGACAGGATTGATTTTTCCGCTTCGAGTTTTTGTCGCCCATATTCGCTCAAAGGGTTCGGCTGGTCGGTCGAACGATAGGGTGAAGATGAGCCATCAAAAACCATATCGGTTGAGATATGGAGAAAGCGGGCTCCCAAGTGGGAGGCTACCTCCGCGAGGTGGCGAGGTCCTTCTACATTAACTAGATGGGCTGCAGCGGGGTTTTGGTTCACCTGATCGGGGGAAGAAACTGCGGCACAATTAACGATCGCATCAGGCCATAAGTCGAACATTTCTCTGGTAACCTGTTGGTGGTTTTCGATCAGTAAACTTTGGGAATCGTTGGATGAATCGACTTTCTTCGCCCCATTCCGGGAAAAACAATGGTATGCATACCCTCTTCTTGCAAGCTCCGCCTCCACTGCGGAACCCAACAAACCTGATGATCCAAATAACACCACTTTCATATCCTAAGCATAAATGCCTTTGAGCTTGGTACAACCAGAGAGTTCTTTGAATCCTTTTCCTTGAATCTTGGACCAAACTCAAATAAAATTGAGTTTTAATGAATTTATCCCAACTTGCGAATTCTCGCATACTCGAACAACCCACCTACCTGCCCGGAAAACCCATTGAGGAAGTAGCCGCGGAATTTGGTTTAGAGCCCAGTGAAATTTGCAAGCTCGCTTCCAATGAAAATCCTTGGGGTGCTTCCCCCAAAGCCATTCAGGCAGGCACGGCAGCTCTTACGAAAATAAATTTGTATCCGGAAGGCAGTGGCCATGTCCTGCGCAATGCATTGGCCGACTATCATCAATTGCAAGCCGATCAGTTTATTCTCGGTAATGGTTCCAATGAAATTATCGAGCTTTTGGGTCATGTGTTTCTACAGCCTGACGATGAAGTCATATTTGGCGAACATGCATTCGTGGTTTATAAGCTGGTTACCCTTCTGATGGGATCAAAAGCTATCCCAGTCGAAATGCCTGACTTGACTCATGACTTGAACAAGATGCGGAATGCCATCACCGAACGAACCAAACTCGTCTTTCTCCCTAGCCCCAATAACCCAACAGGTACCGCAAATACCAATGATCAAATTTGCACATTCGTAAGATCTTTGCCTGAACATGTAATATTCTGCATGGATGAAGCTTATGCTGAATACCTTGAATCTCCTCCAAACCTCAAGCCTCTGATTGAGGAAGGAAGAAAAATTTTAGCCATGCGTACTTTTTCCAAAATCCATGGATTGGCTGGCCTGAGGATTGGCTATGGTTACGGATCCGCGGAAATGATCTCTCTTTTGCAACAAGCTAGACAGCCATTCAATGCAAACTCCGTCGCTCAAGCATGTGCACTTGCAGCCCTTGAGGATCATAGTTGGGTTCGTCAATGCAGGAAACGAAACTTGGACGGGCTTGAGCAACTTCGCTTGGGTTGTCAACGCCTCGACCTTCAGTTCGTTCCTAGCCAAGCCAATTTTCTTCTCATTAAGGTGGGAGACGGCAAAAGAATCTTCAAGGAATTGCAATCTCGTGGAATCATCACAAGGCCCATGAGCGGCGGGTTGGAAGAATACCTTCGAATATCCGTTGGCACCGAACATGAGAACGAACAGGTGCTTCAGGCGCTGGAGGAAGTTCTGTCCATCGCTGGAGTAAAGACATGAACGAAATTTATTCCTTGGTTCAATCAAAGTTCGGCCTTTTCGTTCTTTGGTCAGTGGTTGGCCTCTGGACCTTCTATGTTTCTCTTTATCGAGCCTTCGTTGACCGAATAAGAGCTGGCACTACACCTTCTCCAAACGATCCCAGACCAGCCAGCAAATTGGTTGTCCATTTATTGAAAGCCCCCAACCAAGACCGCCCTTTTCATGTCGAAGCCGCCTTGCTTTCCTCTCTGCAGATCCTTGTCGGAGTCTTGTTTTTCATTGAAACACAAGTTTTTGAGCCCGGAGTCTTTGGGCTCATCGGAGGCTTTCTTCTTTCATTCCTTGCGGAAAGAATGACTGCAGGCTTATTGCCCAGAGTTTTGGTCTCCACAGAATGGGTCTCGCTGCAATTGTCCATTGGTTATCCCTTTATGCTCTTTGTCCGTATTCTGTCCTTCCCTCTGTCTTCAGGCTTAGGTGCTATGGAAAGACTGTTGTTTTCAAAAAGCCAAAATGAAAACCGCAAGAGCGAAGATGAAAGCGAAGTCGCCGGTCATATTAGAATCCTGGGTCGTGAGGGTTCTAATTTAGAGCCTGAAATTTTTGAGATTATGGGCAATGCCCTTGAGATGAGCCATCTGCATGTAAAGGATGTGATGGTTCCGCGCAACCAAGTGCAAATTCTGGATCATGATGATTCGGTGGAGAAGAACTTGGAAATCGCTCGTACCTGCGGACATACGCGTTTGCCTCTTTGTGCCGGTGATTTGGATCACTGCCTTGGTATTATTCATGTCAAATACGCCTTTAAGAAATTGGGCGAGCAGAGTGAAATCGATTTACAGGCAATTACCAGAGCTCCAGTTTTACTTGCCAGCGAAGAATCTCTTCCGTCAGCACTCAAAAAGATGATGAAGTGGAAAGTACATATGGCTTTGGTGGGAGACGAGTTCGGAGGGATAGACGGGGTCATAACTTTGGAAAATATCCTCGAAGAAGTGGTGGGTGAAATTCAAGATGAATTTGATGTCGAAGAGCTTTCGGTGATTCGTCTAGGGGACGGAAAGTGGAAAATTTCGGGTCTTACGCCCGTTCATGACCTGCCCGAAGAACTGGGGCTAGGTGAACAGGATGAAGAGCTGGCAACTTTCGGTGGCTTAATCACTCGAGAGTTAGGCAAAATCCCCAAACGCAATGAAACGATCCGTTTCGAGTCTTTTGACGCCAAGATTCTAAATGCAGACGAAACCAGAGTGCTTGATGCGGAAGTGAGCCTTCTGCCCGCCAAAAAAGCGAAGAATGATCGATCAGTCTCTCGGAAAAAGAATGGTTTTCTGGCCCAACTTTTTCCCCTGAAGTCGGTCGTCCCAATCCAATTCCTGTTTCCAGGCAAGGCATGCCGGCAAACCCAATCGTTCGTTTATTCTGAGGTGAACTTCTGGCATAATCGGTGCAAGAAAGACATTCCCCAGACGAAGTGCTTCCACCATGGATGCCAAACTCGTATAAAGAAATTCCTGATCTTCAGGCTTTGCGGATTTTGCCAACTTCCAAGGAGATCTTTCATCCGCGTATTTGTTAATGGATCGAAAAAAACCAAACACCTGGTCGAGTGCCTGATTAAACCGGTAACTTGAAAAATCATTCAGTACGCGACTTTTGGTCTCCTCCCAAAGTTGGCAAATTTTTTCTTCGGGCTCACCCCTTACCTTTATTTCGGGAACCAAACCATCGCAATACCCCGCAACCATATGCAATAAGCGGCTCAATAAGTTGCCAAGATCATTTCCCAAATCAGCCCGATACCTCGATTCGAACCGCTCCAGTGAAAACTCCGCATCCCTTCCCACGGTCATTTCCCGCATAACAAAATAGCGAAAGGCGTCTGCCCCATACTGATCGACCAGTTGCAGGGGATCCACAGTTTCTCCCGTGCTTTTGGACATCTTTGCTCCTGAACTTGTCCACCAACCGTGTGCCAAGATTTGCTTGGGTAAAGATAAATTGGAAGCCTTAAGCATGATTGGCCAATAAACCGCATGTGGGGGTGCGAGAATGTCCTTGCCGATCACATGGAGATCCGCAGGCCAAAACTTCTCAAACTTATTTTCTTGGCCATAGCCCGCTGCAGTCACATAATTTACCAAAGCATCAAACCAAACATAAGTTACAAATTCCGAATCAAAAGGCAGTGGGATACCCCAGGACAAGCGCTCCTTGGGCCTCGAAATGCAAAGGTCATTAAGGGGCTCTTTAAGGAATTCAAGAACTTGATTCTGTCTGTAATCGGGGGATACGAAGGTTGGGTTTTCACGGATATGTTCAATCAACCAGTCTTGGTACTTCCCTAATTTGAAAAAGTAATTTTTTTCTGTTATTTCAGAGACTTCTCCATAAATTTCAGGCCATTCCCCGTCCACCTTATCCTTTTCCTGGAGAAATTGCTCGGCTCGGGTTGAATAAAAGCCCTTGTATTCTGCCTGATAAATTTCACCACGCTCATGCAAATCCGACAATATTTTCGAGACTACTTTCTTGTGTCGCTCTTCCGTGGTTCGAATGTAGTCGTCTGCTTTTACATTCAAGCTCTTTAGCAAAGCCTTGAACTCTTCGGCAATCCCGTCACAGCGCTTCTGCGGACTGATGCCTTCCCGGTCCGCACCTTGCTGAACCTTTTGCCCATGTTCGTCCAATCCGGTTACGAAACGAACCTCATGTCCTAGAAGTTTTTGCATTCTGGCAATAACATCAGCGAGTATTTTCTCGTATGCATGACCCAGGTGGGGTGAACCGTTGGCATAGTCAATTGCCGTTGTAAGATAAAATGGCTTCATAAATAAAAGGCCATTTCTAAACCAATCTCATTCAAACTGCCATCTCAATTCATAGTTACCGTTTACGTGGTTGACGTATGGGCGGTGCTTTTTTGTATTTAGG
>CENU01088310.1_pt1 | contig 19038 bp, 19 predicted proteins | sample 361331 | NCBI WGS metagenome assembly CENU01 (sample SAMEA2619766, study PRJEB7988) | marine metagenome | isolation source: saline water (ENVO:00002010), including | reverse complement strand
ATCATTGGACGGGAATGATGTCTCGACGTGCATTTGGATTTAGGAACTTTAATAATTATCGCCTCCGTGTACTTGCCCATTGTGATTGTGGTTGTGACGGAGTGATCAATCGTGTCTAGTAATTATTAGTCATCTCCCATTAATGGGAAGTGCTGACTTTTTAAATTGATCGGTTACCTTTGGCTGTTCCCAAAAAGAAAGTCTTGTCGAGATACCCTAAGCATGACACCGTATCTTCGAATAAAGGAAATTCGCGGGTGTGCTTTTACGAACGCTCGTTGTGAGGTTTCTGTAAAACTAAGGTTCGCAACATGACACAGAAATCTGGACAGACCAACGCGGCTTTGAAAGGGAAAAATGCGCTGGGACAGGATGTAAACCAGCCTTGGGAACAAGATAATCAATCTTGGTGGGATTGGTATATGACGCTCGCCGACAATAGTTCGGAGAGGGGTAATTATTTGGCCGAGCCCCTGCCACTTCCGCAGACAGACTTGCCAAGCGATCCGAAAATTTTCGAAGAGTTGCAAATACCCTATGGTTTGACGAAACAGGATAGAGACGCGTTTCAACGTGACGGGTTTATTAAACTGCGAAACGTCATTTCACCGGGTGCTGCGATCCGGTTACGGCAGGAACTCATCAAGCTTTTAGTAAACTCATTTAAAACTGGTGACGACGGCGGCGCGCCCGGTCGCTTTTTGAGCCTCGAGATGGCATGGGTCGAGAATTCCCTAATCAAAGCGTATGTTTTGAGTCCTCGCATTGGCAAGATTTGCTCTGATCTTCTTGGCGTGCCAAGCGTTCGCCTGTATCACGATAATATTCTTTCAAAGGGACCCGGGTGCGGACGTACGCCATGGCACTATGACGACCACCATTTTCCGTTAGCAACTGATGACGTTGTGACCGCGTGGATACCGGCTCAGCCGATTCCAGTGGGTATGAGCCCTTTGTCGTTTGCCAAGCCGTTGAGTGTTTTCGAATTAGTTAAGGACATCCCGTTTAATAAGTTCGACACAAGTTACGATCGGCATATAGCAGAGGTATTTAACAGTAAAAACGTGTCGATTGAAGACGGTCCCTTTGAAATTGGAGAGGTTAGTTTTCATCACAATCGGTGTTTTCACTCGGCCGCTGGTAATCAGACTCGCCGGAGCCGAATAGTGCTTGCTAATACCTACTATGCCGATGGCGCGCGGGTAGTTGATCAGCCGACTATGGTTTCAGGGGACTGGAAGAAATTTATACCCGGTGTAAATCCAGGCGAAGTCGCTGACAGCCAAATGAATCCGATTTGTTGGCCGACGGTGGACTGAAAATATGTCTGATACATTTCAACGTAGCTGCAAGCACTGGAGTGAGACTAGCCGTTCCGAAATGGATCAGTTTTATGCCCTAGCAACGGCGGATTACAAATATCTTGCTGAGGCCTTCAACTGGAGGGACTGGCTGGAAAGACGGCAAGCCGACGTTGGTCGACGGCGATTAAAACTTCTGGACGTAGCCTGCGGTTCTGGCAAATTTCCGGAAGCACTCACTCAATATATGAGCTTGTCGGATGCTGATATATTGCCCATTGAATATTCGCTTCTCGACCCGTCGGCTTTTTCACTTGTCGAAGCGAGTAAGTCTTTGGTTTACCCATTCGAAACGAGTACACAATTTGAAACGACGTTACAAAATTTGCAATGCCAGCGTGGCGCATTTGACATCGTGTGGGCGACACATGCACTTTACGCTGTTCCCGAGGTTGAATTAACGGGAGCCCTTGAAGTGTTCACTCACGCGATGGCTAATGGAATCGGTTTTATTGCTCACGCCTGTGAAGACGCTCATTATCTTCAGTTTTATCGGCACTATCTAGACGGCTTTAAAGGTGGCTCCGGTACCCCGTATACCAGTTCCGAAATGATTATGGAAAATCTTCAAGCCATGGGGATCTGCTTTGATGTGATGCAGATTTCTTATGAGAACGGTGTGGCGGAGGATGCTCGATCACAGGTAGAGGGCTACCTTCAGCGGTGTCTTTTTGACGATACACTCGACCTTCATGCGATGCAACAAAATGCCATCACAGGACCTTATTTAGAAACATGCCTGCAAGATGGTCGATGGAAATTTAAACAGAATGTCACGCTGTTTTTTCTAACGGGCTGACTACTGATCTTCGCAAAGACACTAGATCGCTTTGGAGACATGTCGTTAATAACACTATAACTGCGTTTTTGAGACGCGCTGCCCCAGCGCTCAGCCTAGGCTTCATACTCACGCTCGGCTCAAGTTTTGGGCAGACTTTTTTCATTTCGCTATTTGCTGAGGACATCCGCGAAGCCTTCGGTTTAACGCATGGCACACTCGGTGGTTTGTATACTTCGGCAACTCTCGCGAGTGCTATTGTCTTGTTGTGGCTCGGAAAGTTGACCGATCGGTTTGATCTGTCATTGACCGGTGCCCTTTCTCTGGTAGGTTTAAGTAGTTGCGCGATGCTCATGGCCGGTGCAAATTCGATCATTGTGCTAGTCATTGCACTCTTCGGTCTTCGCCTATTCGGGCAAGGCTTGATGAGTCATATAGCGATTACTGCGATGGGGCGTTGGTTTTCGGCAGAGCGTGGCCGTGCGCTTAGCCTTGCAGCTCTGGGCTTCCCTGTGGGGGAAGCGTTATTACCTGCAACAGCCGTGTTCTTTCTAACGCTCTACACTTGGCATTACGTTTGGTTGGTCGCGTCAGTTAGTATCGTGGTTGTTATGCTCCCTGCGTTTATCTGGTGTTCTCACCGTTTGAATATTCGTTGCTTGGAGAGGCCGTGTAACCGAATTGTCTCAGCGGCAGAGTCCTCGGAATCGCCTTCTTGGACTCGTGCGCAGGTGCTACGAGATCCTTGGTTTTACGCGCTATTGCCTGGAATTCTTGCGGCTCCTTTTATCATTACGGGCATTTTGTTCCATCAGGTTCATCTTGTCGAAACGAAAGACTGGGAATTGCAAATGTTTACGTCGTGCTATCCGCTTTATGCGATAAGCGCAACCGTTGTCTCGCTTGGAGCAGGCCCGATTATAGATCGGTTCAGTGCGGTCTATCTTTTACGTTTCTATCTTGTGCCGCTTGCTTTAGGTCTAGCACTTTTAGCGAGCACTGATGCTGTTTTTGCTGCGCCAGCCTTCATGTTATTGATGGGCGCATCGGCTGGTGGCGCAACCATCATGCTTGGGGCATTGTGGGTTGAGCTTTACGGAAATAAGCATCTCGGTGCGATCCGATCGTTAGGTGTTTCTTTAATCGTGTTGTCGACGGCCATAGCGCCAGGGGTAATGGGAGTTTTAATTGATGTCGGATTGAATTTGAACTCCCAATTCGGTCTTTTAGCGGTGTATTTGTGTCTATGTGTAGTTGTTTTCACATTGATGTCGCCAAGTTTTTTAGTGGAACGAAGACCACCGGCTCAAGTTTAATAACGGCCGCTGCCATGAAACATCGACCCCTTGGATATTTTGAAACAACTTGAAACTTTACCCTGAGGAATGAACGTGCCAACCAATCTTGTGTCTCAATGGACCCAAAGCCTTTCGCGTCATGAGCGACCAAGTGATGCGGATCTCCGTGACCATTTGATGACCGTCCATCGAGCTCATGCGGGCTTCACTGAATCCTGTGCTATTCAATGTCGAGATCGGTCTGGCCTAAGTAGTTACGAGTTTCTTGCTGAGGTCGTCGATCCTTCTCTACATCGGTGTGTCCTTGATCTTGCGTGCGGAAGCGGTGTTCTTTTGGAAATCTGTCACCGCCGTTGTGGTTCAGGTACTGCATTGATTGGCCTCGATATGAGTTTTGCAGAGTTAGATCTGGCACGAAAGCGAAATCCAGATCCGGCGATTGAGTTGCATCAGGGCATTGCGCAAGATCTTGGCATTTTTGTTGACAGTAAGTTCGACGTGATTTTGTGCCATCAAGCGCTGACACTGATGGATCAGGTGCCTCAAGTGTTAGCAGAGATTCGTCGCGTATTGAAGCCAGGCGGGATCTTTGCTGCAATTGTTGATGGTGATCCTGCGAGTGCACCAGGCTACCCGGAAGTTCATAAAACTATTTATGACCTTGTTCAGGTTGAGCATCCGGACTATGCGACTGTCGATTTGGGAGATCCGCGTGTCCGTGCGTCGAAAGATCTCAAACAACTCGTTTATGAGACGTTTGAAGATGCGAACATAAAGATCGAACCTGCAGTGTTTGAGCTATATGCTTCGCCAAGCGCGTTAGCACGTGAGGCGGCCGGTTTCTTTTACGCATCCTTCGTTCTGTCAGACCAAACACATCGCCAAATGCTGGAGGATCTTGAATTGCTTTTCGCGGTGCAGCCGATTGAGCCAAGTAGATTCGCTTTACCCGTGAACAGGCTCACCGTCACCGCGGGGATAAATTCTTAAAAAATTTCAGTAACGTCAGCGATCGATCGAGTTGAGTGCGCAAAGTTCGATTCCTGATGACCAGAACCCCCTCCCGTAGGAGGGCGAACTTTCCATCAACGACAAAATTTCGGTTAAACGGTGATTTACATTTTAGGGAACTGTCTTGATCTTACGAGCGCCCCGGGCCTGCTCGATAATCCCCTCTCACTTTTACAACGAAGCAATGATTTTAGAAAGTTGATGAGGTCTCAAGTTACTAGGAAATCGTTTCGGCAAAAAGATTAGCCTAAGTTCACTTTTCTAAGATACGGCAACACTGTTTCGAATGGTCCAAACTTTTTTTCAGCGTCCTTGTCATTTATCACCGTAGGGATAATTACATCTTGCCCGGCCTGCCAATCAGCAGGAGTCGCAACACCTCTACTAGATGCCAATTGCAAACCATCCAAAGCTCTTAACACTTCTGCAAAGTTTCTACCAACATTCATTGGATATGTCATTGACAGCCGCAACTTCTTATCCGGATCGATGATAAACACTGATCGTACCGTCGCAGTGTCATTAGGTGTTCTTCCGTCCGGTAGATAGGCTTCGCTTGGAAGCATGTCAAATGCTTTGGAAACAGCCAGGGTGGTGTCTGCAATAATCGGAAAATCAGGTATGCATCCTTCGAATGATGCTATATCAGCTTTCCATAATACATGGTCGTCAACATTGTCCACGGAAACACCAATTACCTTTGTTCCGCGCTTTTCCCACTCCCTTTCTAGTTTAGCAACTGCACTGAACTCAGTGGTGCAAACTGGTGTGAAGTCTTTAGGGTGGGAAAATAAAATTGCCCATGAAGCGTCAATCCACTCATGGAGGCTGAAAACCCCCCGGTCGGTTTCTACGGTTAAGTCTGGAATCACATCATTTATACGTAAACTCATGTTCGCCCCTATTACTAAAAAAAGAAAATTATTTTATCGCCTGCCCCGCTTTAGCAGCCTCGGGGACGATTGATAGGAGACCAGTCTTACAATCGTATATATACCCGTGAATTGGAATGTTCTTGGGCACCAGTGGATGGTTACGTATACGCTGGACATCCTCAGTTACGGCCTTCGCGTTGTCTGTAAAGGTCAACCAATTAATATATTTACCAGCAACTGAGCCACCGTCGCTCGTTACATTTTTCCACCCTTGCGTTGTTATCTCGGCCGTGCCAAGGCTAGACTCTAAAAGCGTTGAGATAATTTCGGATGTAAACAGCTCCATTCCACAATCCGTGTGGTGAATGACAAACCATTCTTTTGTGCCAAGTAACTTGTGTGAAATTACTAACGACCGGATGGCATCGTCACTAGCTCGGCCGCCAGCATTTCTGATTACATGAGCGTCACCTTCAGCGAGGCCAGCATATTTTGCTGGATCTAGCCTAGCGTCCATACAAGTTAGAATTGCAAAGCACCGGGCAGGTGGTAACGACAAATTTGCTTTGTCGCCAAATGAAGAAGCATATTGTTTGTTCGCTTCTTCTACTGATTTAACTGTTGTGTTCATAAGTCGGTCGCTCTTTCGAAATGAGGCGCAAGATTAATATCGACTGATTACGATTCAAAAGAATATAAAGTCACGAACTTATATCCAGAATAAATGAGGGGGCTCTAGCACTAATCCGAGGTCAATAAAACTCTCCTTACTGCTCGTAAAGTCCAATTTTGCTAACACAAGCTTATAACTTGGGGTTTTAAGTTTTCGACAGGCAGACTGAGTATTTTGTTCAATGCTTAATCACATAAGCAGCTGAATTTTAGTATCAAGATTTATAATGGTGGCCAGAGAGGGAATCGAACCCCCGACACGAGGATTTTCAATGGCGTGTCGCAAAATTATCCGTTTATTTTCAGTGCGTAAAATTTAAAACATCCGAGTGTGCTACAGAGTGTGCTCCATCACTTAATCTTTTTTCATTAGGAACTCGGCCAAAAACTGAGCGACACCGAGGTCGCGAGTCGACTAAAAGCGTTTGTCGAGTTCCTAGTAATGTTTACCCTCTATTTCCCTGAGTAGTTCGCAGCAATAAAGTTGCCAGGTAGTGAGAAGAACATATAGAGCGATCGTTTACTGCTATCGGGTGCATTTGGATTATCAAATCGCAATCTCCACTCTTTACCTTTCGCTCCATCGACGATTTCGATGACAGAAGGCTCGATATTTGACCACGACGTATCCAGGGTCCCGTTTTTAAGATACAGGTTTTTCCGTTCTATACCGCATTGTTCAATAGTTGATTTTTCGGCCTTTTTTGATCCGTGAAAATGACAGCTTGAGCCCTCTCCGGCCATTGCTAAAGGGCTGATTATCATCAGTGTCAACACGACAGTCAGAATCGTTTTCATACCATATTTCCTCAGAGTTCATTTCTGTTTGAGTCGAAAGTTTGTTCAATCGCCATATCTTCATGTGCATGGCTATGCTCTCCAGCAGGGAAGCGGAAATCGTCGGCCAAAACGTCATGCTGGTAGCCGTGCAACTGCATGAAGAGTAAATAACCCCCTGCGATCATCAGCCCCACATTGGCGGCGTAACTGAATCGCTTAAATGACTCTGTATGTCGCCAAAGAGATAATGCAGCAACCATGACAACCAGAGCGGCGATTTGACCAAACTCTACGCCGAGATTGAAGCTGAGGATGCGCCAAACAATTTCAGAGGTGTCATCACCAAGTGGCAGTTGCTGAAGACGTGTGGAGAGTCCGAATCCATGCAGTAGCCCGAAAGCAAAGACGACTTTGAGTAGGTTGGGCGAGTCCATCTGAAAGTGCCGCTGGAAGCCACCGTTGTTGTCGAAGCCTTTGTAAATGACGCTAATGGCAATCAACGCGTCAACCAACCAATAATTCCAAGTGATCCCAAGCAGTGTCGCGAAGGTCAGGGTGATGCTATGCCCGACCGTAAACACTGTCACGAACTTCACGACATCTGTGAATTTGGTTAAGAAGAAAATCACACCAAATAAGAATAGAAGATGGTCATACCCAGTGAGCATGTGGCTTGCACCCAAGCCAACATATTCCAAATAACCACCATCCAGCATGCGTTGACGGTCTGCATCACTAATGCCATGGGCTATTGCAATGGCAGGCACCATGAAGAGCGCACCTGAAAGCCAGATGCGTGAAATTAAGGTAAGCATTTTTAAATCCTCGTCGGTTAACTAAAAATTAGGCGTTAACGCGAAAATCCCTTGGTGGCCGGAAGAGCCGATGATTTGTGCCAAGCAGCGTGTCCCGGTGAAGAGCCTGAACGCATCCAGCTTGGACAGGTTGACCTGCGAGCGCGGTGACACCAGAGCTAAGATCGAGAGACGAAGCGTAGGATTGGTGATCATGATGCTCAGCTTGATCCGTGACCGAAAATTCTGGCGCGGAAACATGATGATGCTCAAGATCTGTATCGAAATGCGCGACGACTTGATGCGCCGCATGACTGGCAATATTTTCGCCAAAAACCGAAAATACTAGACCGATCTGACCCAGTATGAGGGCGCCGACGAGAAGCCGCGGTAAATCAGAGCAAACCTTTCGCATAAGGCTCATTTATAGTCTGGAAGCCGGAAGCGGCTGATCGTGGCGCGGCTTCCCAAAGTATATCTCTATCAATATGTCGCGCATGGTCTCTTGATTCCACCGAACGGGCTAACATATACATAGTATGTCCGTGATCGTTTCAAAACTAGTCACAGTGTTTGTCAGCCTCGCATTTGCAGGACTGTCTGCTCTTAGTGCCACCGCCTATGGAGCGGAGCCATTTAACGTCGAATCGCTCCAGTCTGCGATGATTACCGCTGACGATGCAGTGACAGCATCAGCTTGTGAGAGTTGTAAATCCGATTGCTCGTCACATGCAAGAATGAAGATGGGTGGTTGCGTGGGTTGTATGGGGTCGGCGATTCTTGCGGATAGCATGCAGCCGATGCGTTCAAATCTCGTTCTTTGCGATATCCCATATCGGTTCGATACGGTCGTCGTTTACATTGACCTGAATCTCCCGCCTCCAAAATAGTGTTCCGAATATCGGAATAATCTATTCGCTCACTATTTTTCAGGAGAATACGATGAACATCTCACATCTCTTATTGACTTCCGGCATGTCGGCATTCGCCTTGCTCTGTCAACCTGCTAACGCTGAACTGATCCCATATACTGACGAAGAAAAAGTTTCAGCAGGTCAGGGTGTTTATGAGCAGAACTGTGCCTCTTGTCATGGCAAGAATCTTGAAGGGCAATTCAATTGGCAGAAACGAAGTAAAGACGGGTATCTACCTGCCCCGCCACATGATGAAACCGGTCATACGTGGCACCACGCAGATCAAATGCTTTTTGAATGGACCAAATACGGTCCACAAAAGTTCGCTGGCCCCGACTACAAGTCAATTATGCCCGCTTACAACGGCAAAGTTAGCGACGAGGAAATCTGGAACGTTCTCGCTTACATCAAATCTAAGTGGCCACCGGAAATCCAAAGAAAGCATACGGAGGTATTTGGAAAATGATTAAACGGCTTTTATTCATTATCAAAGTCGCGCTTGCCTCTACGATGTCATTTGGTATGCAGCAGAGTGTTTTCGCGCACGAAGGTGCAACTGGTGTTGTCAAAGAGCGGATGGATCGGTTTAAAGCCAGCAAAGAGAGCGTCAAACAGATTAAGAGAGCGCTGAAAACCGAAGATTGGAGTGTCATACAACAAGAAGCTAAAGATCTGCAAAGATGGGCATCGGAAATGTCAGATTTTTTTCCAGAGGGAAGCGACGGAAAACCATCCGAAGCCAAAGCCAATATTTGGAGCGATTGGGAGGGATTTCTCCGTTCAGCTGACTTATATCAGGAGGGCACGGAGAGCCTTGTCAAAGCTGCTAGTGATAAATCTCTCGAAGCAACAGCAACTTCATTTAAGGGAATGCTCAAATCCTGTAAATCGTGTCATAACGAATTCAAGGCTGATTAGTAAGTCTAAGGACCGCTATCTGTCGCCTGGTCAACATGGTTTTGTTTGGGGCGGCAGATAAACCTTGCTAGCAAAAGTGAGCCCAGAAGTCAGGTGAAGACCGTATGCATATGGTGGCCAGAGAGGGAATCGAACCCCCGACACGAGGATTTTCAATGGCGTGTCGAAAAATTTCCTCATTATTTTCAGTTGGTTGCAAAATAAAAAGTCAGTGTGCTACAGAATGTGCTAAGCGTTCACAGAAATATCAGGTCGTTTTATCGTGTCTTTGTCGATGAAAACACGGTATGACCCTCGAGCTGACTTTGTGAAATAACTCGCTCAGCAGAAGCTCGCTGCTTAAGGGAAATTGATGTCGGAAACTCTACAAAAAATTGGAGTAGAGTTGGGGCTCAGGTCAAACTCCACGAAATATTGGATGAAAATGCGGGCTCGTGTCGGGGCTTACGTTCTCGTTTTAACTCGCTGGCGACTGCAGGAATAAGCGTCAACCGCATCGCTCGATCTGTCTTCGTTAGAGGAAAAGAAAATTTGGAGCCCCCTTACTTGGGGTCTCGATTTCGATCTCGCCTTGAGCTATTTCGTTCAATCAAGCGACCCGGGACCGCTTGATTTTGGATCACCTGAGGTGATTTCTCGACCAGTGCTTGGAATATTTGTATTGTAGCTCTCACCATGGGTTTAAGCGGTTGCGAATAAGTTGTCAGCGAGTAGCTTGGCCATGCTGATGGAGGCGCATCATCGAATCCGACTACCAATACATCCCCTGGAATATCGAGCTCCAAGTCGTAACGAATCATGTCCATGACGGCATAAGCCATGTGATCATTGGCGACGAAAATAGCATCTGGGGATGGATCTGGTGCGTCAAAAAGCGCTTTCACTAGGCGTGCCGCCTTTATCTCATCATAGTCACCGGGAATCTCACTATAGAGAGACCGATTATGCGTACGTAGCGCAGTCAAAAAACCGTCTTTTCTGTCGTGATTGGTCGAAGACTCTTCGAGCCCTGCGATGTATACAATCCGTTCCGGGCCCTTAGCGCAGAGATACTCGCCGATGGCATAGCCGCCTTTGAAATTATCAGCAGTGACGCTTGCGCCATGTCCCAGATTGTCAATGCGATTAAATAAAATGGTTGGAATGCTTTGTTGATCGAGAGCACGGTGAAGCGATGAAGAGAGGGTTGTTGACATTAGTATCGCAACATCACATTGATACTGAAGCATTTGGTTAACAATGGAATCATTGGATTCAGATGACGAAAAGAACAGCAACACGTGATATCCATTAGCCGACAGCTCATTAGAGAGAAGCTCAACTGCTTGGGGGTAGAATGGGTTCGAAAAGTAGCCGACCACTAATCCGACAATTTTTGATTTTCCGTAAATCAGTGTTCTTGCCAAGGCATTCGGTTGATACCCGAGTTCAGAAGCGGCAGCTAGTACTTTTGCTCGGGTTTTATCAGATACAGCTGCGCCAGGTGTGAAACACCGAGACACAGCGGAACGTGAAACGCCTGCTTTTTCCGCAACAACCTTTGATGTGATGGTAGTTCGCCTCATTTGTCATCCCGCTGTCCAGCCTCCATCAACCTTAATGGATGTCCCAGTGACCATACCAGACGCGTCGCTGGCAAGGAAAACGCAAGAGCCGCCAATGTCTTCAGTTGTGGCAAGTCGTCCTAGTTTGATCCGCTCGTCGACCCAGTGTTTGAAAGCCGGTTGCTGTAATGCATTCCGCGTTAAATCTGTCTCAATAAAGGTTGGCGCGATGGTGTTCACACGAATCCCATGTGCACCAAGCTCGAGCGCAGCCGCTTTAGTGAATCCTTCAACCCCGTGTTTACTGGCGCAATACACTGTCCGTTCTGGTCCACCAACGTGTCCCATTTGGCTTGAGATATTGATGATCGAACCGCGAATATTCGTTTTGATCATGTTCTTTGCAATACGTTGAGTCATAAAAAACATAGCCTCGAGATTGAGGGCCATGACTGCCTTATAGTCATCCGCTTTGACATTTAGAAATGAGTCATGGCGGGCCATACCAGCTGAGTTGACCAAGACGTCATACTCTCTTTCGGCAACTAGGGCCGCGCACTTTTCGTAATGAATTAAGTCACAAGCTAAGTAGTCAGCAGATCCACTGTCAGCCAGAATGTGGGCGCATTCAATTTTCAGACATTCTTCAGATCGAGCCATTAAGGTGACGTGTGCGCCTTCCGCGGCGAGGGCTTTGGCGCACGCCAGACCAATGCCCCTTGATGCACCGGTTACAAGGCATCTTTTTCCAACTAGGTCTGCCATCCCTAGTCCTCGCTACCATCGGCTCCAGCATACGGAACATCTCGATTTCCGTATCGTCTAATCCGAATATTGGCTTGCTCTCCATGCCCTGCAAATCCTTCGAGCGCACACAGGCGCGAGCAATAGGAACCAATATGAGCGGAAGCTTCGTCAGTGAGTACTTTTTGGTAGGTGCAAGTTTTCATGAACTTTCCGACCCAAAGTCCTCCAGTGTAACGAGCGGCTTTCCCCGTGGGCAAAGTGTGGTTGGTTCCAATGACTTTGTCACCAAACGAGACATTCGTACGAGGCCCTAAAAATAGTGCTCCGTAGTTAGTCATGTTGTCCTTAAACCAATCATCTCGATCGGTCATGACTTGAACGTGCTCTGATGCAATGTCATCTGCAACTTGCAGCATTTCGTCATAGGTATCGCAAATAATTATTTCGCCAAAATCTTGCCATGCCTGTCCGGCAACTTCTGCTGTCGGAAGCACACTCAGCAGCCGTTTAATTTCTTGTTCGGTATCCATTGCCAGTTTTTTAGAGTTCGTAAGAAGGACCGCCGGACTATTAGTGCCATGCTCTGCTTGTCCCAAAAGATCAGTTGCACAGAGCTCTCCATCGACTGTTTCATCTGCGATGACCAGTGTTTCTGTTGGACCTGCAAACAAATCAATTCCGACCCGCCCAAAAAGCTGTCGTTTTGCCTCTGCAACAAATGCATTGCCTGGGCCAACTAAGATGTCTACTGACGCAATATTTTCGGTCCCAAGTGCCATGGCGCCGACTGCCTGAATGCCTCCCAATGCGTAAATCTCATCTGCGCCAGCGAGCGCTTGCGCAGCCACAATTGCAGGTGCAGGCTTGCCATTAAACGGCGGCGCACAGGTAACCACTCTCGGACAACCTGCGACCTTTGCGGTGACCACTGACATGTGGGCAGAGGCAAGCAGGGGATATTTGCCTCCAGGCACATAGCACCCCACATTGTTGATGGGCACGTTTTTGTGTCCAAGTATCACGCCTGGGAGCGTCTCAACTTCAATATCGTTGAGTGCGTTTTTTTGATGGATTGCAAAATTCTTGACTTGCATTTGAGCAAACTGAATGTCTTCGATGTTTTTTGCAGATAACGAATTAATGCATGACTCAATCTCTGCATCGGTTAGCCTAAAATTGTTGCGTTCCCAATTATCAAATCGAGCAGATAACTCAGCGACAGCTGCATCGCCTCGTTTTTCGATGTCCTCAAGAATAGTGGCTACGGTTTTTACAACTTCCTGATTCTTTTGTCGCTTTTCGTCAGCTGTGCGACCTTTCTTGAAGTGTTCGATCATCACCATCTCCTGTCTGATTGGTATTTTTATCTGAATTCTTTGTTGACAGCGCACCCAAAAGATTGAACTCTACCCTATGACGGCTGCACACGTGTGCAATTTAGTCTGCACGTGTGTGCAGTTCAAGCCGTTTTAAAAAATAATTAACGAAAACCCAGGAGTGATCCATGAAACTTCTTAAAACATTTGGAGTTGCAGCTTGCTTGTTGCTCTCATCAACTCAGGCGGTCCATGCCGAACGAATTGCCTTTGGTGCAACCAATTCTCAATCATCGCACTACGCGTATTTTGCGGCGTTATCAAAAGTTGTTCAGGATCGATTTCCTGAACTACAAACTTCTGTCGTGGAAACAGGTGCAACAGTCGATAACCTAAAACGCATGCAGCGTAATCAGGTGGACGCCGGATTGATTACCACGAGCTCTCTGTATCATGCCTATAACGGGATCAAAAAGTTCGAAGGTGAGCAAATCCAGTCTAAACTCCTGTTCGCCTATGCACTTGCTCCTCAAAATATTATCGTGCGCCGCGATTCGGGAGTCACGTCACTTGATCAGTTGACAGGTAAGCGCTACGGCCCGGGCCAGCGTGGTTCCTCGACGGAAGCAACCGCTGAGGAAGTACTGGGCTTGTTCGATGTATCCCCTGAATGGGTGCGTGGATCCAACGGCGAACTCGCAGCAGCCATCAAAGATGGTCGTGCGATTGGATTTATTAAATCTGCTGTTGGTACGAAATTCGACGCCTTGACAACAGACATCGCAACGTTCTCCCCGGTGCAGGTGCTCGGACTGAACGATGACCAAGTCAAGGTCATCCAGGCAGAACTCCCTGAATTATCGATTGTAGATATGCCAGGCGGTGATATGGAAAATTCCGGACCGTACACGACCTATGGCTTTATGATCGGAGTGAGTGCCCGTCCCGAAATGCCCGACGACGTTGCCTACAAGATTGTCAAAGCTGCGATGGAAGACAAAACGGTGCAGGCCGCTGCGTTTCCTTCAATGAAAGGATCGGATCTTGCCGAGCTTACACTCGCTTATGCGACGAGCCCGCTGCATCCTGGAGCGATCCGCTACTTTGAAGAGGTGGGTTTAAACGTTCCAGATAAGCTAAGGTAATCCAGCTTGCCAGGGCACTTGGAGCAGTGCTCTGGCACTTTTCTATTGAATAATAAGGTTCTGTCATGAACGACATCAGCATCCGAACCGTTCTCACTAGTGGACTGGCTTTAATCCTCAGTCTCTTCGTTTTTTACACCTCATTTTTTGGATCCTTTGAAACCTTGATCCAACGGTCGCTTTTCGTCATGGCGATTGTTGCTCTCGGTCTTCTGATGTATCCCACAAAGCACAAAGGCCATATTTTCAGTGTCATCGATGGCGCGATGCTGACTATTGTAGTGGTTAGCGGGGTTTATATTCTTTTCAACTTTACTAACATCATGACAAATCTCCCGATGGCCGAAAATTATGATATTGCAATGGCTTTCGGAACGTTGACCGTGATTCTGATTCTTGCACATCGTGTCTCGAGCATCGTTTTCCCGATAATTGTATCAACCGCTGTCATTTACACATTGTTTGGCGATCTGATACCAGGTCGGATGGGCCATCGAGGTTTTGATATCTACTACGTGACCGAGGTGATATTTCTCGGCGACAAAGGATTATGGGGAATGTTGGTCAATGTCGCGTCAACCACATTAGCCGCCTTTGTCCTGTTTGGCGCGCTCCTCTTACACACAGGTGCTGGAGAAGTATTTTTTAAATTGGCTCGCTCGCTTGCTGGAAGGAGTGTCGGGGGCGCTGCAAAGATTGCGACCGTCGCCAGCGCCTTTTTCGCCACCATCAGTGGCTCGACGGTCGCCAATGTTGCAACCACTGGAAATTTTACGATCCCTTTGATGAAGCGCTTAAACTATCCTGCTCCAATGGCTGGCGGTATCGAGGCGATAGCCTCAACCGGTGGCCAGCTGATGCCGCCAATTATGGGAACTGCTGCTTTCGTGATGGCTGAATTAGTTGGCGTTAATTATTGGTTAGTCGTTGGGGCTGCGTTTTTACCAGCAATCTTTTTCTACAGTGGCATTTTATTTTCAATCCACCTTGCAGCAGAAAAATCCGATATTCAGGAAATCTCTGCCGACGATGAGGTATTTGACAACCAACCGCTGACATTGCTTGAGATCTCGCCAATTCTTGCCGGATTCGGAGGCATTTTATTTGGTGTCCTCAATGGTAACAGCATCGGCTTGACTGCGTGTTTCGGGATGATCGGTATCATCGCCGCCTTCTGTGTGAAAGAGCTATTAGGTAAATCAGCAGTCAAACAGATCGCATCTACTCTGGTGGAGGCATTTATCGCGGGTGGTCGTGGCGTCGTCATTGTCGGCATTCTTTTGGTTGCCGCTCAGGTGTTTGTCTCCATGGTGAATCTCACGGGTATGGGTGTTGCGATTTCCTCCGGAATTTTGGATCTGGCAGAAGGGGACTTGGTTATCATCACAGGTGTGATGGCCGCTGTATGTTTAATAGCTGGAATGGGGCTGCCCACCTCAGCAGCCTATGTGCTGGTCGCTGCGGTGTTCGCTCCAGCTTTGATCAACCAGGGGCTGGATCCGTTGGCAGTGCACTTGTTTGTGCTGTATTTCGCATGTCTCTCAGTCATCACGCCACCTGTCTGTGTCGGTGCGTTTGTGGCCTCTACGATTGCAGAAACTGAATGGTTGGGTGTTGCAAAATATTCAATGGCAATTGGGGCTGGGTGCTATTGCATTCCATTTTTATTCTTTGCTTATCCCGGATTATTATTACAGGGCGGTTGGCAAGACATATTGATGGCGATTTTTGCAGGATCTGTGGTTTCTATTGCGATCCCAATGGTTATTTTTCGCTTCCCCCGACACCTGAAGCTCGCAGCCATCGGGAGTTGGTTGCTTGCATTCGTTGGGCTCGGGACATTGCTGTTGCCCTCGCTCGCCTGGTCGGCGACAGGTGCTGTAGTCGTGATCGGTGCTTGGTGGATTGGTCGAAAATTGTCGTTACCTCAAAGTCAAAAGGAAATAGATCATGCGGCTAACTCTTAAAACACAACTCCAACGCCGAGATTTACTCGTTGGAACATTTGCCAAAATTCCTTCGTTGCATACTTTTGAGGCGCTCGCTGAAAGTGATTTAGATGTTGTTTGTATTGATGGAGAACACGCGCCCTTTGACCGTCAGTCTGTGGATATGGCGATTACAGTTCTCGCGCATGGCGGAAAACCATCAATTGTGCGCGTACCGGAGTTATCGACGACCTGGACGCTCTCTGCTCTCGATTCAGGAGCCAATGCGATTATGGCTCCACATATTTGCAATATTGATGATGCGCAGCGTTTGGTGAGGATGACGACTTACTGTGCGGGTGGTAGAGGTTTTGCAGGTTCGACGCGCGCTGCTGATTTTGGAAAGAAGTCGATACAGGAACACCTTCAGGCCTCTCAAGATAATGTGTGTAGATTGGCAATGATTGAAGACCGAGAAGCCTTGGAAAATTTAGATGATATCTTTTCCGTCAAGGAGATCGATGCGTTTTTCGTCGGGCGAGTGGACTTAACCGTCGCGCTTGGTGAGACGGATATTCACGCCGTTGTTGTTGAAAAAGCTATTGATTTGATTCTTTCTAAAGCAACAGAGCATCAGGTTTGTATCGGAATGTTCTCACCATCACCTGAGGATGCAAGACAGCTCGTCCAGCGTGGCGTGAGTCTGCTTCTGATGGGTTCTGACAGTGCCTTTTTAACAAGAGGTGCATCTGCGCTTGCCGAAGCTGTCCGTGCTTAGGTCCGCGCTTGGCTTTTCACTTTCTCTCTTAGTTGTACTCATCATTGTCAGTGATCTCTCTGGGCTAATCCCAAATGCGGTCTTTGGGGCTATGATGTATATGATTTTGCTCTTGGGTTTCAGGGTGATTCGTCCTGTGATCGCAATACAAAGCGTATTCATTGGGGCGGTTGGGTTTGTGTTGATGGTGGCGTATGACCAAGTCTCCACAGTGCGTGCGTTTTCGGCCATTGCTGAAAATGCCTCAATCGTAGGCCTCATTTGTGGCGTATATGCATTGAGGTTGCTTGCACGGCCAACAGAGAACGGGGTGAACGTATTTCAAATCAAACCGACGCCAGCAAATTTGCTTTTGGTGGCTCATGCTTTGGGAAGTTGCCTGAATCTCGCGGTCATCCGAGTTGTTGGTGATACGTTCCGCCGCAGTCAATCCCTAAACAACCATCACACATCCGCTTTGTTGGTCGGGTTTGCAACCTGTTCGAGTTGGTCGCCATTTTTCGCTGCGTTGACTTTATGCGTGACAGCTGTCCCAGGGAGTTCATACGGACATGTAGCACCCTTTGGCTTTTTATTTTCGTTCTGTTTCATCTGCCTTATGTGGTACCGCATCGCAACGCAGCAGTACGTGGATCGGGCTGACGATTCAATGGTCTCGATTGATCTGAGTCTTGCGGTTTGGATCGCATTATTAATCGCGATGACTTCGATTGGCTTAATCAACTTCCCTGGCGTTGGGGTGGTGACGATTGTCACTATATCTGCCGTGCTTACCGGAGTATCGGCAGCTTTTCTTGGTGTATTGCAAGGTTTTGGTTGGTCCAGCTTGCATGTATTTGTAACCCGTGACCTGCCGGCCGCTCTCAATGAGGTTGCACTATTTTCTGCATGTGGAGTGCTGTCTTTGGGAGTCAGTGCAGCCTTACTGAGTTTGTCATTGGACTTCACATTATCCGAGTGGCCAGATATTTTTGCGCTTCTGGTTCCGCTTTCTATCTTGGCGCTCGCGCTGATTGGACTTCACCCAATTGCTGGTGTTGCACTTGTCGGAACGGCCTTGACACCAATGTTTTTTGACGGCCCTGATTTATTGGCTCTGATGCTGTCGATCGGGTGGTGTTTGGGTGTGATTTTCTCACCATTCTCAGGTGCGCAACTGCACCTTGCATCGTCTTTCGGAACGGACCGTGCTGCATTGATTAAAACGCAAGTCGCTCTGCTGCCTATTGCACTGGTCAGTATCCTGGTGAGTTTTAGCGTATTTCGGATAGTGAATTTTGTTCCGTAATCATGTTTTTGTGAGCCACTACAGTGCGCGAGTACCAACTACTCAATAGTATTTACTTAGTTAGATAGTTGACTACGTGGGGCATAAGAATGGTGGCCAGAGAGGGAATCGAACCCCCGACACGAGGATTTTTAATCCTGTTGCTGTATCTTGCTCGCCTTATAATACCTTTGTCGATCCAACAATACAGTGCCTGAGAGCGGTAGTCACTTGGAAATTTTTGGTTGCCTACTGGTTGCTTTGTCGATATTGGTTGTTTATTAGTTGCCTATGGAGACCCCCGGGGGGAGGGGTAACACAGTTGTGTACCGCAATAGATCCCGCTCAGATTTGCAAAAGAGTGCCTTTGTAAAGTTATCGACGTAAGGACTAAGCCGTTACCAAATATTGAGGGAGCTACTCAGCCGCAAAGCTACCGCCAGGTCTATATCGAACAACGTCAGTTACTTGAACGAATCCTCAATTTGATGTTACACAGTTCGAAAAGGATAAGTGCTTACAGGGGATATATATGGCCTGCTCTATTGAATTTACTGCTGCCCCTATTTACTCACTGGCATTCCAACAAAATCAGTACCCTTTGGTCACATCGCTGACGCTCACCCTAGATGAAAGTGATGAGGCTCAGCGCAATATCAAAACACCGAAGACCAACGTCACGAGCTTGTCGTACTAAAAACCGGTCAGAGGTTAAAGGAGTATTACGAAAAGAACCCACCCCCTCCACGACCTGATTTCTCGACACGAAAAACGGACCCTGATTTCGGTCGTAAATACAGAGAATGGTGGTGCTACTGGGATTGAAAGCTAAAGTGGTGTGGCACGTCGTTCCAAAATCACTCGCATCATTGCTACCACAATGGTAGATCACGACGGATAAAATGCGTTATA
>CENU01202914.1_pt1 | contig 19041 bp, 16 predicted proteins | sample 361331 | NCBI WGS metagenome assembly CENU01 (sample SAMEA2619766, study PRJEB7988) | marine metagenome | isolation source: saline water (ENVO:00002010), including | reverse complement strand
CATTTCACCAGTTTTGAGAATAATTGCACCATTGATAATCTCTCAATTTTTGAATTGTTATAAAACCAATTAGCATCTGAATCAATACGAAATTCAACGCCCTCACAAAGCTTTGGGTCCCATTGATCTAATGGATATTCATCAAGAGATAAAGCGGTTTTTTCCAGCTCATTTAAGCCCATACATACACCCCTAAAGCAAAACCTATGGCAATCAAAAAACACGAAGAAATCTTTGATATGGCACGCTGAACAGAGTGATTTAGTAATGACTTAAAACCCCTGTTAAGAATAAAGCTCAAAAAGATAAACCAAGTCGCAGTGGCAAGAAAAAAATAGACTGAAATACTAATTTGGAAAAGTATAGAAGTACTCAAGGCAACACCACTAAACAAAGAGACAAAAAAGATAAAAGCTTTAACATTAAAAATATTTACCATTAAGCCCCCTGTGAAGCTCTGCCAGAGGTTGAGAGTCTGAGTTTCTTTCACTGCTAGGTCTTTAGCTTCTGGATCGGCAAAGATTCCACTCACACCTAAATAGATCAGATACCCTGCGCCAACTGTTCCAATTATAGTATAGAGACTAGGTATTTTTTGGTATAAAAAATCTAAGCCTACAATAGCAAACAAACAATGCAGGAATACTCCTAGACCTATACCAACTGCAGAAATAACTGAGCTTTTTAAGCCCTTTTCAAAGCTGCTTTTGACGATATAAAAAAAATCTGGTCCAGGCGATGTAACAGCTACTAGATGCGCAAAGGCTAAAGATAAAAATAATGAAATATTCATAAATAAGAAGGCTCTCTATCTAATTCAATCCCATAATGGTCGGTAACTAATTTCTTTAATATATCCTCAGCATTTCTAATATCTTTTGCTGAAGTAATGCCATTACTGGTTAAAACCAAAGCATGCTGTGTCCATAAGCCAACATTACGAATTTTCATGCCTTTCAAATTTAGTTTATCTAGCATTTCACCAGCTGAGAATTTAACTTTTTGATTAGGCATCTCAAATCTTTTTAGGTTTGTTAATTTTTTATTTTTTTCAGCTTCTGAAGTAGATAAAATTGGGTTTTTAAAGAAACTGCCTAAATTAGGAAAATCCATTGGATTAGGTAATTTTGTATTTCTAATTGCTCTAATTTTCTTGATCATATCTGAGGCTTTGGTGAAATTAAGATTTTTTAAGCTTTCATGCTCTAAAACAGGATTGAATTGCTTGGATAACTTAAAGCCAACTGCTGTCACTATAAGGTTTGCACAGGTTTGAAACTTGCTCTTTCTGTAACCAAATTCACAATTTTCAACTGTTATTTTTCTAGTTATGGCTAGATCAGTATCAAAACATTCCACATGGCTTATTAGGTTCGAAACTTCTTGGCCATAGGCCCCAATATTTTGGATTGGAGCAGCACCTACAGTACCAGGTATTCCAGCTAAATTCTCAAGACCATAAATATCTTTATTGCAACAAAAATCAATAAGATCGTCCCAATCTACAGCTGCACCCACTTCTAAATAAGCACAACCATTTTCTTCAGCATATTTAAAATTATTATTGGAAGATTTAACCACTATTTTGGAAAAATAACGTGGAAAAATAGTATTAGTGCCTGAACCAATTACTTGTAAGTTTTTTTCTTGTTTTTCAGCGTAATCAAGTATCTCAATAAGATCACTTTCTGTTTCAAAAGAAAAGAGTTCTGAAGCCTCAGATTTGAGGTTTAAAGCGTTCTTTTTTGTAAGATCATGCATAGTCATTAATTAAGCTTAAGATGGCTCCTCAGCCTTATTAGATCCTCTTTAGTATCAATTCCCCACGATTCATCTAAATTGAGTTCTAATACGTGTAATGGTAGACCATTATCTAGTGCTCGCATTTGTTCTAATTTAAGGCTTATCTCATTCTCTGTTTTAGACAAACCGGAAAAAGTATTTAAAAAATCAACTTGATACGCGTATATTCCAAGATGATGAAGTGCTAGCTTTGAAAAATCTTTAACAACTACAGGCGTATCTCTAAAGAACTCTAGTGCTGAATTATCATCGTTGATTATTACCTTTACCTTATTTGGATCAAGCAGGTCAGCATTAGATGAAAAATGTCGGGCAATTGTGCCATATTTATATTTATTGGCATGCATAAAATTACCTAATTCATTTACTGCTTCAATATCTATTAAAGGCTCATCACCTTGGACATTTATAACAACTGCTTCACTTTTATACCCAACTGACTCGACATACTCTTGCACTCTATCTGTACCAGAATCATGTTTATTTTTTGAGAGAAACGCTTTACCTCCTAAATTAGAAATATGTCGAAATATTTCATCAGAATCAGTAACTACTATTACCTCATTAGCATTGCTTTGTTTACACCTTTCCCAGGTCATTTGAATCACAGTTTTATTACCCACTTCTTCCAGAAGTTTTCTTGGTAATCTTTCTGATCCAATTCTTGCTGGTATCAGGATTGTAAAACCTTCAGCCATTGATCTTTTCCGTGATAAGTTTGCTAATATTTGTATTTAATTTCACACCCATTTTTAGATACCAAATATTAGACTCCTTAAATTTTTCACCCATTCTGGCTGCGTCCTTTTCGGTGGTTAAGATTGGCCTCTCAAAATTAAATTCTATGTCTTTCTTGGTGAAATAATGATGGTCTGGAAAAAGTTTGTAATCAAAATTTACTTTAAGACCATTCAATGTTTTTAAGAACCTGTTTGGATTTGCTATACCGCTAACTACATTTGCAGTCTTGCCAAATGGATACTCATCAACGGCATAGGTATCTCCAGTATCAAGGTTGACCCATGATTCTGGTTCAAGTTCAAAGAAATTGTCATTACCGTCTTTTCTGCCACTATAAATGAAAAGATCAACTTTCTTAGTCTTCCAAATATTGTCTCTTAATGGACCAGCAGGCAAGAAAAGCTGATTACCAAAATTCCTATTTGCATCTTCAACAACAATTTCAAAGTCTCTTCTTAAAGTGGTGTGTTGGAGACCATCATCTGATATAGCAATATCGCATTCAGTATGTCTTTCAATGTATGAAAGCGCCCTAGCTCTATCTCTATCAACAACAACATTAAAACCTCTGTTATAGTGGAAAATAGCTTCATCTCCTACTTCTTTTGATGTTGTCTCTTCATTGATAAGTTTTGTTCCTGTAAATGAACCCTTATAACCTCTGAGAATAATACCAGGCTTATAACCAAGATTTCTTAAATCAATTGCTATCTGACTTACTAGAGGAGTTTTACCATTCCCCCCAACTGTTACATTACCAACAACCACTACTGGAATTTCATTACCGACTGAAGTTTTAGGTTTTAGAAAAGTATTTTTAAAACTACTAATAGCCCAATAAACAAAACTTAGTGGTGTCAAAGCAATATTGCCAAAATTATATTCATCCCAGAAACTCTTTTTCTCATTGATTAATGTTGGTAAAAAATCAACTTCTGTATCCGATATATTGATCTCTTCAATAAGCTCTGGCTTGCCTTGTAATACGTTATATAAGCCCTCTTCTTTGATCAATTCGTTATGCGTTCCTGCTTGCGTTATTTCGCCATCTTCCAGTACACAGATTTTGTCAGCGTTCTCTACTGTGCTAAGTCTATGTGCAATTATAAATGTAGTTTTATTCTGTGATGCTTTTTCAATAGCCGCTTGTATCTCTTTTTCTGATTCATTATCAAGGGCTGAAGTGGCTTCATCAAATATCAATATTGACGATTTTTTTAACAAGGCTCTAGCAATAGCTACTCTTTGTTTTTCTCCACCTGAAAGAGTTATGCCATTAGCACCAATAATGGTATTGAAACCTTCGGGTAAGTTCATAATGAATTCATAAGCATTGGCCTCTCGAGCTGCTTGGAAAACTTCTGAATCTGTAACTTCACCTAGTCCATATGCAATATTATTTTTAACAGTATCATTAAACAAAGTTGGGTCTTGTGAAACATAAGATATGGAGTTTCTAAGGTCAGTTAATTTAATTTTCTTGATATCATATCCGTCTATTCTTATTCTTCCTTCATAATCGTCATAAAAACGATTTAATAGGTTTACTATTGTTGATTTACCGCTTCCTGACTTACCAACCAAAGCAATAGTTTCACCTTGCTTAGCTGAGATTGAGATATTCTTTAAAACTGGATCTGAGTCGTGAGAATATGAGAAAGAAACATTTTCAATTTCAATCTCTCCTTCTAAAGTCTTATTAATATCTAAGCCTTCATCATATTTCTCTGGAGCGTTGTCTATTGCAGAGAATATATCCTCTGCAGCTGCTAAACCTCTTTGTATAACAGCATTTAAGCTTGAGAGTTGTCTTATAGGTCTAGCCATCAAGCCTGCAGCTGTAAAGAAAGCCACGAATGATTCAGAAGGCAAATTCAACTCAGTTAAGTTTGTAAGTGCAAGGTAACTCATTGCTGCTAAAGCAAAAGCCACGAAAACTTGAATTAAAGGAGTAGTGATATTCCCAGTACTTTCCATTTTAAGATTTTGTTTTAGGTTTTCATCGTTTGCTTTCTTAAACCTTTCTTCTTCACCACTCTCATTATTAAAGGATTTGATTTCACGTGCTCCAGATGCAATTTCATTACTTACTTGGGTGACTATACCCATAACGTCCTGGATTTTTTTAGCTACTCTTCTTAAACGCTTACCAGCTATAGAGACAATAATTCCAATTAAGGGAGCAATGACTAGGATCACCAAAGTCAATTTCCAGCTTAAGTACATAAGGTATACGAAAAGACCAATTAACAGGAAACCCTCTTTAACAAGAATTTTAAGAGCATTAGTTGCTGCTCCAGTAATTTGATTTGTAGTAAAGATTATTCTATTTACTATTTCTCCTTTAGAAGCTTGATCAAAGAAACTCATTGGCTGGTAGAGCAAGCTAGAAATTAGATCTTGTCTTAGACTGTGCACCACTTTTAGCCCAACGTTCGCCATAAAGTAGTTGCCCACATAGAATCCAATACCCCTAATCACAGATATAAATGCAAGAAATAGCGCAAGATTTAATGGGTTAAGAGAGTTTTCATTGCTCTCATTTATGTAAGATATTACTTGTTTAAGCCATTCAACTGCAGAAATATCAGCTGCTGCGAAAAGAATGAAGCCAATTATGCTCAGAAAGAACAAACCTTTATGTTCAAAGGTATAACCCAATAGCCTTGTATAGATAGATTTATTCATTTTTCTACGATACTTCTTTCAACAATATTTAAAGATTTATCTGCTCTTTTAGCAAATGCAATATCATGTGTAGCATAGATAACTAGCGACTTATTTTCAGTTGCGTAAGCTATTAGAAAATCTTGCACAATAAGGCTATTTTCTTGGTCTAAATTGCCAGTGGGTTCGTCAAGTATTAGTATTTTTGGTTGCTTTGATAATGCTCTTGCAATTGATGCTCTTTGCTTTTCACCTCCAGAAACTTTAGATGGAAATTTATTCTTAATATGATCAATGCCTAGTTTTTTTAAAATGCTAGAAATATGGCTATTATCATTGCCATGGCAAGCTGCCAAACAATTTTCATGAATAGTTAGATTCTCTAATAAGTAATGAAATTGATAGCCAAACCCAAAATCAACTTTACGTAAGGCGCTTTTTTCTTCAATGGACAATGTATCTAGATTCATCCCATCTATTTCAATAGAACCTTTATCAAAACTATCTAAACCAGATATCAGGTTAAGAAGAGTGGTTTTTCCAGATCCAGAAGAACCAACAACACTATAAACTCCATGCGAATTAAATTCATAGGAAACGTTCTCAAAAACTATTTGCTTAGCTGAATTATCTGTATATGTTTTATGTAGATCTTTAATAGAAATCATGATTTATTCACTATATTAACTGGGTTTGTATTAGCTGCTTTATTTGAGGGAATGAAACCAAAAATAAGCAATAAAATAAAAGTTGTCATATTAATCCATAAGATTTGATTGGTGCTAACAATAGATGGGAAGTAGTCCAAATAATAAACATCCAGCATCGAAATGTTGAAGATTTGAGAAAGAAAATTTAAAAATTCAGTAATATTTGATGCAACAAAAATGCCAAGCAGATTTCCTAAGCCAATACCAACTAAACCAATAGTAATTATTAATTGCATAAATATGCTTTGAATGTCCCATCTGGAATAACCCATTGTCCTCAAAATTGCTATTTCTTTTTCATTGTTTTTTATCAGGTTATTAACCGACATAAGCAAGCTTAGAACCGCAACTAATAGAATTAAAGACATTAAGAGGGAGACCATTATTTTTTCAAGCTGTACGGCCCTAAAAAGACCTCCATAAGATTGATCCCAACTATTAAGCTTTATGTATTCACCGCTCTCAATCTCGGTAACAAGAGATCTACCAATTGCCTTAGCCTCTAAGACATTTTTTACTCTTACCTCAATGCCAGCACCATTTTTTGGTCGTATGAGCTTCTTGAAGGCTTCTGTGCTTACTAGACCATACATTTGATCGACTTCTGAACCTACTGAGAACAGTCCAACAACTTTAAAAGCAACCACTCTTGGAACACCAATAAGAGGATTTGTTTGATCAATATTTAATAAATTTACTGAGTCACCTACTGCAACATTTAGTTCATATGCCAGACTGTCACCTAGAATAATTGCAGCGCCATCCTCTAGAGACAATAGACTACCAATCAACATATTGTCAGGAATAATTGAAATTTCATTCAAAGAACTAGTGCCTTTTAGCATAATGCCCTTTGAATTACTTCTATTATTAATTACTACTTGAGAAGCATAATATGGCGCAACTTTTAGAACAGAATCATCTTCCTTGATATCAGCTGACACTTGTTCCAGATTTTCAAAACCACCACTTTTTTCTAGGGTAAGATGAGGTATCACTCCAAGAATTCTTTTTTGGAGTTCATTCTCAAATCCGTTCATTACTGAAAGTACAACAATTAGCACAGCTGTTCCAACTCCTACCCCACTAGCAGTAAGTAATGTTTGTGATGATAATGTTTTAGTGCCTCTTCTAAAGAGATACCTAAATGAGATTTTTCTTAGAAATTGATTCAAGACAATTTTTTCATTACTTTTGAGAGCAACTCAAAAGGTTTGCTTCTTGGTGGTCTAAGCATGCCAAAAATACTATCTGAATTTGTTTGGTAATAAATTGACCTTAGGTTAGAGAAGTTTAAGAAACCTTCATGGCCATGATAATAGCCATATCCAGATGGCCCTACACCACCAAATGGCAACCTAGATTGCATTAAATGAAACATGGTGTCATTGACGGTAACTCCGCCTGATCTTGTATTATTAATCACATAATTTTGTTCAGTTTTTTTGTTTCCAAAGAAATATAAACCTAACGGGTGATCATGGTTATTAACATAAGAAACAGCTTCACTAAGATTTTCGTAAACCATAATTGGGAGCAATGGACCAAAAATTTCTTCCTGCATCACACGCATGTCATCGTGAACGTTTAACAGTACCTTTGTTGTAATTGTATTTTTTTCTGACGAATCAAAATTGCCGAGATTAATTATTTGAGCGCCTTTATCCTTTGCATCTAATAAGTATTCTTGCATTCTATTGTGGTGGTGATCATTTACCATAGACGTGTAATCTGCACCATTATTTTCTGGATAAAAAGTATTAAAAACTTTTTTCAATTCAGCTATGAGTTTTTCTTCCAGACCTTTTTTAATCATGATGTAATCTGGTGATAAACAAATTTGCCCAGCATTCAATGTTTTCACAAACATAATTCTTTTGGCTACTAGCTCTAAATTAGCATCTGAGGCTATGATTGTTGGGCTTTTACCACCTAATTCTAATGTCGTTGGAACTAAATTCTTTGCAGCATTTGCAACAACCTTTTTTGCTATGTTTCCGCTTCCTGTGTAAAGCAAATGGTCTAGAGGGAGAGCGGTAAACTCTGAACCAACTTCTGGACCGCCTAGAAACACAGCAAATTCTGATTCATCAAAATATTTGCCAACTGCTTCTTTAATTAGATTCGCAGTGTTAGGAGTAAATTCTGAAGGTTTAGCCATGATCCTATTTCCTGCAGCAAGAATTGATGCTGTTGGATAGAAAATCATTCCAATTGGAAAATTCCAAGGAGCTATTATTCCAACACTTCCAAGTGGAGATGGCTGCAGAACAGCTTTAGAGCCAAACATATCAGCCATAAAGGAAGATGCCCTTCTTGAAGGCTTCATCCATTTTTTTAAGTTTTTAATTGTGAAGTTTAAGTTCCTAACTGATTGAACAATTTCAGACGTCATTATTTCAGTTTCAGAACGATTCTTATAATCTTCATTTAAAGCTTCAACTATTTTTTCATCATGCGTTTCTAGCAAGGCAATACATCTCTTCAGGCTATCAACTCTTTGGTTATAGGATGGTTGTCCGTTTGTTATGAATGCTTTTTTTTGCAGATCCAGTGTCTCTCTCATTTATATTCCCCTAATAATATTTACTATACATCTAACCCAACTATCATTCGAGTTTAGCGAAGGTACATAATCAAGCTTCTGACCTCCTTTTTCAATAAATAGTTCCTTGTATTCATCACCGATTTCTATAATTGTTTCTAAACAATCGCCGGTAAATGATGGAGAAACAACCAAAACTTTTTTTACTCCCTCATCAGCAAATTGCTCTAAGACCTTATCACTAAATGGTTTTACCCATTTAGAATCAAGTCTTGATTGAAATGAAGTGATAGTTTTTGATTCTGGAATACTTATTTTATTAATCAGCAATTTTGTAGTTTCATAACAAGTAGCTCTATAGCAATGGTGGTTATCACCTTGAACCCCATCTTCACATTCACGGTCGTCACATTTCCCTTTTTCATAAACTTCATCAAGCTGACTCATCGGCAACCCATGATAGCTGAATATAATTTTATCGTATTCATCTAAATTAAATTTTTCTATGTTCTCACTAAAAGCTTGGAGAAAGTCTTCATTATCGTAAAACTGATCTACTGTTTTAACTGAAGGTATGACAGTCCACTTTGCTATTTGTTTTAATGCATGATCAAGGAATGATCCATTTGCAGCAGAAGAATACTGGGGGAAAACAGGAAATAAAATAATTTCATCGTAACCCTTTTTTTCTAATTCATTGAGTTGGTTTTTAACTGAAGGATTTTTATACCTCATTGCATAAAAAACATCATGTGTATCTTTCAATTTTTCCTTAACTTTTACAGTAAGATCTTCCATATGATATTTAAGAGGAGATCCTCTTTCGGTCCAAAGTTCTTTGTAACTTTTTGAAGATGAAAAAGTTCTTGTTGGCACAATAATTAGATTTACGAGCATATATCTTAAAAATGACGGAATATTGATTATTCTGCCATCTCCTAAGAACTCACTAAGATAGCTAGCAACATCAAACCATCCCGGGCTGTCAGGAGTGCCAAGACTAATCATGAGTACTGCTTTTTTATTTGTTTGCATTTAAATTAAGTATATACGGGTGAATAAGGGTAAATCCAATCACTAATAAGCAAATATTTATAACTTGTTTATGCCTACTAGCCTTTTAACTTCTTTAATCGCAGGCAGGGTTTGTTTTCGTACATTGTCTGCTCCAGCTTTTAAAATCTCATCAATATGTTTTCGATTTGAATTTAATTCTAAGTATTTTTCTCGAATTGGTGTAAGGATCTGATTTAGTTCCTCAAAGACTTTCTGCTTTGCATCGCCCCAACCTATGCCATCACTAAACATGTCCTTCATTTCTTTTTGGTTACCTTCTGAAGCAAAGCTTGAATAGATGCTAAAAAGAGTATTATCTTTCCAATCTTTCTTCTCTCCTGGTTCTTGTGAATTAGTCACAATTTTCATGACGGATTTGCGAAGATCTTTCTCATCAGCTAATAAAGGAATTATATTGTTATAACTCTTAGACATTTTTCGACCATCGGTTCCTAATACTGTTTTTTCATCCTTTATTACTGCTTCTGGTACATTAAAGAAATCGCCGTATTTTTTATTGAACTTTTCTGCAATATCTCTGGTAATTTCCAAATGTTGTTGTTGGTCTTTGCCTACAGGAACATGCGTTGCATTTGGAGTCAATATATCTGAAGCCATAAGCAGAGGGTAAGAAAATAATCCTAAAGAGATGCCTTCATCAATATCTTTTTTACCGCTTTCATTATTAACATCAATTGCTGCCTTATAGGCGTGGGCTCTATTTAGCAAGCCTTTCTCTGTTATACAGCTTAGTATCCATGCTAGCTCAGTAATTTCTGGTATGTCTGATTGTCTATAAAAATTTGTCATTTCGGGATCTAAACCAGAAGCTAACCAAGCCATTGCAATACTGTTGCTCAACTCATTTAATCGCTCTGGGTCTGATACTTTAATAACAGCATGAAGATCGGCAATAAACAGAAATGATTCACACTTTTCATCCAATAGATCTAGTGATGGCTTAATTGCACCTATATAATTTCCTAAATGGGGATAGCCACTTGGCGTTATACCTGTTAAAATCCGTTTCATTCAATTACTATTTGTTTGAAATTATAAATAATATTCAGCTAATTTGTGGGAGACAAAGCAATAAATCTTAATCAACAACTAAATGAGATAGAGAGTCTGTTCTCTACAGGCCATATTAAAAAGGCTCAAAAGGACCTTCGCAAACTAAATTCCCAGTTTGGAAAAGGTAAGCCCATTCCCTCAAAATTTCGACATAAATTCCAAAGACTTAATTTTACTGCTAAGGAATATGATGATTGGGCAGAGTTTGCAACATCAGACAAGAGGACAGAATTAATCAATGAAGTTAATAAACTTCAAGCTAAAAAACTTGAGCCAAGATCATTGGCTAACAGAATAAATTCACTTCAGAAACAATGGCAAAATCTTGATCAGCATGGCAAAACTGCTAGTAAAGAAAAATGGTCAACTTTTAAAGACGCTTGTGAAAAAGCTTGGGCGCCATGCAAGGACTACTTTGCTGTTTTGGAAGATAAAAAAGAAGAGAATAGAGATAAGAAATTAGCTCTTTTAGAAGATATTGATGCCTTCCCTGCTGGCAAAACCGTTGAAAATACAACAGTAATTCAAATTGTGATGTTCTTAAAAGGCATTCATGAAAAATGGAAACAATTCGCACCTGTACCGGATAAAGACTTCCAAGATTTAAATAATAAGTTCAAAGCATCTAGAGATGCTGTAAATAAGTTACTTGAGCAAGTAGAAATTCACAATAGATCGCTTAAAGAGGCAGTAATAGAGGAAGTCAAAAACCTTAGCAAAGAAGATATTGATGCATCTGTCCAGAAAATAAGAGATCTGCAAGAGCATTGGAGAACTCTTGGCCCAGCAGGCAAGAAACTTGACCCTGAAGTTAATCAAAAATTTGAACAAGTATGTGATGAATTTTTGAGAATTAAAGATAAAGAGCTTGATGAATCTAGAGGACTTATGGATGACATAATTAAAGATCTAAGAGATAAAAAAGTTGCTCCGGGAGAAGCAGAGCAAAGATTCTTAGGGTTAGAGAATCTTCAAGGCACTGCCGAAGAGAAGAAATTCAAAAAAGCTATAAAAGACTTTGCTATGTTGCAGAAGAATGAAAAAGCACAAGAAAAGCTCAAATCTTATCAAGACCTATTTGAAGAGCTAATTGAAAAAGGATCAGACAAAGTTTCAAAAGATTTAATACCAGAGTTTGTAAATGGTAAGCCATCTGAGTCAATGGATCTTAATGAAGCAGCTATAAGATTTCAAATGTTTGCTGGACTTGACCCAGTAGGACCCAAAGAAATGGTTTCTAGGGTCAAATTTGAGGAGCTAAGAAACAGGTTTACTGAAAAATCAGTTGATATGAATGAAAAACTTAAAGAACATTTTACTAATTTAGTCTATTCAAAAGGCACTTCTAGTAAGAAAGAGTCTGCTGATGTGAAGAAAGCTATGGTTAAAGCTCTAAAAAAAGTAGAACAATTACTTCCTTAACCTCCTAACAAATTCAAATCCAAAAAGCATTGTCATTAGAAAGCCATGCATATGATTGGTATTGCTTGAAATCTTTTTGTAGAAATATAAGTATTCTAAGAAATGTACACAGATTGCAAAAATTGCTGAATATTCAACTAATTTAAAAAACAGATTATCTGAGTTTAAAAACACCGAAATAACAAACAGAAACCAAAAAAGAATTATTAAGTTTCTGATCATAAATAACCCTTAATACTATCAATAATTTGTAAAGTGCTTTTTTCAGCTTTTCTAATATTTGTTAGATTTACAAAGCCATGAAAAAGGTCAGGAAAGTGCAATTTTGATATATTATTGCCATTAGTTTTCAAGAAATTTGCATACTCAATTCCCTCATCACAAAGTGGGTCAAAACCAGCAGCTACCAATAATGTTGGGGTTTGATAGCAAGCCAAACCATCCTGTTTTAATAAATCAAATCTAGGATCTACATCATTAGCATCATTAGATCTAAGTTGATCCCAAAACCATTCCATTGAACTCTTTGTTAGTAAAAATTTTTCCTTATAAAGTTCCATAGATTCAAAATTAAGAGTTGGGGATATCATAGGGTAAATAAGTATTTGAGCACCTGGCATTGGTAATTTAGATGCTGTTAAATCAAAGTTCAATGATGCTACTAAGTGGGCTCCTGCACTATCCCCACAAAGCAAAATTTGATTACTTTGTATGCCTTTATCAAGCATATATTTATATGCTTTTTTGGCGTCTTCTAATGCTTTTGGGAATTTATTTTCTGGAGATAAGCTGTATTCAAGTGAGTATATTTTTATGCCTAGCATGACAGACAGTAAACCAACAAAATTATGATGAGTTTCAATGCTTCCTAGAGCATAACCGCCACCATGAAAATAAAGCATATGCTTATCTGATTTTATTAATTTTGGGGTGTACTCTCTGACAATAGTGCCCTCTTCTTTAGCAACAATTAAATCTTTATACTCAAATTTTTTAGGAGGTTTTTTATTTAAATTTAAGCTCATGCGAGCATTATTGGAATTTATTCTCTCAGAATTATTGAAATTATCTACATCTAGTTTATAGCCAAAGATTTCCATCAATTTTAAGAATATTGTAGATTGATGGTCTAGATATTTATTTCTGATAAATGCACTTTTTTTTGAAAAAAAAGTTTCTAAAAACCAATCAGGTAGCATAAAAAAAACATTTAAAATTAAATTAATAAAAAAATCTTTCATAGCTATAATCTTGCAGTAATATTATTAACTAACTATATTATATTTATTGTTGTTGGGTGCTCACAAACATTTTGATTTAAATTACTAGCAACCTCATAGAACTGAAAAATGCATACTTCAAATTTAATAGCTTACTTTGTACTAATTTTTTTGGTGGCGATTGCTTGTGAATTTTTATACGGCTATTTCAAAAAACAAAATAATTACAGGCTCAATGATACTGTTACAAGTATTGGTCTAGGGCTTATGAGTCGATATCCTGCTTTATTGGGGCTGGGTGTTCAGGGACTAGTTTACGCATTCATATCACAACAATTTAACCTTGGTCTTTTGGCTTCTTATGACCTGTATGTTTGGGTATTAGCATTTGTTTTATACGATTTAAGTTATTACTGGCTACACAGATCACACCATCAAATTAAAGTTTTATGGGCTTCTCATGTAGTTCATCATCACGGCGAAGAATTTAATTTGTCCACTGCGCTACGCCAAACAGGAACAGATTTTTTATTCAAATGGATTTTTTATACTCCTATGCTCTTATTGGGTATTCCCGTAGAGATATTTGTGACGGTTGCCGCACTCAACTTGTTCTATCAGTTCTGGGTGCACACAGAACATATTAATAGGCTTGGGATAATTGATTACATTTTAGTAACTCCCTCAAACCACAGAATTCATCATGCACAGAATAAGGAGTACATAGATGCAAATTACGGCGGTGTATTTATATTATGGGATAGAATGTTTGGCACATTCATAGATGAAAGAGAAGATCTTAAACCAGTATATGGTACATCTAAGCCTTTAAATACATGGAATCCTTTATGGGCAAATCTAGAAGTTTGGAATGAAATATTCAAAGATACTTGGAGAACTAAAAAGTGGACTGACAAAATAGCTGTTTGGTTTTCAACACCAAAATGGCGTCCAGCTGATGTTGCTGAGAAATACCCTATTAAGAAAAATGATTTAACTCAATTCAGAAAATTTGATCCCAAAACAACTACTTATGCGAAGATTTTTGGTTTTACCCATCTAATATTTGTAGGCATTTATACACAAGGAGTGCTATTTAATTCTGCCTCTATAGACTTCATAGACATGCTGCTTATATCTGTAAATATTGTGACATTAATGGTATTTGCATCGTTCATGTACGAGAATCGTGTTTTTGTTTATTATGCTGAGCTTATAAGGTCAATTGCAGTATTGCTTCTCATAAGTATTGGGTACTTCAACTTTATGCCAGAAATAATTCTTGGATACACTGTTCTTTCAGCTCTTATATCAGGAGCTATTGTCTTTAAAGACAGATTCCTTTCTCCTAGCGAAGCTCACTAGGCTTCATAAAATTTTCAAGACCAGAACAACCCTGCGTAAGTTCAGTCCATTTATTTTCTGTAGTTATTTGAGCTAAAGCACATGTTGGGTATTTATTGAGAAATTTTTGTGTTAAAAATTCAGTTATATCATGCATTGAAGGGTTATGCCCAACAATCATGACAGTATTTATTTCTTCTGAAATCTGATAGAGCTCATCCAATATATCTTCCATCGATGCATGATAAATATTGTCAATAAATTCTAACTTTGGTTTATCTTTTGAGAAAAAATGCTCAATTGTTTCTTTAGTTCTTTTTGATGGACTTGATAGAACTAAGTCTAATTTTATTTTTTTTGAACGAAAGAAGTTGCCCATAAGTTCGGCATCTTGTATGCCTCTCGTGGACAATGGTCTATCAAAATCTTTAAGCGCAAAATCATCCCAACTTGATTTGGCATGTCTTAAAAAAAATATTTCTTTCATAAATTCAATTTGCTCTTGCTAATTCTTTTTTTAATCTATTTCTAAATGAATAGTCGTCAACAGTAATAGTATGCCTATCTGTATTAACTTGCATAACATCTGGATTTTTAAGCTCATTTTCAATTAGCTTCTTGATATCACCTTTTGGTTCCCACTCACCTGCTAGATGTTGTGCTGCAAGTTTAGACTGCAATTCTGCACCAGGCCAAATACAACCTAGTGGCTGAAATAGGCCTATAAAGTATAAGTTCTTAATATTTGCTGGAAGCATTCTATGCAACAAGTGAACTGGGCCTTTCTCAAAATTGATTAAATTTTTATCAAAAAATTTATGCTTAATCTTATAACCTGTACAAGCAATTACAGTGTCAAATTCCTCAAATGTGCCGTCTTTAAAATATACGAACCTATCATCAAATTTCTCTATATCTGGCTTAGGTAAGACTTTTCCATGACGAACAGCATTGTAAAGATCAGAATTAATTGTGGGATGTGTAGCAAGTATATGATTAGTTACTTTTGGTAAACCAATGTCTTCATTTTTTCCCTGCATTAGTTCTAACATAAATTTCATAAAAGGTAGTCTTATGAAACGAGGCAACCATCTTGATCTTAAACCAAACACATCGCTAGTAAGACCAAACATAAATTTTGGTATTAAATAATAACCCCTTCTCCAGCTTATGGCCGTTGTTTTAGAAATTCGAGAAGTCTCTACTGCTACATCACATGCTGAATTGCCGCCACCAATTACTAAAACCTTTTTGTTGCGGAATGGTTCAGCTTTTTTGTAACTGTGAGAGTGAATGTATTCACCTGAAAAATTGCCAGGGTAGTTTGGAAGTCTTGGTTCATGATGATGACCATTACAAACAACCAGAGCATCAAATTTTTGTACATTGATTAAATCAGTGTTTAGATGTTTCCATTCAATTATCCATCGACCATTATCTTCTTGTTCACACTTGATAACTTCTGCATTGAAATGAATATGTTTTTTAATTCCAAAGTGTTCAGAATACTCGTTGAAATAACTTAGCAATTCTTTATGTGAAGGATAATCAGATGAAGTTTTGGGAAGTGGGAAATCCTCATAATAAGATGTGTATTTGGAGCTTATAATATGTGTGGTTTCAAATACGCTTGAGTGACCCGAGGGATCATCATATCTCCAGTTGCCTCCAACACCAGAACATCTTTCAAAACCAATAACATCAAAGCCTTTTTCTTTGAGGTTTTTAATAGCTGTTATACCAGATGGTCCAGCGCCAATGACTGCTACTTTTTTCATATTCTTTTTTGAATTAATATTGCTTAGACTCCATATTAAACAAATTAGATTATGTCTCAAGAAATTGTTGTTAACTTAGATTTTTGGTCCAAACCACCTTGGTCAGATGGCAAGGGTAAATACCGATTAGGTCTTAAACCTATACAAATTGAAGATTGGTTTGACGTTTCAATAGATGAGGAATTAAGAAAACATAAAGAAGATCTGCTCAATAACTCCTATGAAACAGTAGTTAGAGCAACAAATTGCTCTTTAGAGGCCCAAGAACTGCTCACCAAACATATTCAGTCAAACAATCTTTATAAAGACCCCATAGCTTCTATGTCGCTCTCAGTTCCGGATGACTTATGCATTATTGAATCATCGGGAGATCAGAGATTATTGGCTGCATCAGTCTGCTCACCAAGTTACTGGAATTTAAAAGAAAAAATTGGAGAACCATTACGTGCTATTCATAAGCCTGTTAAAACTTTAAATGAAAAGATTGGCAATCCAATTGAGAGGTTTATCTCTAATGCTCCAATCGGTAAGCCATTTAAGCGTGAAAATTGGTTTATCCATGGAGATACAAAAAGAATGCATCTTGAATCTGAAAAGTACCCGAAAGGCAATGTCTCTGAATGGGTTATACGTTCAGAAAGAGAAACTTTATGTAGATACGATAAAAAATATTCTTTATTTGCAATTAACGTAAGATTTCAGAAATTAAGCTTTATCCATAATTTTGATGACGCAAAAGAATCATTAAAAAATAGCTTGTTAAATTTAGATAAAGAAGAACTAATATACTTTGGTGGTCAACTTAAACTTGATTCAATTTTGTCTTATCTTAACTCTTCAAAGACATAAAATAATCATTTGCCTTTGCTACAACTTTTGGAGCTAACCAAATTGTTGAGATGAGAGTTGGAAAAATCATCATCGCAAATGCACTGTCAACAACATTTAATGCAAGATCAAAACCGCCAATAGAAAAACCAAAAACAGCACCTATAAAAATAATCTGATATATGGGCACACCTTTTTTACCAAATAAAAACTTAACGCATGCAGTTCCATAAAAGGAATAAGTAAAAATAGTGCTCAATCCGAAACATAAAACTACAAAAAATAGAATTAGTGGACCTATTGATCCTAACATCACCTCAAATGATTCTGCAGTAAGCAGAACACCCTTGTTGTCTGCAGTAGGCTCTACGCCGCTCATAAGAATAACTATTGCAGTCAAAGTACACATAATAAGAGTATCAAATATAGGTCCTGTCATGGCCACTAGGCCTTGTTTAGCTGGATGAGTGGTTGTTGCTGTTCCATGAATTAGAGCTTCTGTCCCTACTCCCGCTTCATTGCTAAATACACCTCTTTTTATACCAGTTAAGATGACCATAACTAATCCACCAGATACTGCAGATTTAAAATTGAATGCTTCATAAAAAATAGAGCTTATTGCAGGAATTAATTCTTGATAATTAAGAACAATTATTACAAACACTGCAGCAAAATAAATAACACTCATAAGTGGAACCAGTAACGCTGAAACATTAGCAATTCTTTTTAACCCACCAATAATTACAATTGCTGTAATCGAGGCCATTACAGCACCAGCTATATAAACAAAATTTTCTACATCAGAGAAAAATAAACTTTCGGTAATTCTTACTATTTCGCTTGCTTGAACTGCTGGTAAACCAGCAATCATCCCAAAAAAAGCAAACATATAGGCAAATGGAAGCATATACTTTGGAAGTCCGTTTTTAATGACATACATTGTGCCGGCATTAACAGTACCATCTGGACTTATCTCGCGATATAGTGATGAAAGTGTCGCAGTAAAGAATTTTGTAGCTATACCAAAAATTGCTGTTACCCACATCCAGAATATAGCACCAGGTCCCCCAAAATATATAGCTGCAGCAACACCAGCAATATTGCCTAATCCAATAGTTCCAGAAAGTGTTGCTGTAAGTGCTTTAAAATGACTAACTTCTCCAGCGCCCTTGCTTGGATGTTTACCTCTCAAGACATCAAAAGCAAAAAATAAATATCTGTATGGTTTAAATTTAGCTGTAATGGCAAAAAATAAACCAGCGCCTAAAAGCAGAAGTTGTGTAGGTTGTCCCCATGCAATAGTTGCAAATTGCAAAAAGAATTCATTTAAAAATTCCATACTGGTTTATCGTAAACAAAATGCAAAGAAAAAGCCGCTAAAAAGCGGCTTTATTTAGAAATGAATTTATTTATGCATCATCAGGATCTGGATAAAACTGATAAGACGTACTTGGATTTGGTCCTTCACAAGTAGCAGATGCATCAAACATCGCTTGTACTTCTGCACCCTCATTAGCAAATCTTTCATATGACGTTTTGGCGCCATCATGACTTTTATAATAATTCATCCAGAAAAAATCATACGATGCATATGGTTCAGGATTTTCCCCATTATGCATATAAACTGCATATCTATACGGAGCAACATCATCAGCTTGGTTATCAAGATATACATTGAAGGCCTCAACGCCATCTTGAAGCTTAGCTAGACCATCTTCTCCATTATATTTGCAGTAATGAGCATATGTAACCCACATAGCAGCAGGTTCCCAATTATCTTTATCAGAATATGGAAAATATGCATCATAACCTCTTCTATTTTCACCATCACAGGTTAAAACAGATTCATGCTT
>CENU01204906.1_pt1 | contig 19058 bp, 12 predicted proteins | sample 361331 | NCBI WGS metagenome assembly CENU01 (sample SAMEA2619766, study PRJEB7988) | marine metagenome | isolation source: saline water (ENVO:00002010), including | reverse complement strand
TGCCCCAATCCTGCAGGTCGCCACCCGCATAACGCAGGGACTTAAAGGGTATAGCCATTTCCGCGCTCCAGCCGCGCTCATGTACGCTGCCTTTAACCTGCCAGGAAACATCCCAATTTAAATTGAAACCACCGCCACCGGAACCGAAACGCTTGCTCCCTTCTTTAATGACCTGAGCGTCGTATTCTAGGCCGCCAGGGGTTGTTCCAAAGATCACACCGTTCTGACGATCTTGAAAGGCATCAATGATGACAAGAAAGCTATCCACTTCGCCTAAATCCGCATCGCGGCGCGCATCGGAAATGATGAGTTTGTCGGGTTCGTCGTCAAGACAGATGACGCCGATATAGAGGGTATCTTCGGTGACACCGATGTAGACCTGAGTCACCTCAGTTGCAGCGGCCCCAGCCGTTGGTCTTACTTGCGTAAAGCCGCTGGCGGGTTTGACCTCGGTCCAGGCAGGGTCACCTGTAATACTCCCATCCAAAATGGGTTTAGTTGCGAGTGAGTAAGCGCTAACAATTGGCTTTGAATCAGCCGCCGCTAGGGCGGACGCTGTCAGCAGTAAAACGGCAATAACGCCCAAACATTTACCAAACAATGAAGTACTCCCAGTACTACTAAGCGAGCACGTCAAAGTGCTACGGGACGCTGTTGATTACAATCGGCGTCTATCGACCACCTCGCGGCCTTTAGACTGGCGCGCAAGCTTAACATTGAGGCAGAACGCGGTGCACCGTCCAAATGACAGAACACCGCTCAGGAAGGCTTGATTAAAGCTTGTGCAGAACGACAGGTAGCTCGGTGTACCCTTTCACGAAAGACGAGAAGGTACGCTCTACAGGTCCGACAACCTCGACCTTATGGAAGCGCTTCATAATCTCTTCCCACAAGACGCGCAGCTGAAGTTCCGCGAGCCGGTTACCCATACAACGATGGATTCCGAAGCCGAATGACAAATGATTCCGCGCGTTGTGTCGGTCGATAATTAACTTGTTCGCGTTTTCAAAGACCGACTCGTCGCGATTTCCCGAGAGATACCACATAAGAAGCTGATCGCCGGCTTTGATCTCTTTATCGCGAATGGTGACGTCTTTGTTGGCTGTGCGCCGCATATACGCCAGCGGTGTTTGCCAACGAATGATCTCAGCTACCATATTCGGAATGAGCTCCTGATTATTGCGCAGCTTGTCGTATTCATCCGGGAATTGGTTTAACGCCAGAACACCGCCGCTCATTGAGTTGCGCGTAGTGTCATTGCCGCCAACAATCAGCAGGATTAGGTTGCCAAGAAATTCGAGCGGCTCCATGTCTTTTGTTTCTTCACCATGGGCCAGCATAGAGACGAAGTCCCCAGTCGGATTTTCTTTTCGCTCCTTCCAGATTTCGGTGAAGTAGGCCAGACATTCAACCAATTCTTCGCGACGCTGCTGTTCGGTTTCGATGATGCCGCCACCTGGCACAGCGGTGGCAACATCCGACCAGCGCGTCAACTTGTGCCGCTCTTCGTATGGAAAGTCGAAAAGCGTTGCGAGCATACGCGTGGTCAACTCAACGGAAACCTTTTCGACCCAGTTAAATTCTTCGCCAATTGGCAGGTCATCAAGCACGCTCGCAGTACGCTCACGGATCAGTGCTTCCATACCCGCCAGATTACGCGGCGACACCACTGGTGATACCGTCTTGCGCTGCACATCATGCTTAGGCGGATCCATAGCAATGAACAGCGAAATGTTAAGCGCTCCATCCGGTAGCGGCTGTCCAACCGGGAAACCCAGGGTAATTCCGTGGGCGCTAGAAAAGTTTTCATGATCAATGTCGACGGCTTTGATGTCGTCGTATCGCGTTAGCGACCAGTAGCGTCCGGCCACCTCACTTTCATTAAAGTGAACGGGGCTTTCTGCGCGAAGGCGCTCGAAATATTCCCACTGTCGATCTTCCTGAAACAGCCGATTCCACGCTGGGTTGATGGTTTCCAACGGAACGTCTGCTGCCTTAGGAATTTCGCCCTTGCGAGAGTCCTGCTCGGAGCCAGGCCGGACAAAGGTTGCCGTCTCAGGATTCGTTTCGCTCTTTTGATTTTCTAAAGTTGTTTCCGCCATGCTCATTCTCAATCTGATTCGATTCGTAGCATACTTCTAGTCAAGAAAAGCGCTTAAGTAAAGCCTTTTAGCCCGTTGCCGCGAGAAAAGCCGATCGCAATCAAATCTGTAGTGAAAAACCGATAGAGGCTGTACGCCGTTTATTAGGGCGTGCGCCATCAGGGGTTCGAGAGATGATCACCTGACGATCAAATACATTCTCAAGTTTGAAAAATAACTCAGTTTTGGGCCGCCACTGATAACGCCCAACATAATCGGCACTGATTAGAGACTCCGTCGCCTTAAACCCACCGCCACTGCGATTGCAACCTACGGCTATACACATTTCATCGATGTATTTGACTACGACACCATGGCGCCAAGTATCCCCATATTGCAAAGCGGCGCGCAGACTGAATACATTTTCCGGGACCGCAGCCAGAGAATCGCCCCGATTAAATCCTGAGGTCGGGTTATTCTTGCTGATACGCGCTTTAGTGCGTGTGTAAGAGGCATCTACAGGAATGCTAACTTTGTCACTCGTTCTAAACACGTGGCCAACCTGCAGTTCCAAACCTTCAATAACCGCCGCTCCTGTCGTAAAAGACCCAGAAGTTTCGCCATTGCTACAAGGACTTGCGTTCGAGCAATTTTCAGATTTATTTTCGAAGTCGCTATAGAACCAAATTGCTTCAGCGAAATAACCATTGCTGTAACGCAGCCCTGTTTCATAATTAATGCTGGTTTCTGGTTTTTCTGCTTTTTTTGCACCGCCGCCTAGGGGAGAAAAACCACGGTGCGCGCTGCCAATTAAAGTCAAAGAATCGCTCAGCTGGTAACCGAAAGATAAGCCTGGTAGCCAAACGTTTGTGGCGTTGTTGCGTTCGCTCGCCAGTTGGTCGCGGTCAGTGTCAGCAAATTGACGTCGTCTGCTATTGACATCTTCGTAGCGCAAAGCTCCGTGTACCGTGAGCGCCTGATTAACTTGCCAACTGTCCAGTAACCAAAATGATTTAGCGCGCGCCCTTTCCAGACGATTATTGCTGCCAGTTGGCGCCTTAGTTTTTTGATAGACCAATTGACCGGCAACTTGATTAAACACTTCCTGCGGTTGGAAACGATCCATCTCATCGGTATGGCTTCGTATTCCCACGTCAATTTGATGGCTGCCTAGATCCCAATCGAAATTAGCCTCGACACCCGAAGAAAGGTATGCGCGATTGTTGTGCTTATAGGTTAGTCCGTCGCGGTCGACTAAACCGTGGAGAATACCCCGGGCTTCCGCATTGCCCGCATTCGCCGCGGCGATGAGTGATCCGCCACCACTTAGCTTAAACCAATCGCGTTCGAACTCATTTCGATAAGCCGTCAAGGTCACATTGATGTCTTCACTGAGCAGGCGCTGATAGCGGAGTAAAAATCCTTTGTGGTGGTTGTCCATAACATCAGGGCGAGACAATCCGTAGCGGCGATTAGGCTTGCTGTCAAAATCGCTATCACTTAGTCCCAGATAGGTTTCATCAGATATCTCCTTGGATACTTGAACTTTTAGGGAGAGCAAACTATCCGCATCCTCGCGAGTCAATTTCGCTAAATAATCTTGGATACGATAACCAGTATCACCGCCGCTATCGATGGATTTGAACCCGTCGCCACTACGCTGCGCGGTTTCAATAAGAAATCCGTAAGCGCCAGAACGGCCACCGTAGTTTGCTAATAAGTCCATTTGGCCATATTGCCCGGCAGACCATTGCACCACCCCTGAACGTGCTTCCGGTATTGGTGTAGAAACGATATTCAGCACACCCCCTGTCGTTTGCGGTCCGTAGCGCAGCAATGGTGCTCCCTTAATCACCTCTAGCGCATGCATACGCAGCGCGGTCGGGAAGTAATAAGCCGCGGGATTGGAGTACGGTGCCGGACTAATCATGACGCCATCTTCAAGCAAGGTGATTTTGGCGGATCGCGGAGAGGTTGCTGCACGAATACCGATATTGGGCCGGAGACCTTGGCCATCTTCTTCAAGAATATAAATTCCGGGAACCGTCTTTAAAGCCTGATTTACATCAGTAACAACTTCAGCACGCATTTGCTCTGCATCGACCAATGCGCCCGATCCCAGTAATGCGCGAGCTGCTGACCGATCACCAATAATGGTCGTTTCTTCAATAATTTGCTGAGAAGCCCGCATATCGGCGGCGGCAAATTGTGCCCAAGACACGCTGTAAAAAAGGGTGCCTATGAACAGCGATAAATTAACCAACCTCATGCCGAACTCCTCGAATAAACGTCACTTGCAAATTAGAGACTAGATAATAATAAGAATTATTCTCATTTGCAATAGCGAAAGCCCAAGCTTAGGTCTGATCGTATCGCCGGCCTTTCAAGGCGGCGAACGATCGGTTGAGGGAAGGTGGACTCGGCGATGTGGCATAGATCGGCTGGCACTCAGGGCAGCCCGACAAGGAAACTAATTGCGCTGCAAATCTTGGATAAGGTCCTGCGGAGCTTCGCCCGGCAATGAGAGCACGTCGGCGACACCACCAAATCGCTCTGCGATGCGGCTCTGAATCTCGTCGAAGCGACCCACTGCACAGAAGTGATGCACGATATCGTCTGGAATGGCCTTAGTCATATCGTCCCATCGTCCAGCCTTCGACAGTGTATTCAACTCCCGGCCCAGGTCGTCCCAGCCGTGTACTTCGAACACTGGCCAATAAGATGGCGTAGACCCATAAAATCCAACTCGCGTCCGCACCCACTCAAACATTTTAGCAACGGCCTCGTCTGTCGCCCCAGTAACCACAAAACCACCGCCGGAAATTTCGAACGCTTCACGCGGGCAGGCGCGGGTCTCTAGCCCTGCCAATAGCCTCGGCATGACCACTTCATCAAGATATTTGCGGGTACAAAAAGCATGCAGCATGACGCCATCACATTCTTCTGCTGCAACTTTCATCATGGCTGGACCCACTGCTGCAATCTGTACTTTAGGCAGTTCGCCGGGCAATGGTTCCGGCGTGAAGTTAGGAGTCATGAGGCTGAATTGATAATGCTCGCCCTGGTAGTCAAGCCGGGACCCATCTTGCCAGCAAGCCCAGATGGCGCGCAGTGCCTGCACATATTCGCGCATCCGCGGTGCCGGCGCACTCCATGGCACGCTAAAGCGGCGAATATTATGGCCTTTAACCTGACTGCCAATACCTAAGGTGAAGCGTCCCCCGGAAGCGCGCTGCAGATCCCAGGACAAGTTCGCCGCCACCATGGGACTTCGTGCAAATGCGATGGCAATATTGGTGCGAATGGCGAGGTTCTCGGTATGCGAAGCGGCAACGGCTAATGGAAGAAACGGATCTTGACGATTTTCCTGAGTAGAAATGCCATCGAAACCGCTGGCTTCTGCTTCGCGGGCGGCAGCGCCTACAAGATTGAGGTCATGGGCCGGAATGCCCGTGTTGATTTTCATCTCGATTCCCCATCCTCAAGTTAGCAAATGGAATAGCGTCGTTTCGAAGAGCGGGAACGAACCATCGACCGCTGTATTCTGCGACTCACGCCGCGCTTTGCCGTGTTGATCGAGTCGACACTCCTTAAGCAAAGACAAGACAACGGTAACACCGCGTGGTCAGACCAGCCTGTTGGCGCAAAGCTCTTGGGTCCCTCTCCCGGTTCTCTCTCCCGGTTCTCTCTCGGCTCTCTCCCCAGTTCCTTTCTCAAATAGGCCAGGCACCGACCGCTGGATCTAATCGCAGATAGTGTTAACTCAGCTGCTTCTCCCGAGCTCGCTGGAATCCGGGACGCGCCATCAAACGTTCCAGATAAGCCTTGCAATTCGGCTTATAGCGCTCGTCAAGGCCAAGCGATACGCCGAGAAAGAGAGCATAACCCACTGCTATATCGGCAATAGTGAACTGGTTATTGACCAAATACTCTTTGCCTTCTAGGGCAAGTTCGACGGAGCGCAAGCGTGAGTAATACCAAATCGAGTAGTCTTGAACCACCTGGGGTACACGGCGTTCTTCCGGTTCTAACCGGGTGTAACGCAACACCAAGGTCTGCGGGAAAGTCAGGGTTGCATCACTGCGGTGCAGCCAATTCAAATACTCACCATAACCTGGATCGTTAGGTGCAATGCCTAACGGACTCGGACCATAGCGATCAATCAAATACTGACAGATGCCTGACGATTCCGTCATGGTGAGATCGCCGTCAACAAAGGTGGGCACTGTTCCCAAGGGATTCAACTCAAGGTAACCCGGATAAGTGGCCCGCGGCGGAAATTCCATGTTGACGAGTTCGTAGTCGAGGCCCAATTCTTCGAGGGCCCACAAAGGACGCAGCGAGCGAGCGTCCGGGCAATGATAAAGTTTCACAGCAAATCTCTCCTCACGATCTTGTGTTTACGCGGCAACTCATCCCTAGCTGACGACGCTATACCGCTTCTTCCAACACTGCTTCATCCAACCCTGCTTCATCCAATAAAAGCGGTTCCAACAACCGCTGATGATATGCCGCGTCGCCAAACTGGTATTGGCACCATAGCGCGCGTCGCAAAAACAACTGCGCGTCGCATTCGTAAGTGAAACCGAAGCCGCCATGAAATTGCACAGCACGGTCGCCAGCGAAAGCAAATGCTTCACTGCCCTGAGCCTTGGCCATCCGCAGCGCGGTCTCGATAGCCACCGCATCATCGCCACCAAGCAAGGTGGCTGCGTGATATAGATGCGAACGACATGCCTCAGCGGATAACAAAATCTGCACCGTCGGATGCTTTAACGATTGATAGCTGCCAATGTACTGGTCGAATTGCTTGCGGGTAGTGAGGTAGTCGACGACTACATGCAGCACGCCAACTAGGCCGCCAGACATCTCCGCCACGAGCAATAACATTGCCGCTTGCTCAATGGCATCGAAGTCCGATTTCGGCAGCACTTGATCTGCCGGTATACTGATACCGTCAAGATTAAGGGTGAAGCTACGCCGGGTTTCATCGATAACCGTCTCCCGCTGGATCGCACCTGCGGGAATTTGCTCAGCAGCAATCAAAACCAGGCGTGCTTCGCCATCCAAACGCACCGAAGCGACAATGACACAGGCCATATTGGCGTCGAGCACAAAACACTTTTGTCCGCTGAGTTGGATCATTCCATCTGCAGCTGTCGCAGTAGCCGTCACCTCATTCAAAACCCAATTGCCGTCCTCTTCTGTCAGCGCGATGGATGCTGCTGAACCTTCAACAATACGCGGCAACCAGGTTTCTTTCTGCGCTTCGCTGGCAGATGTTACGAGCGCGCGGGACGCCAGAACCGTGGCCACATAGGGCGACCCCATCAAGTGTCTACCCATGCTTTCGACGATTGGCACCACGTCGGCTAGGCCGAGGCCAAGTCCACCATAGGTTTCGGGTACGACGACACCAAGCCATCCTAACTCGCCCATCTCGCGCCAAACGTCAGCTGGCACGCCCTCTTCCATATCAATATTGGCACGGACCAAATCCATTGGTGACCGCTTGCTACAGAAGTCGGCTGCGGTTTCTAGCAGCATGCCCTGCTCTTCGGTAAATTGTATCGCTTGCATATCTCCCCCTAAATGCGCCTAGCCCTTCGGCAGGCCTAGCACTCGCTCGCCGATAATATTGTGTTGAATCTGACTGGTGCCCCCACCGATGGTGCCGGAAAACGCATTCAGGTAAGAACGCTGCCATAGCCCGCCGTCGACAGCTTCCGCGCTGACGTAGCGAGCGCCATTCGCGCCTTGCAGCGCCAGCGCAAATTGACACATTTTGCGTTTCAATTCGCTGCCACGAAGCTTGCCAGACAGACTGGTTGCGGCAGGCCAATCCGTCGCCAAAGCAGCTACTTTCGAGCGTGCTGACATGAGCGAATTGTTTTGTGATTCGGTAATCAGTTTGACTAACTCTCCGCGCACATGCGGATCTTCTATTGCCGGGCGGCCATTGCGCTTGGTCCGCCGCGCCAGTTCCACGACGTCATTGATGCTCAACTCCATCATCGACAAACCACCGGCCTGACCACCAATCGCGCCGCGCTCGAATGTGAGCGTAAGCATGGCCACTTTCCAGCCTTCACCCTCGTTGCCAATCATGCACGAAGCAGGAATGCGCGCGCTGTCAAAATAGGTTTGGCAAAACCCGTATTCGCCAGTGAGCTTTTTGATAGGTTTGGGATCAACCCCAACCACATCCATTGGCGATAGAAAGAAGGACAACCCTGCATACTTACTCGGCCCTTCATTGGACGTCCGCGCCAGCAGAATCATGTACTTGGCGTAGCTACCGAGACTAGTCCAGATTTTCGACCCGTTAATGACATACTCGTCGCCATCTTTGACCGCGCGAGTCTGCGCGTTACCCAGATCGGAACCGTGATCCGGCTCAGAAAAACCTTGGCACCAAATGTCTTCGGCGCTCAAGATGCCGGGAATGTATTTTTGCTTAGCCGCTTCGGTTCCCATGTTCAAAATCAACGGACCAGCCCAGTTTAGACCGATGGTATTCGTCATAAAGGGTACACGATGCTTCGCCATCGCCTTGGTCGCGATGTCCTGGAACTTTTGCGGCATGCCCCCGCCGCCATATTCCTTGGGCCATGCCAAACCCAAATAGCCAGCTTCGTAGACCTTGTTTTGCCAATCGCGCAAAAACTCGAATTGTTGATCGGTGCCCACTTCCATAAAGGTTTCAGGCAACAAAAAACCTGGACTGGTCGGTTTATTCTCAGCAAACCAGTGATCTGCTTGCTGTTCAAATTCCGCTAATTCAGCCTGTTGGATAGCCATCGATCCCCTCCACACTCAATGTTCAACTTTGGTTAAGTTATTTAGTTTTAATTATTCGGTTTTAGTGGTGTGCATTGCCTGCAGCACTTCAATTAGGTTTAGCCTCCGCCTTATTGCAGTCTCAGCTGCCGTCTGCGTACCCTTAGCTATCTGCTTTCAGCCGCAATAGAGGCGCTATTAGTTCAATCCACCTTTGCACGTAGGCTAAGCTTTGTTCCTGATTGATGCCGTACTGCTCTTGTATCAATAATCCCCGCATAAAACTGCGGGTCATGTTTATAAGCATTACGACATCATCCGCATCGCCATCAGCCGCCGTGTATCGACCTCGCGACTGCGCATCTAAATTTCTGCCCCAGGCTAAAAGATCCTCAGCGATCCGTCGCTGCAATGCGTCATCCGTCCGCGTTGCATGTAGGATCTCCATTAACGCGCGATAACCAGCAGTATTGATCAGTCGCTGCCAGTCACTCAATAACGCGCCTTCTACCGTCTCCGGTTGCACCTCGTGAGCCTGCATGGTTCGCGACAACAGGCGATCGACCGTTGCCGCAATGAGCGACTCTTTAGTTGGATAGTGATACTGAACAGCGCCCTTGGTATAGCCGGCAGAACGGGCCACACGGTTTAAGGACGTTTCTGAATAACCGATAGATGCGAGTAAGCGGATGGTTGCTTCGCAAATAGCGCTTTGCGCTCGATTGCTTTTTGTTTGTTGGAGCCCGACCTCTAACTTTACAACCACTATCTCTCCCCAGCCTTTGCAGCAATCTAGCACAAAAAAACCTTACGACTGGCTTTTTTTTTGCTACTTTTGCACCAAGCGTTTTAGCCATTCAGGCACGGGAGGGACGATGCCAATACTGGAATCGAAATTAGATACCAGGGACGAGGTGTATCAGCAAAATAAAAGCGACATGCTGGAAACACTTGCTGAACTGCAGGAGTTATACGACAAAGCTGCTGAGGGCGGCGGCGAAGAAGCCGTGGCAAGAATCCGCTCGCGAGGCAAAATGCCGATTCGTGAACGTATCGGTCATGTCCTTGATCGAGACTCACCGTTTCTGGAAATCAGCCCGTTAGCAGCGTGGCGCTCGTCCTTCGATATCGGTTCCGGCTTTGTCGTCGGCATTGGCGTAATTGAAGGCGTCGAATGCGTCATCCTCGGTCACGACCCGTCGGTACGGGCCGGTGCGTTTAACCCATTTAACTCTAAAAAACTGATGCGCGGCCTGGAAATTGCTAGGGAAAATCGCATGCCTTACGTCCAGTTCGTGGAGAGTGCCGGGGCTGACCTGCGCGGTGAAAGCGGCGGTAGAGGCGGTGATCCTAATGCCGCCGCAGAAGCTGCTATGCGTCAGGAACTAAGCCATTTTGCTGAATCCGGCCGATTGTTTTATGAGATCACCGAACTGTCCAAGATGGGTATCCCAACGATTTCTATCGTATTCGGCGCGTCCACCGCGGGCGGGGCTTACCAGCCAGGTATGAGCGACTACAACATTATGGTTAAGAACCAGGCGATGGTCTCTCTCGGCGGACCGCCACTGGTAAAAATGGCGACCGGCGAAGACGCCGACGCCGAAAGTCTGGGCGGTGCCGATATGCATACTCAGATATCCGGTCTTGGTGATTACCTTGCCCATGATGAAATGGACGGTATCCGTCTTTGCCGCGAGGTAGTCGGACACCTTAACTGGCGCAAGCGCGGTCCCGAGCCTAAGACCGATTTCATGCCGCCAATACATAATGATGAAGAACTGCTCGGCCTGGTCTCTAAAGACCTGAAAAGCCCGCTGGACATTCGCGAAGTCATTATGCGAGTCGTCGACAGTTCTTACTTCGAAGAATTCAAGCCGCTATACGGGTCGACAGTGGTATGTGGCTGGGCCTCTGTCCACGGCTATCCGGTTGGTATCATCGGTAACAATGGCGCGCTGTTCTCCGAATCCGCGGAAAAAGCGTCACAGTTCATCCAACTGTGCAACCAAATCGATACGCCGCTACTGTTCTTACACAACATCACTGGCTTCGTTGTCGGCACAGATTTTGAGCAAGGCGGTATTACTAAAAACGGCTCCAAGATGATTAATGCGGTGGCCAACTCCACCGTGCCACACATCACCGTTATTGTTGGCTCCTCTTACGGCGCGGGTAACTACGGCATGAGTGGACGCGCCTTCGGCACCAAATTCACCTACATCTGGCCGTTCTCTAAGATTGCGGTAATGGGCCCTAAGCAAATGGCGGGGGTAATGAGCATTGTCGGCAGAGGTGCCGCGGCAAGGCGCGGTATCGAGTTCGATGAAGAAGCCGACGCGCAACGCGCAGCATTTGCAGAACATTGGGCGGAAGAACGCTCCAAGGGATTATTCGCGACTTCGCGAGTATCCGACGACGGCATGATCGATCCACGGGATACCCGAAACGTCATCGCGATGTCTCTATCCGCATGTCATAACGAAACCATCGCTGGGACAAAGGAGTACGGCACATGGCGCATGTAATCACTCCCATCACTAAACTACTGGTCGCAAATCGCGGTGAAATCGCGCGACGCATTATGCGAACCGCAAGAGATATGGGCATCAGCACGGTCGCAATTTATGCCGACGGTGACGTCAACGCCCCATTCGTTACCGAAGCGGATAGCGCAATCGCGTTGGGCGGTAAGACCACCGGTGAAACGTATTTGGATGTCGACAAAGTTCTCGATGCCTGTCGTCGCAGCGGCGCTGACGCTGTGCACCCCGGCTATGGCTTTTTGTCTGAAAACGAAGCGTTTGCGCAAGCCATTATCGACGCAGGCATTAAGTGGCTCGGCCCGTCACCCGAGGTAATCGGTCTGATGGGCGACAAGCTCTCGGCCAAGCGCCTAATGCAGGAAGCTGAAGTACCCACCCTGCCCGCTATAGAAATTACCGACTCAACAGATATACCGGCTGCAGCCAGCGAAATTGGTTATCCAGTGCTGGTGAAAGCGTCCGCAGGAGGCGGCGGTCGCGGGATGCGCGTTGTGGAAAGCGAGGCGCAACTGGAAGCCGCTGTTGCTGGCGCAAAGCGCGAGGCTGGTAGCTCATTCGGCGACGACACCGTCTTCCTAGAAAAATGGTTAGCCGTCTCCAGACACGTGGAAATTCAAATCCTCGGCGATACCCATGGCAACCTGGTGTTCTGTTTCGAGCGCGAGTGTTCGATCCAACGCCGCCATCAAAAGATCATCGAAGAAGCGCCTTCTCCTGCAGTAACGGATGCTATCCGTGAGCGGATGGGGGATGCAGCCATTGCTGCGGCTAAAAAGTTGGGCTATTCGTCTGCGGGAACTGTCGAGTTTTTGCTGAGCGGCGAAGATTTCTACTTCCTTGAAGTCAATGCACGATTACAGGTTGAGCATCCGGTCACAGAAGAAATCATCGGGCATGACTTGGTGCGCGAGCAAATTCGCGTGGCAGAAGGTGAAGCACTGTCCTTCACACAAGAAGATTTGGCAATAAACGGACACGCCATCGAGGCGCGGCTTTACGCCGAGGATCCCCAAAAGGGCTTCCTACCTGCACCGGGACCCGTGCTCGCATGGACGCCTTCAAGCATTGGTCAGGCTAGATTTGATTCTGGTGTCGAAACCGGCAGCGAAATCAGCATTCAGTTTGACCCCATGATTGCAAAGGTTGTCGTACACGCACCAACGCGACGCGAAGCAGCCGCGCGACTGGCGCGAGTTTTGGAAACCACGGAAATTCAGGGACTCAAGACCAATCGCGACTTTCTCGTCGCCACGCTGCGTACACCAGAGTTTTTGGCTGGGGATACCACCACCGACTTCATTGAGCGCGTGCAGCCGGCAACCGTGCGTCCGGTCACTCGCGATGAGCTTCTCGCCGCAGCAATAGCGGTCGTATTAGAAGGTCAAGCACATCGTCGCCAAAACGCTAAGGTTTTGCAGTCCATGCCAAGCGGCTGGCGCGTGTCGACAATGCCTTTCGAACAGATCAGCTTTGCGGTAGCAGGCGAAACCCTTGAGATCGAATATCGCCGCCAACGCGACGGCCGCTTTATGGTGCGCTGTGACGACGCAACGATACAAGTCGCCGGTCTCACCTGCGGCACTGGCAAAGTGGATTATGAAATCGACCGGCAGCGCCGCTATTTCACCGTTAAACCCAATGGCGACGATTGGTTAGTTCACAGCGAAAACGGCGATCTGGTCTTAACGCAACTGCCTCGCTACCCTAACTATGGATTGGACGCAAACACCGGCGGCCTCACCGCACCGATGCCAGGCGCAGTGTTAACCACCGAAGTCAAATCCGGTGACGCAGTAGCTAAGGGTGACCTGCTATTGATTCTCGAAGCCATGAAAATGGAACACCGCATTACCGCGCCCCGCGATGGCGTAGTGGAGACTGTCCATGTCAACGCCGGCGATCAGGTCGAAAACAGCCAACTGCTGGTGACCCTGGCCGAGGAGGAAAGCTAATGGCGGCTACTGAAGCAACACTTTATGAAATAGATCAGGGCGCAGCTTGGATCACGCTGAACCGGCCAGAAAATCGGAATGCGTTGTCCGCCGTGTTGGTCACCGAGCTTTACGACCATCTGCAGGCTGCCAATGCGGATGACGCAGTGCGCTGCATCGTGATTACCGGTAATGGCCCGGCTTTTTGCGCCGGCGCAGACTTAAAAAGTCCGCCTGGGCAATTGAGTGAAGGCAGCAGTCGTGCGGTGCCGTATGCCGATGTGCTCACGGCCATTCTGGAAAGTCCTAAGCCCGTTATTGCGGCGATAAACGGAGCCGCATTCGCAGGCGGCCTGGGACTAGTAGGCGCGTCCGACATTGTGATCGCTCGTGAAGACGTGCAGTTCAGTTTTAGCGAAGTACGTATTGGCGTTATTCCGGCGATCATTTCGGTGGTTTGCCTACCGAAACTAGGCACCCACCACGGTATGAAACTATTTTTAACGGGCGAACGCTTTAGCGGTACTCAGGCTGTGGCAATGGGCTTTGCGCATCGTGCGGTGGCTGAAGATCAATTGCGTGCGGCGGTCCAGGAAGAAGTGGATATGATCAACCTAGGCGGCCCTATTGCGGTACAGGAATGCAAGAAGCTGGTGCGGCGAGTTCCCGAGCTAACCACTGCCGAGGGTTTCAAAGAAACCGCGGAATGGAGCGCGCGCATGTTTCGATCGGCGGAGGGGGCTGAGGGAATGGCTTCGTTCCGTGAGAAGCGCAAACCATCCTGGGTGGTAGGCAAGTAACCCAACAAGACGGGGAGGAATGAGCGATGACTGATGTAATTCGTATTGCCAACTGTAGCGGTTTCTACGGCGATAAATTAGACGCGGCCAAGCAAATGGTCGAAGGCGGACCCATTGACGTGCTAACCGGCGACTATCTCGCCGAGTTGACCATGTCGATTCTGTATAACCAAAAGCAGAGCCGCGGCGAGAACATGGGCTATGTCGGCACTTTCTTAAAACAGGTCAAGGAAGTCGCCGCCACATGCATAGCGAAAAATATAAAGATTGTTAGCAATGCCGGCGGGCTTAATCCTAAAAGCATGGCCGAGGAAGTCGAAAAAATTCTCGCAGAACAAGGTTTAACCGCCAATGTTGCCTACATTGATGGAGACAACTTGCTGGAAGACCTCGACACGCTGCAAACTGAGGGTGAGGCTTTTACCAACCTCGACACCCAGCAAAACCTTTCGGATAGCGATCAGAAAGCACTCACCGCCAACGTCTACTTTGGCGGCTGGGCAATCAAAGAAGCGTTGGACCGAGGCGCTGATATCGTTATCTGTCCGCGCGTTACCGACGCCGCAGTAGTAATCGGCCCGGCGGCGTGGAAATTCAACTGGCAACGTAATGATTACGATGCCCTGGCGGGCGCTTTGGCCGCCGGGCATATTATTGAATGCGGCGCGCAGTGTTGCGGCGGCAACTACGCCTTTTTTGAAGAAGTACCAAGCTTCCGCGACGTAGGCTATCCAATTGCCGAGATTGAAGCTAACGGTAACTTTACGATCACTAAGCACCCTGGCACCGGCGGTTTGGTCTCGGTAGGAACCGTCAAGGCGCAGCTGTTATACGAGATCTCCACACCCGCCTATATGAATCCAGACGTAATTTCTCACTTTGACACCATGAAAATTGAGCAAGTGGGTGAAGACCGCGTCTATGTCAGCGGTTGTCGTGGCAGTAGTCCGCCGTCTACTCACAAGGTTTGCTTCAATACCTTAGGACCCTTCAAACAGTCCATGGAAGTACTGTTGACTGGGCTAGATATCGAGCTAAAAGCCGAGCGTTACCTAGACGCTGTCTTCCACAACTTGGGCGGGCGAGAACAGTTCGATGATATCGACGTGCACTTGATTCGCAGCGATCACGACGATCCGGATAACAACGAAGTGGCTCACGCGGCGCTGCGCATCACGGTTACCAGCAGCGATCCCAGCAAGTTCGGACGTATATTTTCGGCTAAGGTTACTGAACTGGGCCTGGCAGGGATTCCCGGCAATACCGGCCGCGGCGCGGCGGGCTTTAATGGCACGCCGACCATCATCCATTGGCCGGCCTTAATCGACAGTAAAAAGGTAACGGAAAACTTACACATCGGCGGCGAGCGCATCGAAGTACTGCCTACTCAACGCCTTGATCTCGAGGAGATATTTTATCAGCAGGTGCCAGTCACCTTGCCGCCTGCACCTGCAGGACCGCTGGTTAAAGTGCCGTTCGGACGTTTATTTGGAACACGTTCTGGAGACAAGGGCGGTAACGCGAACGTTGGGGTTTGGGCAACTAACGACGAAGCGTTCAGCTTTTTGTCCGAGTATCTAACTGTCGCAGAGTTCAAACGACTGCTGCCCGACTTTGGCGTCTATGAAGTAGAACGCTTCGATATGCCGAATCTTCTGGCGATGAACTTTTACATCAAAGGCGTGCTCGGTACGGGCGCCGCATCAAACCACCGCATCGACAAACAAGCGAAATCGCTGGGCGAGTATTTACGCGCTAAACATATCGAAGTGCCGGAAAGTCTTGCCGCATTGATTAGCGCCTAACCGAGATTGAATTGCGCTGCTGAAACCTTGCGGATATGCAAAGGGGCTTACAGCAATCCAGAGACACTCGGGACGCGGCCCCATAACACATTTCGGGTATAGCGCTTCTCGACCTTTCACTCTAATTTTTTTAAAGCCAGAGTGAAACTGTTACTTTATTGTATGGGCTCTTCTGGATTTATTCTTGTTATTTGGCTCGTTCTGGATGGCTCTTCCTGCATTGCTATCCCAAGGCTTTTCGCCCGCCGCTTTCAGGGCACCGGCAAGCAGCACACCCACGCAAGTTTGACAAACCAATGCCATCTGGGAGACAACCGGCTGATGTCTCGGATCGGTATAACGCCTACCTAGTCAACTTTGCGCCAGTCCGCTCACGATAATGAGCTTCAATAAAGTCCAGGCGCGCGCTGATGACTTTTTGCCGCACCTCATCTTGCTCACCGAATACCATCCATTCTTCGCTTGTGGGCTTATACGTTGGCCACGCCAGTACGCCATCCGAATTTGGATCGCCATGCCGCGCCATATTGACCCAGTACGTCAGCATCCGTTCAGATAACTTCGCCATCGCAGGGTCACCGCTAGTTTTACCTCGGGTTAGGACATAACTATCAAAACCGTGCACAGACCCTGCCCACTGATCTCTGAGCGTGGGCGGGATGTATGTCATATAGAAGAGCCAGGCCGGATTGTCTTGCCGAGCGAGATGAGCCGCTTGCAACCGTGCCGCGACCACATAGCGGGTATCGCCAAAGAGTCGCTGCCATCCTAGTGATTCTTGTACCGCAAAGTCAGCAGCGTATAACGCCCGCACCTGGTCGTGTTTGCCGGCGTAAAATGTTTTAAGGAAGTCGATAGAGATGCCCGAGTAAGGCTGCACCGAACCCTCATAGTCGTTGCCGCCCATAATCACCGGTACACCGTGGTGCTGACCATTTGCCAGCAGCAATGCCGGCTCTTCAGGCAGGGTGACACCATCGACTACAGGGAGATAAAAACCGTCATAAGCGCGAACCAATTTATCTGCCGGAAGCTGACGTAAAGACGCCGCGGTTTGCACCCGGGAGCGCCGCAGCCGGTCGGATTGATCAACCTGTTCGCCAGCATCGCTTTCGCTAAGTTGAGCGACGACGCGTTCGACCACCTTAATACTGATCTCTTCAGCAGAATCTGCAGGGCTTAAATCCATATTCAAAACCGACGTTTTGGCCGCCGAGCGGGTACGCGGCAAGCCCCAAGTGCCGTAAGCACTCTGCGCAATAGCCCGATGGAACAAGCCCTTTGCCGCCGGTGCCACCAACATCATGTTCACCGACATACCGCCTGCCGAGACACCAAAGATCGTGACGTTGTCTGGATCTCCGCCGAAGTTAGCGATATTGGTCTGCACCCATTGCAAACCCTGCACCATGTCCATAACGCCATAGTTAGCCACCGCAGGGTTGAGCGCCGGGTGAGCAAATATCCCTAAAGGGCCAAGACGGTAGTTCAGTGCCACCAACACCACACCGCGCTGAGCGAAGACTTGACCCTGGTAGCGGTTTGAGCCGCTACGGAAGCCACCACCGTGCAGCCAAACCATAACCGGGCGCTTGGCGTTATCTGCTCCCGGTGTCCAGATATTCAGAGTTAAGCAATCTTCGCTCATCGGCGGCGTGTCGTCGCCACGTCGCTGCATGCAGACTGGACCAAAGTCCGCCGCGCTCATCACCCCATCGTGCTTTGCGACGGGTTGCGGCGGCTGCCATCGCAGCGGCCCAAGCGGCGGCTGCGCGAATGGAATTCCTTTGTACGCAATATGATCTCCGTGCCGAACACCGACGATCTCACCTTGCTCCGTGCTTACCACAATAGTCTCCCCGCCTACGGAAAGTGATGTCAGCAGCAAAAGCGTTGATACGAACCCACGCGCGACAATTTTTTGCGTATTTAATAGATCGAAAGGCACAAGAACCCCCATTTCCTTATAGCCATAATCATAGCATTCGCAGCCTCCGTATTAAGCCTGCTAAATATCAATCTGCCGCATACTCGCCGCTAACAGCTTTACAGCGAATGCACAGAACGCCTGCGAATAGCAGCGCTAGTAAATGAGATGGTCTTGCTAACGTCAGGCGCCCGGCAGCGTTAGGCAAGCGAACAAGCCCAGTACCTCAATGCGAGCGGACTTCGCTTGTAGGTTAGGATCTCTTCCGTAAGGTCTCTCTACCTGGAACTTTTCCGCATGGGCATTTTCCCCAGGCATTTCCGCCTAGGCATTTCCTAACAGGCTTTTAGACCTCACACCTTGAAGCCTTGGACTATTTCCGTCACGGGAACTTTTCAAAACTGGCAATTCTCCCAAGAGAACCAGCCGCACCACCACCTGAACACCAAGCCAGACCAGCCACAACTCATCCTTTCTAGGTCAACCGCAGCTGCACTCCTATCCAGTCTGACATTAAAGCTAAACACCGCTCAGCCGCGTCCACCTTAAGCACCGGCCGCTAAACCATCGTAGAGCCCCTCACCGTTCTTTTATTTCTTTGACACGATTTAATATGCCCTTTTAGTCTAAGAATGCAAGCTTTAGCATATTTCAAGCAAAATCTAACAAGCGGTATCTTTTTTACGATTAACGGATGATTTTCGTGGAATAACCCTATATCGTCCCCAACCACTGAACAGCAAACCTAACAATTTCTATTGTGGACATTGAAATGCAAAATAATATTCCCCCTTTCATCTTATGTTGTACCTCGAAGGTGCCCACCCCGCTTTTCGTGATCCTGCTCGGCTGCCTGCTACCGTTCAGCGCCGTAACTGGAAGCGAGAACAACAAAAAACCGATGCCTTCTGTTATCGAGGAAGAACTATTCATTGGTAGTCGAGGAGTACACACCGCGCTACCCAACTCGTCGCAACGCATGATCATTAGCACGCAAACACTCAAAAACAGCACAGAGGGCTCCATTGCTGACCTGCTCCGCAACCACCCACTTAACTCTTTTGGTTCCTTTCGGGAAACAACAGGACACATCGCCCAGGCCAACGCATTGCTGGACTTGCGCGGCGCGGGCATCAATCGAACCCGTGTCCTTATCAACGGTCGCCCAAGCGCCGCTTCACCCGTGCT
>CENU01060189.1_pt1 | contig 19088 bp, 13 predicted proteins | sample 361331 | NCBI WGS metagenome assembly CENU01 (sample SAMEA2619766, study PRJEB7988) | marine metagenome | isolation source: saline water (ENVO:00002010), including | reverse complement strand
GATATTGTTCAAAGAAAACATAATTATGCTATAATTGATGAGGTAGATTCTGTTCTTATTGATGATGCTAGGACACCATTAATTATTTCTGGCCCAACAAAGGATGGTGACAGGCATGAATTTGATAATCTAAAGCCAAAGATCCAGAGATTGGTTTCCCTTCAAAAGACATACTTAACTAGTATTCTCTCAGAGGCAAAAGGTTTAATCCAAAATTCTGATAATGATAAAGGTGGTTTTCTTCTTTACAGGGTATTTAGAGGACTTCCAAAAAATAAAGCATTAATTAAATTTTTAAGTGAAGAAGGTGTCAAACAAACACTTCAAAAGACTGAGAACTTTTATATGCAAGATAATAATAGAGAGATGCATCAAATTGATCAGGAACTCTATTTTACAATTGATGAAAAGAATAATCAGATTGAACTTACAGATAAAGGTATTGATACACTATCTGAGGATCTAGATGATAAAGATTTTTTTATCATGCCTAATATTTCAACTGAAGTTACTTCAATAGAGAGTAAAGGTCTATCTGCAGAAGATGAGGCTAAAGAAAAGAATGATTTATTCAATGATTTTAATATCAAAAGTGAAAGGATTCACAGTATGAATCAATTACTCAAAGCTTATACTTTATTTGAGAAAGATGTTGAATATGTTGTGGTAGAAAATAAAGTAATGATTGTTGACGAACAAACTGGTAGGATAATGGATGGAAGGAGATATTCAGATGGACTACATCAAGCAATTGAAGCAAAAGAAAATGTAAAAATTGAGGCAGCTACTCAGACTTTTGCTACAATTACTCTTCAAAATTATTTTAGATTATACTCTAAACTTTCTGGCATGACTGGAACTGCTGTTACAGAGGCAGCTGAATTTTGGGAAATTTATAAACTTGATGTAACAGAGATACCTACAAACAAGCCAGTAGCAAGAAAAGATCAGGATGATTTAATTTATAAATCAAAACGTGAAAAATATAATGCAATTATAGAGGAGGTAATTGATCTTAGAAACAACAAAAGGCCGGTATTGATTGGAACAACATCTGTTGAAATTTCAGAATTATTAAGTAAGATGCTTAATCGAGCGAATGTAAACCATAATGTATTAAATGCTAAACTTCATAAAAAAGAAGCCGACATAGTAGCTGAGGCAGGAAATCCTGGTGTTGTTACAATTGCAACCAATATGGCTGGTAGAGGAACTGATATTAAGCTAAGCAAAAATGTTATTGACGCTGGAGGACTTGCAATTATTGGTACAGAAAGACATGATTCAAGGAGAGTAGATAGACAGCTTAGGGGTAGATCTGGAAGACAGGGTGACCCAGGTAGTTCTCAATTTTATGTTTCATTTGAAGATAACTTAATGAGGCTATTTGGCCAAGATAGAGTTTCTAATATAATGGATCGTATGGGGTTAAAAGATGGAGAAAATATTCAGCATCCAATGGTAACAAAATCAATTGAAAGAGCTCAGAAAAAGGTAGAGGAAAATAACTTTGGTATAAGAAAGAGATTACTAGAGTATGATGATGTTATGAACTCTCAAAGAAATATAATTTATACTTTAAGAAAAAATGCATTGAAAGGAGATAGATTACAAATAGATATTTCAAATATAATGTATGACACAATTGAAGAGATAGTTCTAGATAATAAGGGTGCTAATAATTTTAAAAACTTTGAGTTTGAACTCATAACAACTTTTTCAATGACCTCTCCTATTAATGAGGACGAATTCATTGAATCAATTGAAGAGGACTTAATTAATTCTCTTTATGAGGAACTGAATAAATTTTACATCAATAAGAAAGAGTTAAATAGAGCAATTGCACTCCCTGTTATTAAAAACGTATATGAGAATAAGGCAAATTCTTTTAAGAGAATTGTTGTTCCATTTACAGATGGTAAAAAGGTTATAAATATTGTAACCGATCTAAAAAAATCATTTGATAGTAATGGAGAGAATCTAATTGATGATTTTGAAAAAAACATTTCTTTAGCAATAATTGATGAAAAGTGGAAAAATCATTTAAGAAAAATGGATGAATTAAAGCAATCTGTTCAATTAGCAGTTCACGAGCAAAAAGACCCTTTATTAATATATAAATTTGAAGCATATGAGTTATTTAAATCCATGATTCATATTCTTAATAAAGAACTATTATCATTTTTATTTAAATCTAATCTTCCAAATAATCAAGGTAATATAAAAGACGCTTCAATGAATTCTTCAAAAAATAACAATTATCAAACTTCAAAAGAAGAAAGTCTTAATAGCGATGAATTAGCTGAAAGGGCTAGAAGAATTGGTGCAAGTGCAAGCCAACAGGGCCAGAGAGTTGAAACTATCACAAGAGTAGTTCCCAAAATCGGTAGAAATGAAAAAGTTGAGGTTAAAAATAATACTACTGGTGAAATTAAAACCATGAAGTTCAAGCAAGCAGAGAAATTACTCTTAACTGGTGAATGGTCTATCAATAGTTAATTATTACTCATAAATTTTTCAGTTTATTTTCTAAAAAAATATTAATATGGTATTTTTTTTAACCTTTTTTTATAGATATAATAAATATAATTTTTACATATTTGAAATCATGCTCAATGGGCTATATTATTTATTCATAATTATAATTTTGCTTATCTGTTATGAAATTAAAAGACCAAGGACTATATCTTTCAGAGTTTGAACACGATAATTGTGGTGCAGGATTTATTTGTAGCCTCAATGGTGAAAGAACTAACGGTATCATAAGCAAAGCTCTCAACATTCTCACATGTTTAGAACATAGAGGTGCAGTTAGCTCAGATGGAAGAACAGGAGATGGTGCTGGAATTTTAATTGAAATACCACATAATTTTTTCACTAAAAAATGTAGTTTTTCCCTCCCAGAGCCTAATAATTATGCAGTTGGTATGGTTTTTTTACCTAAAAGTATAATGCAATCAAATCATTGTATTAAAGTCTTTGAGAATGAAATTAATAATCAAAATCTAAAAGTAATTGGTTGGCGAAGTGTACCTGTCAACTCTAAAGTTGTAGGTTCAATTGCAAGTAAATCTCAACCAGATATAAAACAAGTGTTTATAACTTCCAATGATTCAGATGTGAATGAAACTAATTTTAATCTAAAATTATTTAAAGCTCGAAAAATTGCAGAAAACTCAATTTACTCCTCTGAATTATCTGAAAAAGATTTTTTCTATTTTTCTAGTCTAAGCACAAAGACAATTATTTATAAAGGTTTATTAGTTCCAGAAGACATTGAAAGATTCTTTATAGATCTCAAAGATTCTTTATTGGTAACAAAACTTGCACTTGTTCACCAAAGATTCTCAACAAACACTTTTCCCACATGGGATCTTGCCCAACCTTTCAGATATATGTGTCATAATGGAGAAATAAATACTTTTAAAGGCAATATAAGTAGAATGGAGTCTAGAGAAGAGCTATTTAGATCAAATCATATTTCTGACGATGAAATGTCAAAAATTCTTCCAATTATCGTTCCAAAAAAATCAGATTCAGCCTCAATGGATATGGTTGTTGAGCTTTTACTAATGACTGGAAGATCATTACCAGAGGTTATGATGATGTTGGTCCCGGAAGCATGGGAGAAGCACAATTCAATGGATGAAAGTAGAAAAGCATTTTACAAATACAATAGTTGCATAATGGAGCCATGGGATGGGCCTGCCTCAATTCCATTTACAGATGGGAAATACATTGGCGCACTTCTAGACAGAAATGGTCTTAGACCTTCAAGGTATACTGTAACTAAAGATGGTTATGTTGTAATGTCTTCAGAGACAGGTGTTGTAGATATTGAACCAAAGAATGTTTTATCACATGGAAGACTTGAGCCAGGAAAAATATTTCTTGTTGATATGGAAGAGGGAAGGATAATTAATGATGAAGAAATTAAATCACAAATAGTTTCTAAGCAGCCATACAAGAAATGGGTTAATAAGAATATATTACAATTAAAGGATGTTCCATACACAGGTAATAGAACTCCCGATGAAAAAATAAAGTTTGAGACCAGATTAAAAATTTTTGGATATACAAAGGAAGACTTCAAGAAGATTATAATTCCAATGAGTATATCTGGTAAGGAATCTATTGGCTCTATGGGTGTAGATACTCCGTTAGCTGTTTTATCTAAAAAACCTCAGCTACTATACAATTATTTCAAACAACTTTTTGCACAGGTAACAAACCCACCACTCGATGGAATTAGAGAAGAAATCATTACTGATACAAGTCTATCGATTGGAAAGAATTTTAATATTTTTGAAATTACTGAAGATCACTGTATTAATTTAAATATTAATAATCCTATAATATCAAATGAGGATTTAGATAAAATAAAGTACATAGATCATAAGAACTTTAAATCCAAATCAATTAGATGTTTATATAAATCCAAAATGGGTCACAATGGAATTGAGGAAGCGCTTGAAAATATAGTAATTAATATTGAGAAATATATTGATAAAGGGACAAACATCATTATTTTAAGTGATAGGAATGTATCTAAGAAAATGTCTCCTATTCCTATCTTACTTGTCTGTTCCTATGTTCACCAAACTATGATTAAAAAGAAGAAAAGATCCAAATTTGGTATATTGATTGAATCTGCTGAGCCGAGAGAACCTCACCATTTTTCTATGCTATTTGGTTTTGGGGCAAGTGCAATAAACCCTTACTTAGTAAATGAAATTATTGATTACCACCATAATTTAGGATATATAAAAAATATTTCAAAAGATAAAGCTATCTCCAATTTTAATGATGCGACAGCAAAAGGTATATTAAAAGTGATGAACAAAATTGGTATATCTACACTTAAATCATACAGAGGGTCAAAAATATTTGAAGCACTTGGATTAAAAACTAACTTCATTAATAAATATTTTAAAAATACTCCAACTAGAATTGAAGGAGTTGGACTATACGTGATTGAAAAAGAGATCAATGAACGAATTAAACATGCATTTGCTTCATCTTCAGACTTTATCTCAATTAAAACAGGTGGTGATTACAGGTGGAGAAGAGATGGTGAAAGTCATATGTTAAACCCCAATACAATATCAAAACTTCAGAACTCCGTTAGACAGGAAAGTTATTCTTCTTACAAGGAATTTTCAAAACTTATCAATAATCAAGAAGAGCAATTAATGACAATACGTGGTCTTTTAAAATTTGTTGATTATAATCCGATTCCTATCGAAGAAGTTGAGGCGTGGACTGAGATAGTAAAGAGATTTAAGACTGGTGCAATGTCTTATGGGTCTATAAGTAAAGAAGCGCACGAAAATCTTGCTATTGCTATGAACCGCATAGGTGGGAAAAGTAATTCTGGAGAGGGTGGAGAAGACAGCAATAGGTTTAAAAAAGATAAAAATGGAGATCTTAGGAATAGTGCGATAAAACAAGTTGCTTCAGGTAGATTTGGTGTAAGCTCATACTATTTATCAAATGCTGATGAAATTCAAATTAAAATGGCACAGGGAGCAAAACCTGGAGAAGGAGGCCAGTTACCTGGTCCAAAAGTTAACCCTTTAATCGCAAAAGTTAGGAATTCTACACCTTATGTTGGATTAATTTCTCCTCCACCTCACCATGATATTTATTCAATTGAAGATTTAGCTCAACTAATTTTTGATTTAAAAAATGCCAATAGAAAGGCAAGAATAAATGTTAAACTTGTTTCGGAGGTGGGAGTTGGAACAATTGCAGCTGGTGTTGCGAAAGCTAAAGCTGATGTTATTTTAATTTCAGGTTATGATGGGGGAACTGGCGCTTCACCCTTGACTTCTTTGAGACATGCTGGTCTTCCATGGGAACTCGGAATTGCTGAGGCACAACAAACTTTAGTAATTAATAATTTAAGAAGTCGAGTTGTACTCGAATGTGATGGACAACTCAAGACAGGAAAAGATGTAGCTGTAGCATGCCTGTTGGGTGCGGAAGAATTTGGCTTTTCAACTGCTCCACTTGTAGCTTCAGGCTGTATCATGATGAGAGCTTGTCACTTAAATACATGTCCAGTTGGAATTGCAACTCAAGATCCAGATTTGAGAAAGAATTTTAAGGGTAAACCCGAGCATGTCATTAATTACATGTTTTTTGTTGCCCAAGAATTAAGAGAAATAATGGCTGATCTTGGTTTCAGGAGTATGGATGAAATGATTGGTCAAACACAAAAATTAAAACCCAAAGAAGGTTTTGAAGATTTTAAAGTCAAAGGAATCAATTTGGATAAAGTCCTATATAAGCCTATAAATAATCAAGGGTTTCCAATAAAAAACACAAAAGAACAAGATCATAACTTAGATAATGTTTTAGACTTTGAAATACTAAAATCTGCAAAACTGTCAATTAATAAAAAAGTAAAATCTTCTTTTGAATTTAATATCAAGAATACTGATAGATCAGTTGGGGCGATAATAAGTAATGAAATATCAAATATCCATGGAATTAGTGGTTTGCCCAAGAATACACTTAAAATTGATTTTAAAGGCTCAGCTGGTCAAAGTTTTGGAGCATTTGCAACAAAAGGACTTAAAATGACAGTTATTGGAAATACTAATGACTATTTTGGTAAAAGTCTATCAGGAGCAATTCTATCAATTAAAATTCCAGAGGATTCTACCTTTGAATCTAATAAAAATATAATTACAGGAAATGTTGCTTTGTATGGTGCAACTTCAGGAGAAGCATATATAAATGGTATCGCTGGTGAAAGATTCTGTGTTAGAAATTCAGGTGCTAATGCAGTTGTTGAAGGAGTAGGAGATCATGGATGTGAATACATGACAGGAGGAAATGTTCTTATATTAGGGGAAATAGGTAGAAATTTTGGTGCTGGTATGAGTGGAGGTATAGCATATATATTAAAAACTTTAAAGTTTTCTGAAAAAAACTTTAATATGGAAATGATAAATTTTGAAGAAATAGACAATCAAGACTCCGATCTTATATATAATTTATTAAAAAATCATTATTCAAATACAGCTAGTAAAATAGCTGAAGAGATTTTATCAAATTGGGATTCAAAAAAAGAAAGTTTTGTAAAAATAATGCCTGTAGAATATAAGGCTGCATTAGAAAAGCTTAAAGAAGAAAAAATCAACCAACTTATAAACTAAATGGGGAAAGTTAAAGGATTTAAAGAATTTGAAAGAATTGATGAGAAATATCTTCCAATTAGGAATAGGCTCAAAAATTATAATGAGTTCACCCTAGAGGTTAAAAAGTCTGATCTTGAAAGTCAATCAGCCAGATGCATGGACTGTGGTGTACCATTTTGTCATAGTGGTTGTCCATTAGGAAATTTGATTCCTGATTTTAATGATTTAGTTTATAATAAAAAGTGGAAAGATGCACTTGAGGTACTTCACTCAACAAATAATTTTCCTGAATTTACAGGAAGATTATGTCCTGCCCCATGTGAGGCATCATGTGTATTAGGAATTATAGATCCACCTGTCTCAATTGAATTAATTGAAAAAAACATTATCGAAGAAGGTTTTAAAAATGGTTGGATAAAACCTAATAAACCAAAAATTAGAACAGGAAAAAAGATTGCTGTCATTGGTTCGGGGCCTGCTGGTCTTGCTGCTTCTCAGCAATTAAATTCTGTTGGTCATGATATTACTGTTTTTGAAAGAGACAATAAAATTGGTGGTTTAATAAGATATGGCATACCAGATTTTAAATTAGAAAAAAATATCATTGATAGAAGAATAAATATCATGAAAGAAGAAGGTATTCAGTTTAAATGTAATATTAATGTCGGTGAAGATATTTCAATAGAAGAATTACAACAAAAATTTGATGCAGTTTTAATATCTACTGGTTCTACTAAAAAGCGCACATTAGATATTCCTGGAAGTGATTTACACGGAATTGAGCAGGCTATGGACTTTTTAACTCACAATAATAAGTTTGTTGATAAACAGATAAATGCACATTTGGACAGATATAACGCTAAAGACAAAAATATAATTGTTATTGGAGGTGGAGATACTGGTTCAGATTGTATTGGTACATCCAATAGACATGGGGCAAGTAGTGTTATAAATTTTGAACTTTCACATAAACCAGGAAAAAATAGAGATTCTTCCAATCCATGGCCATATTGGCCATTTACTTTAAAAACGACTTCATCACATCAAGAGGGTGTTAGTAGAGAATGGAGTATCTTAACTAAAAAATTTATCGGAGATAAACATAATAACTTAACAGGCCTTGAGACTGTTAATGTTGAAATTGATAAGGTTTCAGGAAAATTTACTGAAATTCCTAATACTAATAAAACTTGGAAATGTGATATTGCTATTCTTGCGTTAGGATTTACCGGTCCTGAAGAAGTTCTTCCGAACCTTCTTAACATTGAGATTAACAGTAGAGGCAATATATCTTCAAATTCTGATTATCAAACCAAAAAAAATAATATTTTTACTGCAGGTGATTGTCGAAGAGGTCAATCATTAATTGTTTGGGCAATTTCGGAAGGTAGAGAAGCTTCTTATCATATTGACAAATACCTTATGGGTAAATCAAATCTTCCTAGAAAGAGCTCACACGGAGACTTATAAAGATTGTTTAAAAATATGAATACAAAGGAAGATAAAATTAAGTTCCTAGTATTTTCAGCTGCTTATCCCTACCGAGGTGGTATTTCAGATTCAACACACTCATTATGTAATGAGTTAATCAATTATGGTATTACTACAGAAGTTTGGACTTTTTCACTTTTATATCCAAGTTTTCTATTTCCTGGAAAATCCCAATATAGTAATGAAAAATATGATCTGAATTTTAAAATAACTAGATTAATCAACACTATAAATCCAATTAATTGGATTAAAGTATCTAAAATGGTAAATAATACTATGCCAGAAACTATAGTCCTTAGGTACTGGTCCCCTATTCTTATCTTTTGCTATTTTTTTATTAGGATATTTTTAAATAAAAAAATAAAAGTAATCGGACTAATTGATAATTGGGATAATCATGAAAAGGTGCCATTTGAAAAATTACTTCGTAAACTTTTTTTAAATACATGCGATACATTTATTTCAATGTCAGATAATGTTGGTAGACAACTGGAAAAATATACCAATAAAAGAGTAATACCCCTTTTTCATCCAATAAATTTAAATCTGCCTAAACCAGTAAGTAAATCAATAGCAAAAGTTAATTTAGGTCTCGATGATAAAACTTATATAAGTTTTGTTGGTATAATTCGAAGATATAAAGGATTAGAGACTTTGATAAGTAGTATGAAATTAATAAACAGGAATGACATCAAACTTATAATTGCGGGAGAATTTTATGAACCAATAGATAAGTATCTAAATTTGATTAAAGACTTTAATTTAAATGATAAAATTATTATAGATAATAAGTTTTTAGACTCTAAGATGATTAGAGATTATATATGTGCTAGTGATTTAATAATTCAACCTTACGTAAAAGCTAGTCAAAGTGGAATTACTCCTTTATGTTATTTCTATGAAACTCCGTCTGTTGTCTCTAACATTAATGGTCTAAAAGAAATTATTCTTAGAGATAAAAGTGGTACAACTTTTGAAAAGACCCCTGAAAATCTGTCAACTGTCATATTAGAATCTTTAGAAGAAGGAAGAAATAAAAATTACAGAATAAATATTAAAAAATCAAAAGAACAGTACTCTTGGTTAAGTTTTATCAAAGAACTTCAAAAACTTTAGATAAAAAAAACTATACATAATAAATCCTATAAGCAATCCAAAAAGACTACCGATAATAATATCAATAGGAAAATGAACACCTAGATATATTCTACTGTAGGAAATAAGCGATGCATATATTATAGTTATTAGAATTATATATCTAATTCTATTTTTGAATAAAAGACCAAAGAAAATAGCTAAAGAGAATGAGTTAGAGGCATGAGCTGAAAAAAAGCCATATTTTCCACCACAATTCTCTTTGACAAGTCGTAAAGAGTCTTTTATATATTCATTATAGCAAGGTCTAAGACGTTGAAAATGATCTTTAAAAAGATTTGCTCCTTGATCAGTAATTGTTATCATCAGTGCAATAACAAAAATAAGATAGAAAATATTTAAAAATTTTGGACGGATCTTTTGAATGCAAAAGAATAAACAAATTAAAAATGAATACATCAAAATATTTGCCCAGATGTTAGATAGAGCTATCCAAAAAGCATCAAATTCTGAAGTTCCTAAATTATTTAAGTAAAGAAATAATTTAGAGTCAAGCTTTAATATTTCTTCAATCATTAAGTCTTATTGTTTTTTTTGAAAGGTAGTTAAATCTAAGAAAAAGGAAAAGAGATGACGAGAACAGACCTATCATTAAACCTATCCATATTCCAACTACTGAGAGACTGGTATAAAAACCTAAAAAATATGAAGTTGGGAATCCAATTAGACCATAGGACAAGAATATGATCAAAGCAGGCTTATTTACATCTTGCATACCTCTTAATGCTCCAAGAACTACAGCTTGAATACCATCAAATAATTGAAAAACTCCAGCAATTATTAGAAGATTTGATGCAATTATAAGTACTTCATTGACATCAGTAAGATTATTAATATCATTAGGGTCAAGGTAAAGTAATGGCAGGTAATCATTAAAGATTAGGAATATTAAACAGAAAAATATATCTACAATTATTATTAAAAGTAATGTTGATAGGGCAACCTCTCTTAATTTAATGAAATTCATCATTCCTCTTTGATTTCCAACTCTTATCATTGCAGCAACTCCAACTCCAAGAGCTACCATATATGTCATAGAAGCTAGGTTAAGAGCAATTTGATTTGCAGCTTGAGAGTTTTTACCTATTACACCAGACATCCATACTGCTGATATAAAAAAAGCAACCTCAAAAAAGCTATGTAAAGCAGATGGTAAGCCTAGATATATAATTTTTTTTACTCTTTTAATTTGAACTTTTGAAGGAAAAAATCTTTTTATATATATAGATAACTTTTTATGTAGTTTTAGGTAGACAATTATAAATGTCAACATACAGATTCTTGAAATAAGTGTACCAATGGCGGCACCCTCAACACCAAGCTCAGGAAATATCCAGAGCCCAAAAATTAAAAGGAAATTTAAAATTACATTTATTACATTTCCTAAAAGAGTCGAATACATTGCTGCTTTAGTAAATGATAGTCCATCAGCAAATTGTCTAAATGATTGAAAAGTTACTATCGTTATTAACGAGAATGATACCCAAAATAAATATGGTGAAGCTAGTTCAACCACCTCAATTGGTTGATTCATAGAATATAAAAGGTTTCTATTTAAAAAAACTGTTGTAAACAGAATTAATCCAAGTATTAAACAAATCATAAAACTATGTTCAAAAATCCTGGATATATCTTTGTCTTTTTTTGCACCGTCAGCCTCAGCAATTAATGGTGTTATTGCTTGAGAAAATCCAATTCCAATAGACATTGCAATGAAGACAAAACTATTTCCTAATGAAATTGCAGCTAATTCAGCTGTACCAAGCTGTCCTACCATTACATTATCAATAAACTGGACAAAAGTATGACCAAGCATACCGATCATTACAGGATAGGCTAGCTTAAGATTATACTTAAATTCCCTAGTATACCTAGAGAGTCCATTAAGTACTTTATTCATTACTAAAGTTTATAATTATCTATTAGATAAACTAATGCTGTCATTGCTGCAGCCCCTAATTCAAGCTCTCGCTTATTAATTTTATCAAATGTATCAGATGCGGCATGATGATAATCAAAATATCTTTGTGAATCTGGTCTTAACCCTGCAAGAATAATTTTATCATCTTTTAATGGGACAATATCTGTACCACTGCCTCCATTTACAAAATTATCAATTCCATAATGTTTAAATAATATTTCAAACTCTTTTAAACTATTAAATTCGCTTTCTGATGTATCAAAACTAAAACCTCTTGGAGTAAATCCACCAGCATCAGATTCTAACGCAAAAAAGTGAGATTCATTATTTTTCTTTGCAAGCTCTGCATATTTAATTCCACCTCTTAATCCATTTTCTTCATTTGCAAATAATACAACTCTAATAGTTCTTTTAGGCTTATAATTTAAAATTTTTAAAATTCTTAAAACTTCCATTGATTGAACTATGCCTGCTCCATCATCATGACTTCCATCCCCTAGATCCCATGAATCTAGATGACCACCCACTAGAATTATCTCATCTGCTCTTTCAGAACCATCTATTTGGCCTATTACATTGTAAGAAAGTACATCTGGTAAGTTTTTAGAATTTTGTCTAAAAAAAAATTTAATATTAGGGTTTAGTGATAACATTGAGCTTAGAAGTTCAGCCCCATTAGTACTTATTGCAGCTGCTGGTATTCTTTCATTTAATGTCAATTCATCATAATACATTGAACCAGTATGAGGATAATCATCTAGTATAGTTGTCATTGACCTGACAATCACACCTATAGCACCAAGTTTAGATGCTTTAGCTGCACCTTGAGTTCTCTGATTTACACTTCCACTATATGATTGAAAAGTGTTTATTAAAGTTGGATCCATTTTTCGATTAAAAAAGATAATTTTTCCATCTATGGAATCTTTTCCAATTTTATTTAATTCATCAAAAGATTTTACTTCTATTACATTAGCAGAGATACCAATTGATGGGGTTGATATTGATCCACCTAATGCAACAATTGGGACTGAAATCGTATTCCCAGGGCTTGATTCAATATGAGCATATTCAGGTGCACCTCTTATCCATTTAGGTATCATCAGAGGTTGAAGCCATACTGAATCTAATCCGATTAGATTAAGTTCTTCTTTTCCCCACTTTACAGACCTTTCATAATTAACTGAACCAGATAACCTTCCTCCTATCTGATTAGAAAGATAATCGAGTCTTTCATAAGATTCACCTCTAGATAGAGCCTCATCATATATCTTTTTTATAAATTGTGAATGAATATTTAAATCCTGAGAGTATATAGAACATGAAAAAATTACTATTAAAGAATAGATTAAATATTTCATATAAATTTATTTTTTTGAGGCAAAAAAATTTATATCCTCCTTTGTAATTGGATTACCACCAAGAATAATTAATCTTTCAATAACATTTCTAAGTTCTCTGATATTTCCAGACCAATTATATTCCTCTAATAATTTTAATGAATCTTTATTGAATACTTTAGTTTCTATACCTTGCTCTTTTGAAATTAATTCAGAAAAATAGGAAACTAGAATTGGAATATCTGATTTTCTTTTACTTAGTTCAGGAACTTCAATTAGAATAACTGCTAATCTGTGATATAAGTCCTCTCTAAAATTACCATCATCAATTTCTTTTTTTAAATCCTTATTTGTTGCAGCAATTACTCTAACATCAACAGAAATGTCTTTTTGACTTCCAACTCTTTGAATTTTATTTTCTTCCAATGCCCTTAAAACCTTTGCTTGTGCAGCCAAGCTCATATCACCTATCTCGTCAAGAAATAAAGTACCATTATTAGCAGCTTCAAACTTACCTTGTCTATCTTTTACAGCAGATGTAAATGAACCTTTTAAATGACCAAACAACTCACTCTCAATAAGTTCAGATGGTATTGCAGCACAATTTACTTCAATAAATGGAGATTTATTTCTACTGCTTCTTTCATGTATATTATGAGCTACTAGTTCTTTACCTGTTCCACTTTCACCTGTAATTAATACTCTTGCTTCTGTTTGAGCTACTTTATCAACCATGGAGTGAATCTCCATTATGGGTTTCGATTTACCAATAATCTCATACTTTTTTGCAACTTTTTGTCTGAGTAATTTATTTTCAGTTACTAACTCCTTTTTCTCAAGTGCATTTCTAACCGAGTTAATAAGTCTGTTTAAATCAGGTGGTTTTGAAATGAAGTCATAAGCTCCAAGTTTCATTGATTCTACTGCAGTTTCAATATTTCCATGACCAGTAAGCATAATGAATGGTAATGAGGTATTAGTTTTCCTAGTTCTTTGAAGTAATTCTATACCATCAATCTTGGGCATTTTTATATCACAAAGAACTAGATCAAAAGATTCTTTTTTGATTAAATCTATACCTTTTTTACCATCAGAAGCTTCTTGAATTTCAAAGCCAGAGTCTTCATCTGATAATATTCTTACGAGAACTCTTCTAATAGGCTCCTCATCTTCAATAATAAGGATTTTACTCATTTAAAATTAAATTAGTATCTAAGATAAAATTATTTATGCAAACATGTCTCGTACTTTTTCAAAAAAGGACTTATCAGTTTTATTGGGGTTTGGTTTAAAATTATCATCATCTAACATTTCTTTGAAAAAATCTTTCTGTTTTTTATTCAAAGTTTTAGGTGTCCAAATATTGACATGTACAAGAAGATCACCTTTTGAGTAACCATTTAGATCAGGAATCCCTTTGTTTCTAAGTCTTAGAGTTTTACCTGATTGAATGCCTGATTCAAGTTTAATCCTAACTTTCCCATCGATAAGATGTATGTCCTTTGAAATACCAAGTGCAGCTTCAGATATGCTTATGTATAAATCATAATGAAGATGTTTTCCTTCTCTTGTGAAATTGTTATCATTGGATTCCTCTATAAGCACTAAAAGATCTCCAGAGATTCCATTTGGATTATTAGAGTCGTTACCTTTTCCAGATACTTTAAGCTGCATTCCTTCCTCAACCCCAGCAGGTATATTTATTGATACTGTTTCCTCAGAATTCAACATCCCGTTGGAGTCAGTTCCTGGACCTCTAGAAATAATTGATTGACCGGATCCTCCACATGATGGACATATCGATGATGACTGCATCCTTCCAAGAATTGTATTTGTAACTCTAGTTACTTGTCCTGTTCCATTACAATTATTACATGTTGAAAATTTTGAATCAGGGGATAATACTTTTCGTTTGACTTTAATTTTTTTATCAACCCCGTTGATTATCTCATCTAAATTTAATTTTACTCTAATTCTGAGATTAGATCCTTTTGAAACTCTCTGACCACCTCCTCCAAATCCACCAAAGGATGAGCCGAAAGCACTCCCAAAAATATCACCAAATTGACTAAAAATATCATCCATATTCATTCCTCCACCTCCAAATCCACCTGCACCGTCAAAAGCACTATGTCCGAATTGGTCATATTTTGATTTTTTATTTGGATCACTAAGAACCTCATAAGCTTCAGCTGCTTTTTTAAAATTAGCTTCAGCAGTTTTATCTCCAGGATTTTTATCAGGATGATATTGAATTGCTTTTTTTCTGTAAGCTTTTTTTATTTCAGATGCAGAGGCTGATTTAGATACTCCTAATATTTCATAATAATCTTCTTTCATTTCTTATTTATTGGGCAACGACTACTTTTGGATATGTGATTATGTTATCCCCTACTTTATAGCCACCTTGAATTATATCAATAATTTTTCCTTTTTGACTATCCTCCTCTGCAGGAATTTGACTGATAGCCTCATGGATTTCAGCATCAAATATATCTCCTATATTAACTTCAACCTCTATTAGTCCTTGATTTTTTAATGTTTCATTGAATTTATTATAAATAAGGTTAATTCCATCGTCATCAGAGTTTGACCCCTCAAGTGAAATCGCTCTTTTAAAGTCTTCTAGAACTGGTACTAAACTTGAAAGGACATCTTTTCCTGCAGTTTTAAACAACTCTATTCTTTCCTTTGCGGTCCGTCTCTTGTAGTTCTCAAATTCAGCAAACAACCTTACATATTTCTCCTTCTCAAGTTTCAGGATTTGATTCAATTCTTTTGTAGAAGGTGATTTCTTTTTTAGAACTCCTTTGGGAGTCTTTTTGTTATCAGATTTCTTTTTCACCATAAAGTTTTAAATTATAGATACAATTTTATTGCCAGATCAAATATATGCCAGAATGTCATATTTATTTAGACAAATCTTTTATGGCTTCATCTATGTTGGGAAATTTAAAAACATAATCTTTTAATCTATAGGATATAACTTTTTGACTTGATAAAACTAATTCAGACATTTCCCCAAAAATAGCCTTTACTATAAAAGCTGGAATATTTGGAAAAATAACTTTTGAATTATTAAATAGTGAAATTTTTTTTAATAGCTCTTTTTGAATCAACGGATTAGGTGCGACTAAATTAAAAATACCCTTTTTATTATTTTCTATAGATCTTAGAAAAATTATCGAGACATCGTCTATATGAATCCATGATTGCCATTGATTTCCATTTCCAAGTGAAGATAATAGAAATAGTTTTGAAAGATTTTTAGAGATCTTATAAATTCCTCCAGAATTTGAAAGAACTAAACCAACCCTTAAAATAGAAAATGAAATTTCTGGAAGTATTTTTTCATAATCTCTTACTTTAGATTCCCATTTTACTACAACTTGATTAATAAATGAACTTGGTATATTAACTCCATGATCCTCAGATGAAACATTTGTAAAAGAATTATTATAGGCTGCAATTCCTGATGCGCTGACAAAAGACTTAATCTTTATATTTCTCTCTTTTATTTGACTCAATATGAATGATGTAGATTCTATTCTACTTTTTAAAATTTTAGATTTATTTTTATTTGACCAGTAACAAAAAACATTAAAACCTGACAGATTGATTATTGAGTCAACGCCAACAAAACAATTATTATCAATTATTCCTGAACTTGGATCCCAATAGTAATATTTTAGACCACTATAATTAGAGGAAAGTTTTTTATTTCTTGTTAGAATATTTACGTGATAGTTTTTTGATAAGGCAAGTTTAGTTATTTTCTGACCTAAAGTTCCTGAGCCTCCTGTTATTAATAGCTTCATATTATTTTTTTATTTATCTTTCGTATTATATGGAAATCAATAGATCTAACAGCACAAAAATAAATGATGTTGACTTTAATTCTATCAAATTTGGGGAAATTTTTACTGACCATATGTTTGAATGTAATTTTAAAAATGGTCAATGGGAATCTCCTGTAATAAAACCATATGAGTCTTTAACTCTTGATCCTTCAACCCATGTTTTCCATTATGGACAAGCTATTTTTGAGGGTATGAAAGGATATAAGGATAAAGCCAATAAATTATGGTTATTCAGACCAGAGGAAAACTATGATAGATTAGAAAAGTCATGTATTAGAATGAATATTCCAGTACTTCCAAAAAAATATTTTTTTGATGGTTTAAAGAACATAATGAAGGTTGAAAAAGATTGGGTATCAAATGAGCCAGGTTCATCACTTTATATAAGGCCTTTCATTTTTTCTTCATCTGAAATGCTTGCTGCTAGCCCCTCACTCGATTATAAATTTTTAATAATATGCTCACCTGGTGCTTCATATTATTCAAAACCTTTAAGTGTTTATATTGAAGATAAATATAGCAGGGCTGCACCTGGTGGTGCTGGATTTGCTAAAGCAGCTGGAAACTATGGAGCTGCATTTTATCCTACCACATTAGCTATGGCTAAAGGATTTGACCAAATTGTGTGGACAGATTCAACAAATCATCAAAAAATTGAAGAGGTAGGTACTATGAGTATTGCTTTTAGATTAAATGATAGGCTTGTAACACCATTAACTAGTGATACTATTTTGGATGGTGTTTCAAGAAAAACTGTCATTCAAGTTGCAAAGGACCATGGAATTGATGTTGAAGAAAGGGATGTTACTGTCAAAGAATTAATAAAAGAGTATAATTCAGGGAACTTAAAAGAGATGTTTGGTTGTGGAACAGCAGCTGTAATTGCAAAAATATCATCATTTGGATACAAAGAGGATAAATTTGAAATTGAAAGTGTACCTAATTGTTATGCTGATAAAATTAAAGAATCAATTGTGAGTATTCAACAAAACTTATCTGAAGACCCTCACGGCTGGAGATATAAAGTAGAAGACTAATCTAGCTATCTAATATTTTTTTGATATTAGGCTTGAAATAATTTGGACCCTTTAAAATTTTTCCATCTTCCCTAATTACAGGATTTCCATCAACACTAAGTTTACTCATATTACTTCTTTGTATTTCATTAAATACCTCTAAAATTTTGTGTTGTAGTCCATGAGCTAGAATAGTACCACAAAGGATATATAATTTATCTCCAAGAGCATCCGCTATTTCAACTAAGTCTTTTTTCTTTGCAGCCTCTAGATATTCATTATTCTCTTCTTGCATTAGCCTATATCTTAAATTAACAATTGATTCATCAAGATCAGCTTCTTGTGTTTCTGAGTATTCTATTTTAAAAGCTTTGTTAAATTCCTTAACTGCATCAATAGCATTAGTTATCATAATTATTAAATTTACGTTAGAAAAGTTTATTAAAATTAGTTAATGTTTACTAAAGGACAGCTTATTTTTGCCATAATATTTGTAATACTATTCTCCTTGATTATAGTGTATTCATATATTAAAGATTCAAATATCAATAGAGTTTACTATAAGAACTCTTATGTGATTCTGATAATATTTATTGTCTTTATCTCAATCATAGCGGCTTACAGTAATTTATTTAGATAATGAGAGAATTCCTTTTAATTTTTATTGGAGGTGGATTAGGATCTGTATTAAGATTTATGTTCAACAAACTTATTCCTGATGGATCTTTTCCATATTCAACACTGACTGTTAATATGATTGGAAGTTTTTTAATTGGTTTAATAATAGGTTATTTAATAAGTAATAATATGTTAAAGTCAGATTATTATTACTTTTTAATAATTGGGATTTGTGGTGGGCTGACTACATTCTCTGCTTTTTCTCTTGAGAACCTAAATTTACTTAGGTCAAATGATATACTAAATTCAATTTTATATATATTAATTAGTGTATTTTTTTGTATTGTTTTAGCTTATGCAGGATTTACATTAGTAAACAAAATTTTAAATTAAAATGAAAAAACCTATCACATTATTAATTTGCTTATTATTTTTGACTCAAAACTTTTACTTGAAGATGTAAAGAAAATGGTTAAAAAAAGCAAAGAAGATATGAGATATGAGATATACCAACCTGGACAAAAAAAGGTGCTGAAAAA
>CENU01038292.1_pt1 | contig 19112 bp, 15 predicted proteins | sample 361331 | NCBI WGS metagenome assembly CENU01 (sample SAMEA2619766, study PRJEB7988) | marine metagenome | isolation source: saline water (ENVO:00002010), including | reverse complement strand
CTGTAGTACCGACCATACGAATATAGTTCCAAAATAAGGTATTTATTTCTAAAAAAATAAGTTAATTAACCTATTTATTCTCCGATTAGACTTTTGCATGGTTACCAGCGAGCAATACTTGCGACTCATGGCTTCTTCAACACAACTGCTCGCTTTCGACTCGGATATAGAGTGCGACACATTGGACAGACCGTGCCATCGCAGCGGCGGGCGGTGCAATACTCACGTCCATAGAAAATAATCTGCAAGTGTAGCTCGTTCCAACTAGACTCGGGAAATAGCCGTTTCAAATCCCGCTCTGTCTGAACCACATTTTTACCGGAGCTCAAACCCCAACGCTGTACCAAACGATGAATATGCGTGTCGACAGGAAACGTCGGACGACCAAAGGCCTGCGCAAGAACCACAGAAGCCGTCTTGTGCCCCACTCCCGGCATGGCTTCCAGTGCCTTCATGTCCGCCGGAACACCACCCTCATATTGATCAACCAGAATGCGGGAAAGTCCGGCAATTCCCTTCGCTTTCATCGGGGCCAATCCACAGGGACGAATAATCGACTGAATCTCCGCTACAGAAAGTCGGCACATGGCCTCCGGAGTATCCGCACTAGCAAAAAGCCCGGGCGTAATTCGGTTCACCCGCTCATCGGTACATTGGGCTGATAGGAGCACCGCCACCAACAAAGTAAAGGGATCCTTGTGATCAAGAGGTATCGGAGGATCTGGATACAATTCTGCCAAATGCTGGCGTATATACTGCACTCGTTCCGCTTTATTCATAGCTTAGGCTATCCGCTAAACAGGGATCCCCTAGCTGTACCGCGGTATCGGTCGGAGCCTCTTCCTTTTTCGGATAGTCTAGAGAATAGTGCAGGCCGCGGCTCTCCTCTCGCTGGAGAGCACATTCCACAACCAAGCCCGCAACCTCAATCAGATTACGAAGTTCCAGCAAACCGCTATCAACCTTGAAATTCCAATAATACTCATCGATCTCGCGCTGGAGATTCCGAATGCGAGTGCGGGCACGTTGCAGCCGTTTATTGGTTCGCACGATGCTGACATAGTCCCATAAGGTTTGACGTAATTCATCTCGGTTATGGGTCAGCACGACTCGCTCATCCGAGTCGCGCAGGTCTCCATCCACCCAGGGTGGCAAATCCTCTTCCCGGGTGCCTCGAGCAGCTAAAAAAGAAGCAACTGCGAGAGATGCACGCTTAGCGATAACAACCGCCTCAAGCAGCGAATTACTGGCCAGGCGATTAGCTCCATGCAAACCGGTGCAAGCGACTTCCCCGCAGGCATAAAGACCGGAAAGAGAAGTCGACCCGTCCAGCTCAGTTTTAACGCCGCCACAGAGATAATGGGCGGCCGGTACTACCGGTATCATCCCCGTATCCAAATCAATTTCCTGACTCGTACAGTACTGAGAAATTGTCGGGAATCTTTCCTGCATGAAGGCTGCGCTCAAGTGGCGCACATCGAGCCAAACATGTCGTGAACCCGAGCGCTTCATCTCACTATCGATCGCCCGGGCCACAATATCTCTCGGAGCCAAATCACCGCGCTCGTCATAGCCTGACATAAAGGCCTCGCCACGCAGATTCCTTAAAATAGCCCCTTCTCCACGCACCGCTTCACTGATTAAGAAACGATCTCCGCCGGGAGAATAAAACGCGGTGGGGTGAAACTGTATAAACTCCATATTGACCACTTCGACGCCGGCGCGGTAAGCCATGGCAATGCCGTCGCCTGTGGCGATCGGAGGGTTCGTCGTATACTGATAGACCTGACCAATCCCACCGGTTGCCAGCAGCACCACTCCGGTTGTATAGGTCTCCACTTCCTCACTGCGATTATTTAAGACATACAAACCGAGGACACAGTCCTTTTCCGCAGGGACATCAAGGCCCCGCTGGCGCAGCTTTTCCGCGGTAATCAACTCGATCGCAAAATGATGCTCCAACACAGTAATGCCCGGGTGCTCATTGACCGCTCCCAGTAGTGCTTCCTCGATCGCCTTTCCGGTAACATCCTGCACGTGCAATATGCGGCGTTTTGAGTGCCCGCCCTCCTTGCCAAGAGAAACCCTGCCATCCTCTAATTGACTAAAAGCAACACCGCGCTGGACCAATTCTTCGATACATTCCGGTCCATCACGTAGAATCTCACGAACAGACGCTTCATGACAAAGGCCATCCCCCGCCTCCAATGTATCCGCCACATGCATCTCAACATCATCGGTCTTCGAAGTAACCGCGGCGATTCCCCCTTGCGCGTAATTGGTATTGGATTCAGCCGAATTTTTCTTGGTTATGATCGCTACACGCTTACCCGCCTCAGCCATTTTTACGGCAAAGCTTAATCCAGCAATGCCGCTTCCCACAACGATGACATCGTACCGTGTATCCATAACGCGCACTAAAGGGCTATATTATCAATCAGGCGGGTTTGGTCGACCCAGGCTGCGGTTACAATGATATGCTTGCCAGACTCAATCTCGCTCGCCGGCTCCATCGTCTCCCGGTCCACCACCCGCACATACAAGACACGGATCCGGCGGCATTGCGAAAGGTGATGCGTCACTTCGGCAACCACACGATCCACATTGCGGACGCCTTGCTCGACCAACTTTTTGCCCTCTTCCAGCGCGTTCGGAATCGTTAATGCATCCGAGCGTTGCAAGGACGTCAGGTAGCGGTTCCGCGAACTTGTGGCCAACCCGTCTGCATCCCGTAAAGTCGGCCCGACCAAGACTTCAATAGGTAGATTCAAATCAGCTGCCATTTTTTTCACCATCGAACATTGTTGCGCATCCTTCTGGCCGAAGACCGCATAATCCGGACGGGTAATGTTAAAAAGCTTCAGGCAAACCGTAGCAACTCCTCTAAAATGATTTGGACGCGAAACCCCGCATAAATCAGCGCTGACCTGCTCCTCATTAACATAGGTAGAATAGCCTTTCGGGTAGACATCTGCAATGTCCGGATTAAATACAATGTCCACACCACGATCTTCACAAAGTGCTAAATCCTCCTTTAGAATACGTGGGTAGCGGTCAAAGTCCTCATTCAGCCCAAACTGGGTGGGGTTGACAAAAATAGAGACTATGACTTTGTCAGCTTTTTCCCGTGCTATATCAATTAGAGATAAATGTCCCTCATGCAGGCAACCCATGGTCGGCACCAGACCAATCAGACAGCCATTTGTGCGCAGGCTAATGGCGTGCGACTGCATTTCGTTGATCGATTGAATCGTCTGCATAAGCTTCTTAAAAAACGCATACACTAAGTAAGAGATCCTTTTCCACAACCTCAAATCAAACTATAAATCGCATCCATGAGTGAACCCTATATTCAAGAACTCTTCGCTGAACGCATCGGCGGCAACCAGTACGGTAAGTCGACTGCCATTTATAAATTTGAGAAGATCAAACGTGCAAAAAAAGCCGCACAGGAAGCGCAGCCTGAGGTTGCCTTAATCGATATGGGTGTGGGCGAACCCGATGAAATGGCCTATCCAGAGGTTATTCAGACGCTTCAGGAGGAGGCGGCCAAACCGGAAAACAGAGGCTACGCCGATAACGGTGGTGACGACTTCAAGGAAGCCGCCGCTCGCTATATGAAAGATGTTTTTGGAGTCGCTGATATCGACTGGCAGACCGAAGTGCTTCACTCGATCGGTTCAAAGACCGTCCTCACAATGCTTCCAGCCTGTTTCATAAATCCGGGAGACTATGTATTGATGACCGTCCCGGGTTATCCCGTCTTGGGCAGTCACGCCAAGTACTACGGCGGCCATGTTCATAATCTGCCACTTGAAGCAGCCAACGATTTTCTACCCGATCTCGAATCGATCCCCGCCGACATTCTGGCCAAAGCCAAAGTGCTCGTAATCAACTATCCGAATAACCCTACCGGCGCATCGGCCACTCTCGAATTCCTCGAAAAAGCAGTCGCCTTCGCCAAGGCCAACAACCTGATCATCATCCAGGATGCCGCCTACGCTTCACTCATCTTTGAGGGCCAGCCCACTTCCATCTTTCAAGTACCGGGCGCCAAGGATGTCGCGGTTGAGCTGCACTCACTCTCCAAAAGTTTCAACATGACGGGCTGGCGCATCGGCTTCGTCGTGGGCAACCCACTCATCGTCAAAGCCTATGGCGACATGAAAGACAACTCCGACTCGGGTCAGTTTCTTGCCATCCAAAAGGCCGGCGCCGCCGCCTTAGCCAAACCCGGCATCACCGAGGAAATCTCTGCCAAATACTCCCGGCGGATGGGCCTGCTGGTCCATGCACTCAACCGCAACGGCTTCTCAGCGAAAAAGCCGAAAGGCAGCTTCTTCCTCTATGTTGCCGCCCCCAAGTCAGCCACGATCGACGGCCGCACAACAGAATTTGACTCCGGCGAAGCCTTCAGCCAATGGCTCATTACCCATGAATTGATCAGTACTGTACCGTGGGATGACTGCGGTAACTTCGTGCGCTTCTCCGTCACCTTCGCCGCCCCGGGTGAAGAGGCAGAAAAGGTCATCGCCACAGAAATTGCCCGCCGACTCGGCAAATACCAGTTCAACTTCTAAATGATGAATCCAGCAATATTACTGGAAAATAATCTCGCTTGGGCAAACTCCCAAAAAAGCAACTTTCCGGACTTCTTTCCCAAAAGCGCAGAAGGGCAAAGTCCCGGCTTTCTTTGGATTGGCTGTTCCGATAGTCGTGTTCCCCCGAGCCGTATCACCGGCAGTGACCCCGGGCAGATTTTTGTCCATCGCAACATCGCCAATCTTGTCGTCGAGAACGATGCCAACCTGCAAGCCGTCCTACAGTATTCTGTCGAGGCATTGAAAGTACCCAATATCGTTCTCTGCGGGCACTACCGTTGCGGCGGCGTACAAGCCGCCCTCAATGGCTGCCCCTACGAAAGCGTCAACCAATGGGTGCGCCCGATTGTCGATCTGGCAAAGGTGCACTCTGAAGAACTCGAGCGTCTGGAAGAAACCGCTCGAATTAACCGCCTCTGCGAACTCAATGTACTCGCTCAGGCCGATCTTCTGGCCCAATCCAAGATCGTACGCACCGCTTGGGAAAACGGGCAACCACTGCAGATACACAGCTGGATCTACCAGATCGAAAGCGGCAAGCTCGAAGTCTTGCGCGAACCGTTCGTTAGCGCGTCTGCCTAGCGACGACGCCCAAAACGGCTAGTCGACGAATTGCGGCGAGATCGTTTTGGCTTTGCTTCTGCCTCGCGAATACGTGGCTCATAGAGATAGTTGAAACCATCCAGACGCCGTTGTGGAATCTGCTGGTCGATAAACTTCTCAATCGCTACCAGCTTGCTCTCTTCATCCGGTGCCAGAATTGTCGCCGCATCGCCCTCCCGCTGCGCGCGCCCCGTCCGTCCAATCCGGTGCACATAATCTTCCGAATGCTCCGGCACATCGTAGTTGATGACGTGCGTAACATTGGCGATATCCAAACCACGCGAAGCGATATCAGTCGCCACAAGAATCTTAATTTTACCATCCTTGAAATCCTGCAAGGCCTGCGTCCGCATCTTCTGATTCAAATCCGCATGCATCGCCGCCACGCTGTACCCTTGCTGCTGTAACCAGCGCGTGATTCGGTCAGCGCCCACCTTCATCCGGCAGAAAATGATCATACTGTCCACCTCCATGCTATCGATTAAGGCCACCAGTAGATCAAACTTCTGCATCGCGCCGACCGGGTAGACCTCATGCTTGACCGTCTCCGCAGGTGAAATCTTCACACTAATCGCCACCACTACAGGATTCTTCAGGCTGCGGGCAATCAATCGCTTGATCTCTTCGGAAACTGTCGCCGAAAACAACAAAGTCTGCCGCTTCTTGTTCGCACACATGCGGATGATTCGCTTCACGTCATCAATGAAGCCCATGTCCAACATGCGATCCACCTCGTCAAGAATGAGTAACTCAATGGAACCAAGATCCATCGTCTTTTGCTGCACATGATCAAGCAGGCGTCCCGGCGTAGCAATCACCACATCGGCACCGTCTGCCAGTTCCTGCCGCTGACGTCCATAACCCACGCCTCCATGTACCAGCGTACATTTTAAAGGCGATGCCTTGCCGTACTTCTCAAACTGTTCCTTTACCTGAGCCGCCAGTTCACGTGTCGGCCCCAGCACCAGGCAACGCGGAGCCGCTCCAGGCTGATGCGCCCCAAGCAACTGTAAGGAAGGTAAGGCAAAAGCAGCCGTCTTACCGGTGCCGGTCTGCGCCGAACCAATAACATCGTTACCGGCAAGAATCTGCGGAATCGCCTCTTGCTGAATCGGAGTGGGCGTTTCATAGCCGGCATCGGCTATTGCCGAAAGAATTTTGGGCTCTAGCCCGAGTGTATTAAAGGTCATATCCGGATTGTTAATTGCCCGGCCAAATCATCACCCGGGTCCATGAATAAATACGAAATGCCACACCCTGAGCGCAATTGGCTGAGAATCAAGGACAAACAACGGCGAAGCATTATTGACAGTGCTCTGCTACTGACGAATCCTACAGAGACTACAAGCTCGTCCATTAACTCACAACCCGACACAATCATGCGGAGCTTTCGTTACACTCTCACTCTTGCCCTGGTTAGCCTTGTTGCGCTACTGCCCAGAGTACCGGCAGAAACCTTTGAAGATATCAGCACACATCTGGATACGGATGGCACCTTCTTCGGGTTTATTGACTTTGCCGGTGATGGCCATGAATTAGGCCAGGCACTCAACAGCATCTACTCCGAATTGGTCGTCCATCAGCCGATGCTTGCCTTTGTCCAAATGGATTTCCATCGACTGTTTGAAACGCTCGGATTTTCCAGCCTTCAAGCAATCGGTGTCAGCTCCAAGCCGCTAGCCGATGGCATCCACGCCAATCGGTTTGCGCTCTCGCTGCAAAATGGCGAACCCGAAGGACTTCTCCGGATCTATGGAGATCCCAGTAAAGCCATTGCCACCTTTACCGCGGCAGAACTGGCTCCGGCTGATGCCACCGGTGCCTATACCGGCAACCTACAACTGGATGCCCTGAAAGACGTCGTCGTCACCCTCATGACGCAATTCATGGGCCCCGTGGGAGAAATCCTTGCCAATGCCAAACTCGAAGAGACCCTCCCCGGAACTAATCTCAGATATTCTGCACTGATTGATACACTCTCCGGCAAATGGCATATCTTCTGGCAGGAAGAAATGGATGATACTTTCAACTCAACGATCAAAGTATGGTTGCGTATTGAGGGTGCCGCGACACTGGCCGATCGGCTCAAGCCACTTGCCGATGCCATGCAGTTCGTCTACCACCAGACGGAGAATGGCGTGCAGGCAGATTTGAGCAGCCTTCTGCCCCTGCCTGGTTACGGCCTTTATATGGAGACCTCCAACGAGCCGGATTCATTCACGCTTTATACGCATGCCGACTGGGGACCCGACAGCTCGGGCCCCCGCCTCAGCGAGACCGATGACTTTCGAAGACTCGCCCAATACCTGCCCACAGAAGCACTCAATTTCACCTACACGAGCGCCTTTGATATCCATTCATTACTCCAGGCGATTCGCCTGAACAGTCCAGAACTGGGGCCCTATCTGCCGGCTATGGAAAAAACTCTGGATCTCTTTATCGGAGACTTTCTCAAACCGGCCATAAGCGCCACCTGCTATGAAAAGGACGTCTTGATAACGCATAACTACGCCGCCTACTCGATCAAACAGGCGACAATGCTTCTGCCCGCCGCCTTCCTTGGCGGGCTCACGGCCGCTGCGGCCATTCCGATGCTCGAGTCGATGGACTCCGTCTTGCCGAAGGCAACTGGAGTCGAAGAAACGCCCACGGATGCAGATGCAGAAAATCCAGCTAACTGATCTGGATCAAAGAAAGCCTGCTTGCACTCTCTGGCCTCTCGGCATTAGATAGACGCATGTCTCAAATTTACCGCGGTCGTATTGCGCCTACCCCGACCGGTCACCTGCACCTCGGCCATGCCCGAACCTTTTGGATCGCTATGGAGCGGGCCCGCGAAGCAGGCGGACAACTCTTGTACCGCAATGAGGATATCGACCGGCAACGCTGCAAAGCTGAATATGCCGAAGCCGCGATGGAAGACCTCCGGTGGTTTGGCTGCCAATGGGAAGAAGGCCCAGACATGAGCGGCCCCTGTGCTCCTTACAACCAAAGCCAGCGCACGGATTTTTTCCTTCAGGCATGGAGACAACTGAAAGACTCCGGTCACATTTATCCCTGCGATAAAACCCGAAAAGATGTAGCCCAAGCGACTCTGGCTCCCCATGAGGCCGAAGCGATGGACGAGCCACTCTACCCAGAAACTTGGCGCCCGCCGGTCGGAGCCGGGCAAGACGCTGAAGAACCCGGCGCAACCAATTGGCGTTTCCGTGTGCCCACTGCCCGAGAAATCGTCTTCGACGACGGGCGCCTCGGCCCCTGCGCCTTCACTGCCATGCAAGACTTTGGCGACTTTCTTATCTGGAGAAAGGACGGTGCGCCGGCCTATGAACTCGCCGTCGTTGTCGACGACCATGCCATGCAAATAAGCGAGGTCGTACGCGGTGAAGATCTTCTCATCTCCACCGCTCGGCAAATACTCCTCTACCAGGCTCTTGGCTATCCGCCACCCCAATTCTACCACACGCCTCTACTCTGTGACCCTGATGGGCAACGTCTGGCCAAGCGCCATAGATCCCTCTCCCTGCGCGAATTGCGCGAGGAGGGTCACACTCCGGAACAACTACGTCAAAATGAAGACTGGTGGTCCGGACTGGAGGATTAACAACCCCTCAAAGAAACCATATGCCCCGAGACTATATACTCGCCCTGGACCAAGGCACCACTAGCTCACGAGCACTCCTATTTGATCGGGAAGGCCACCAAATTGGAATCGAGCAACGTGAGTTCAGTCAGCATTTCCCGGAGGACGGCTGGGTCGAACACGATGCCAATCAAATCTGGGCCACGCAAAGTGCGGTCGCCGTAGAAGTCCTTTCACGCAACCAGATGGATGCTGAGGACATCGCCGCCATCGGAATTGCCAACCAGCGGGAGACGACCGTGCTCTGGCATCGTACCACCGGACAACCCCTACACCGGGCGATCGTCTGGCAGGACAGACGCACAGCCGGAATCTGCCAAAACCTCAGATCCGCCGGACTGGAAGCAAAATTCCAAGAAAAGACCGGTCTCCGGCTGGACCCCTACTTCTCCGGCACCAAGCTAAAGTGGCTACTCGACAACGTACCCGGGGCTCGAGCACAAGCCGAGCGCGGCGAAATTGCCTTCGGCACAATCGATAGCTGGATCCTATGGAATCTGACTCGCGGACGAATCCATAAAACCGATTCAACCAACGCCAGTCGTACCCTACTCTACAATATACACGACGGCCAATGGGATGCTGAACTACTCTCCATCCTGAACATCCCCGAAACGGTACTCCCCGAGGTTCATCCCTCCGGCCATTTCTTCGGGGAAGCGGCCCGGGCCGGGCTCGAAGGCATCCCCGTAGCGGCCATGGCAGGCGACCAGCAAGCCGCCCTTTTTGGCCAAGCCTGTTTTGCCCCGGGACAGGCAAAAAATACCTACGGCACCGGATGCTTCCTCCTTCGTCCGATCGGATCAAAGCCAAGCCCATCCCGTCACAACCTACTAACGACCCTGGCCTGCACAACAAGTGACCATCTTGCCTACGCAACAGAAGGTAGCGTCTTTATCGGCGGTGCAGTCATCCAGTGGCTGCGCGACTCGCTTGGCCTGCTCAAAGATGCCAGCCAAAGTGCCGCCTTGGCGCAGTCCGTACCCGACTCCGGAGGCATCCACATAGTTCCGGCATTCTCCGGACTGGGTGCCCCTCACTGGGATCCGGAGGCACGTGGCACTCTTTGTGGAATCACTCGCGGCACCAGCGCGGCACACCTCGTACGAGCAGCACTCGAGGCCATCGCTTTCCAATCTGCCGACGTGCTCCGCGCAATGGATGCGGATCATGGTATCCCCCTCGCCGAATTGCGCGTAGACGGCGGCGCATCGCGGAACGACTTCCTTATGCAATTCCAGTCAAACCTTATGCAAGTCCCCGTACTCCGGCCCGAAATCACCGAGACCACTGCGCTCGGAGTTGCCTACCTCGCAGGGCTCACCACAGGATTCTGGAAAGATCCATCCACCCTAGTGCAACAGTGGCGCGTCGAAAAGCGCTTTGAACCAATGATTTCAGCAGACCAGGCGGACACTCTGAGCGACGGTTGGCGACGGGCCCTGCATGCAACCAAGGCGTGGTCTGAAAAATAAGTCAGAAAAAACTTGGAATAGACTCGCTTGCCAAAGGAACAAAATTTGCTTCATAAACAGTATAGTTTTATTTTTCTAACCGATTTTACTGCGATGAACTTCCTATTTCTAATTATTGTACCGTTACTCGTCGGCCTTTGGGCACAGATGAAAGTCAAGGGCACCTATGCAAAGTACGTCCGGGTTCCCTCCCGCGGTCGCATCACCGGATTTGAAGCGGCACAGGCGGTTATGTCCAGCGCTGGTATTACTGATGTGGAAATTGTCCAGTGCCAGGGTACACTGACGGACCACTATGACCCAAACAACAAACGACTCGCGCTGAGTGAGGAAAACTACCGTGGCACGAGTTTGGCCGCACTGGGAGTAGCCGCTCATGAAGCCGGTCACGCCATCCAACACAAGCAAGCCTACGCTCCGCTCAACCTGCGCATGGCGCTCGTGCCCATTACCGGATTTGCTTCTCAATTACTCCCTATTTATATCATGGGCAGCCTTTTCCTGATGGGCCCGCGTTCCGGCATGTTTCTCATGCTCGGTATTTTCATTTATCTCGTTTTGACTGTATTCCAGTTAGTCACGCTACCTGTAGAGTTCGATGCCAGCAAGCGAGCCAAAGCACAATTGGTTAACCTCGGCATCGTCGAAGTAGACGAGCTTGAGGGTGTCAATAAAACGCTCGACGCAGCAGCGTACACCTATGTGGCTGCTTTCGTATCCAGCCTCGGCTGGTTGCTTTATTTACTCGCTCAGCGCAGGTAGGGCCCCGCTACACCGCAGTTTCCTGAAAACGCTGCTCGCGGATCACCGTTATTTCAATGGAGCCGGGGTAGCTCAGCTCATTTTCAATCCGGGTACGAATGTTCCGTGCCAGCGAACGGGCATTCTCTTCGTCAATCTTATCCGGCTCGACGATGACCCGCACCTCGCGACCTGCCTGTATGGCATAGGCATCGATCACTCCTTTTTGCTCTAGAGCAATCTCTTCAATGCTCCGTACGCGCTCAATAAAACCATCCATCGAAGAGGCACGTGCTCCTGGGCGCGCGGCCGATAACGAGTCCGCCACCATAACCAAACCGGCAAATGCACTTTCTGCCGGCACCTCCTGGTGATGCGCGGCAACGGCATTGACCACCCGGGCATCTTCCCCGTGCTGCTTTATTAAATTAGACCCCGCAATGGCGTGACTGCCGCCGTGCTCTTCATTTAATGATTTTCCAATATCATGAAAGAGGCCTGCGCGTTTCGCCAACTCCGTATCCAGCCCAATCTCGGCGGCAATCAGCCCACAAAGGTGCCCGACCTCTACAGAATGAGCCAGCGTGTTCTGACTGTTCGACAGGCGGTAATGTAATTTACCCAACACACCGACAACCTCCGGATGTACTTTGCTCAAACGCAGCTCCCGCAAGGCAGACTCACCATGCTCGTAAATACTGGCCGACATATCCTCCTCTGCCTGAGTCACCGCTGCTTCGATATTGGCCGGGTGGATTCGCCCATCCCGCACAAGTGCCTCCAGAGCCAGCCGGGCAATTTCGCGACGCACCGGATCAAAACTCGAAACCAAAACCGAGTCCGGCGCCTCGTCGATCATCAAAGTCGTCCCCGTACTATGTTCAAAAGTTCGGATATTTCGCCCTTCCCGGCCAATGATACGCCCCTTCATTTCTTCACTCGGTAGAGCCACCACTGTGGCGGTTGCGTCATTCATCGGCTTAGCCGTAATTCGCTGCATCGAGGCCAGAAGGATTCGTTTCGCCTCTTCCATCATCTCTGCATCCGAGCGCCCGAGCAACTCTCGGCGCCGATCCTGGATCTCCTCGCGGCAATCCTGCTCAGCACCATGCAGGACTTGCCTGCGGGCCGCCTCTTCGTCCATCTGCGAAATGTGGTAGAGTTTCAGTTTATAGAGACGGCGTACTTTCTCCGCTTCATGAGCGGCCGCTTCCAAATCAGCCTCGCGATCGTCCAAATCCTTCTCTTTCTGAGAGACCACCAATCGGTCCTTTTCTATACGCTCTTCTAAATGTGCTAAATCCCGCGCCTCACTATCCAGCTCTTTTCGGCGACTCAGCATCTCCCGCTCCAATTCCGCCTCCCGGTCCTTGAGCGCCAGTTCCAGACCGCTGCGCGTCTCATTCGCCTTCAGTCTTTCCTCCCGCCCCTCAACGTCAAACTGACGCCGAATCGCTTCCGTCTTTCGCTTACAGACATACCAAGCAAACCCGAGAGCTCCGATGAAAAGCCCGGAATAAACCCACAATATCGTGTTGTTCAACATTCGGCAAAGAAACCTGAAATGAATCAACCGGTGGGGTACGCTAAAAAGCGACCGGACAATTAAGGTAGTACTGAGAGTGAAATATAATGTACCCCCTGAAACATTTTTCAAGTACAACTTCGACTTCTCAAATCGACCTGTTTCAGCCGCCAAACCACTCTTTTACAGCCTCCGCCGAACGGGTATTCAATACCTGCGCGGGAGCGAGCCAACCCTTTCGGGCAATATTCACCCCGGCGTGGAAATAACCCAGTCCGGAGGTCTGGTGGGCATCCGGGTTGATCGCGCAGACCAATCCGCGCTCCGCCGCCCGTCGCCAGTGTCGCCAATCCATATCCAGACGCTGCGGATTCGCGTTGATCTCGATAATTACTTTGTTGGCAATGGCCGCGTCGATCACCTTCTCCAGATCAATCCGGTACGGCTCACGCCGCAGCAAAAGGCGACCCGTAGGATGTCCCAGCATCGTCGTGGCCGGATGTTCGATGGCCCGGATCACCCGTGCCGTCATCTCCCCTTCCGGTTGACTGAAGGCCGAGTGCACCGACATCACCGCATAATCCAGCGCAGCCAATGTTGCATCTTCCAGATCAAGCGAACCGTCCGGCAGGATGTCACACTCAATCCCGGCAAAGACATGAACCGACGACTGGCCCGATTCATTGAACGCCCGAATGCTCTCCACCATCTTCAGGACCCGGGCGTCATTCAGGCCGTTCGCCTGCACACTGCTCTTCGAATGATCCGCTAGCCCGAGGTACTCGAAACCCAGCGCTGCAGCGGCGGCGGCCATCTCTTCAATCGTCGCCCGCCCGTCCGAAGCATTTGTATGATTGTGAAAAACTCCACGGATCGCGCCCGCATCCAATAATGACGGCACCTCTGTAATCTCCAGCTCACCCAGGCCCTCCCGCAACTCCGGCGGAATCTCCGGCAAACCCAGAAATGCAAATAAATCTTTCTCCGTGGAAATGCCCAAAGCAGCTGGCTCCGCCTCATCCTTCTTCGTCAATCCCCACTCACTCAGACTATAGCCCGCTGCTAATGCCCGCTGACGCATCGCTACGTTGTGCTCCTTCGATCCCGTGAAATGATGCAAAGCAAAAGCAAACTGCTCCGGCGGCACCACACGCAAGTCTGCCTGTAGACCCGACTCAAATCGCACACTCGATTTCGTCTGCCCCTTCGCTGTGACCTCCCTCACTTCCGGCAAGCCGGTAAACCAATCCATCACCGGCTCCGGCTCTTTCGACGCCACAATAAAATCCAGATCCCCCACCGTTTCCATCAAACGCCGCAAGCTCCCTGCCACCTCCGCGCGCTCCACCCCGGACAACCTGCGCAGCCCCTCGAGAATCGGCACGGCACGCTCGTTTGCCATCCACCAGAGATGCCGCTTCGCATAGGCCGCACGATTCTCAATACCACTCAAAATCTTTGCCTCCGACTTCGCCCCGAAGCCCTGCAAGCCAGCCACGCGACCGGCCTCGCAAGCCGCTTTCAAAGCCGCAACACTCTCCACCTCCAGAGCGTCGTGCAATCGCTTCACCTTCTTCCCCCCCAGACCCGGAATCTCCAGCATCTCAATCAGGCCCGGCGCAATTGAAGCCTTCAGCTTGTCATAAAAAGGTAATTCGCCGGAGGCATGAAGCGTCTCGATCTTATCCACCAGCGCACTGCCGATCCCCTTCATCGAGCCCAGTTGGCCCTCGGCAATCAACACAGCAAGATCCGCCTCCATCGTCTCCAATGCACGCGCACCGCTGGCATACGCCCGGATCTTGAAAGGATTCTCCCCCTTCAGCTCGAGCAATACGGCAATCTCTTCCAATACCCCAACAATATCTGCCTTATCCATTCAGACAAACTAGCCCACGCTCTTCGCCTGACAAGCGCTGATGGCATCCACTTGCTTAAAGCGCTTCGGCACCTTGTGGGGACTCAGTACTTCTTTCAGTCGCTGGCGGATGTTCTCCGTATCCAGACTGCTTTGGCTTTGAAGGTAGGCGACAACGACTTCGCCCCACTCTTCATCCGGCTCGCCAACGACCTGCGCCGCTTCGATCGCCTCGATCTGAAGCAGGGCCTGCTCCACTTCTGCGGGATCGACCTTCTCACCGCCGGTATTGATCAAGCGATCCATTCGCCCAAGCACATGCAGGCCTCCCCGCTCGTCCAAATAGCCGCGGTCACCGGTGCAAAAGCCTTCCGCTAAATCGATTGGCTCCCGTCCGTGATACCCCTGGAACAAGGCTGGAGTCCGGACACGGATGCCTCCATCGGAATCCACGCCGATCTTTGCCTCGCCCAGCGGAGCAGCTCCGGGGGCATCCCTGTTGAGAAAATCCTCCGCCGGGACAGCCGCGATCATCGCTGCGGTTTCCGTCATCCCATACACTTGGACGATTGGTAGATGTGCCTTCCGTGCCTCAGCAGCCAGCGCCTCCGGTAGGGCCGCACCGCCAACAAATACTGCACGGGCGACACGCAAGCGTTCCACCGCAGCGGCATCCGACAAGCTCCGCTGCAGCTGAGTCGGTACGAGTGACACACAATAACCTGCCGTCACTGCCTCATCAAAACGGATCTGCCCACCCGTGGAAAAGGCACGCACCAACTGCATCAATCCACTGACATGATGGAGCGGCAGCAAACAACTGGAGTGAATCGGATCCCCTCCGAGAAAATCATGCAGCCCCCGGGTGGCGGCGAGCAGGCTGGCCCAATCGTGAATCGCCAGTTTGACACCACCGGTAGTCCCTCCCGTGGGGATTAAAATTTGGCCCGGTAACGGATGGTGCACGCCCTCCCTTGTTGTCGTGTCCATGGGCATGTTGCCAACAATCATTGCCGGATTGACCAAGCCGGAAAGCGCCGCCCACTCTGCACTGCCCCACTTCGGATTTGCCAGAATCAGTGGCACTCCCAGAGAGAGCCCCGCAAAGAACGCCGTAGAAAATCGAATCGGATCACTCTCTGCCAATAAGACCCCCCGCTCAGCAACCGCATCATTTGCTGCGAAACGAGCAGCCTGCTCACGCACCAAAGCAGAAAACGCCTCACCGGAAAAACCCACGATCCAGTCGCGCTGTACATCCTTTACATCCATTTTTAGAGGCGTTTCCATAACTCTTCCGGATCTAACTGTAAGCGTTCACTCGCCCGCAAAAACGCGGAAGACTTTCTTCCCGATAGATTGTCTGAAAAGTTTATCGTATCAAACCCGATCGCGTGATTCATCCCTTGAAGCGCATCCGCCAGACACAAGGCATTGTCCAGCCCCACGCCGGTTTCAAAGACCGAAGAGAGCACAACTCGCGAAGCCACCGGCTGCAGCCGATCGAGCAGGCTTTGGCAATCCCCCATGAGAAGCGGCTTGATCACTAGCGGCCCGGTCCACTCATCCAGCCATTTCGTAGCCTCCGGCCCGTTCATTGACTCATCCAGTGCCAATGCGATCCCCGACCCGTCAGAACAGGCGGCCATCCTCCGCTCCATCCCCACCGGCAAAGGTTGCTCGATAAACTCAATCCGCCCCCGAAAGGCTTGTAGGAAATCCAACCAGTCCCCCAGAACCGCCTCCGTCCAAGCGCCGTTGGCATCCAACCGTAGCTCGACTCCCTCCGGTAATGTTTGGCAGATCTTTTCCAAAATAGCCTGTTCGTTCTCCGGAGCCTCCACCCCAACTTTCCACTTCAGCGTTCGATAGCCGAGTCCTGTCTTTTCAGCAGCCACGGCCACCGCTTCCTCTCCCGCCGGAAGCAAACCGGCCACCGCGTACTCCCGCATGACAGATTCCTTTGTAGGCAGTGCACGACTCAGGGCGAACGCACAACAAGGCAGCGCCTCCGGCACCGGCTGCGAAGGATCGGCTGCGAGCGACTGCAAAAACGAACGAGCGGCCTCCACCGTCTCACTGCCAAACTCCGGAATCGGCGCCACCTCACCATAACCAATCCGACCGGCCGCCTCCACCCGCAGGAGAAAACCCTCCCGTACAGACCATGCCCCACGACTGGTCCGCAGCGCATTTGTGAAAGTGCGCCGATAAGGCCGAAAAGATATCTGCGGAGAAGTCATGCACAAAACTGTTCTTTCTCCTTGAGAAAAGACAATCTTTTGATGGAGTCGAAAGATGAAAGCAGACGCAGCCTCTCGCATGAAGGAGTTTTACCTCCCGGCCAATGAGTTCTTTCCGGCCAACCTGCCCACCGGCCTGACCTACGACGACATCTCGCTGGCCACTCTCTATTCCGAGACCCTACCGAGCCAGACCAGCCTCGTCACCCGCCTCTCGGAATCCCTCGAGCTACAGATTCCCATCCTCTCGTCCGACATGGACACCGTGACTGAAGCACGGATGGCCATCCAGATGGCGCTCAATGGCGGTCTCGGCTTGATTCACTACAACATGAGCGACGAGAAGCAGATCAAGGAAGTGGCCCGGGTGAAGAACCACATCCACGGCTTTATTCAGGAGCCGATCAAAGTCGGCCCGAATCAATCTATTGCGGAAGTCATCGACTATATCAACGAGCGGGGCTTTGGATTCAGCACCTTCCCTGTCGTCGATGAAGAGAACAAACTCCTTGGCCTCCTCCCGGGGCGGGTTGTTAAACCGCGCTATGCCGACCGTCTGGTTTCCGAAGCCATGACTCCGCGTGACCAGGTCTACACCCTCGACGAAAAAGAAATCATCAACGACCCGATCAAGACCGCCGACCGCTTTTTTACTGAGCATTTAGGGATTCATAAGTTGCTGGTTGTGGATGCTCAAGATCGCCTCCGCGGGCTGTTCACTCTGAGCGATATCGAGCGGATCGAGGCCGAAGCGCAGCAATCCCTCAAGCCGGCACGCGATGACGACTTCCGCCTGCGCTGCGGAGCAGCCATAGCCACCCATCGCACCGCCGAAGGTGCTCTCGATGCGGATCGTATTGTCCAGCACGTCGGCCACCTCGTTGACGAAGGCGTCGACGCGGTCGCTGTATCCACCGCTCATGGCTTTTCCAAGGGTGTGGGGGATGCCCTAACACTCCTGCGCTCCCAATTTCCGGAACTGACCCTCATCGCCGGCAATGTAACCAGTGCCGAGGGAGTCGCCTTCCTCGCCGATGCCGGAGCTGACACAATTAAAATCGGTCAGGGTCCCGGCTCGATCTGCACCACCCGGATCGTCGCCGGCGTCGGCATCCCTCAGATGACCGCTCTCTATGCTGCCGCCCAAGCCGCTCGCGAAAAGAACGTCTCGATCCTTGCCGACGGTGGCATCGCCAAGTCCGGAGATATCGTCAAAGCCCTAACACTCGCCGATGCGGTCCTCTGCGGCAGCCTCCTCGCCGGCTGCAACGAAGCGCCCGGGCAAATTATTGAAATCAACGGGAAGCTCTACAAACAATACCGCGGAATGGGAAGCAGCGCGGCAATGAAAGAAGGCTCCGCCGCTCGCTATGGACACTCCCGCAAAGACGTCTCTTCCAAAGCGGCCGCCGAAGGCATTGAAGCCCTCAAAGAATCCGCCGGTTCCCTCTCCGGAGTCCTTCGCGAACTGGTCGGCGGCATCCAATCCGGCATGGGCTACCTCGGCGCACCCACCCTACCCGAACTTCGCAAAAAAGCCCGCTACATCCGGGTCAGCCCCGCCGGACAAAAAGAATCCGCCCCGCACGATGTCATCACCGTCAAGACCAGCGAGATCTCCGGCGAATCCGGCAAATAATGGACCGGAAATAATCCGCTGCAACGCCGCGCGGACTGAACTTCCCAATATTCACATGGATCCATTTGACCGTTTAATCATTGCAACCGCTATGTCCAAGGGTGCACCCGTCATTACAGGCGATTCTGTCTTTGCCAAATACGGGGTCCTAACCATTTCCTAGCTAAACCAAATGCTCACTCAATTTACTTCACAACTGATTGCCGATACGGGAATCTCCACCGGCGACGAAGGCAAGGGCCGGGTCATCCTCGAGGTCGTTCAGGAACTGCGCGAAGCCACTGGCCGGGAAGACGCCGTGGCCGCTGTCATGAAAGTCAACGGCGGGGCCAACTCCGGACATACCGTGGCCGGACTCAAGCTCAACCTTCTGCCCGGTGGTGTGGCGGATCCCCATGTCTCTTATCTCCCGATCGGCTGCGGCGTTGTGGCCGATCCCCGGAAATTTCTCTGGGAATGTGCCTATGCCGAACACCACGGCCACGAAGCGCTCCGCCGCCTCGCGATCGACGAGCGCTGTCTTGTCTCCGACCCCGTCCACCGTCTCCTCGACCTCGCCTGGGAAGACTACCGGATCCATGTCCTACAAAGCGAACCCCGCGGCTCGACCGGGCGCGGCATCACCCCTGCCTACCTCGATGAAGTCGGCCAGTTTCAAATCCACTACGCTGATTTCCTCGGCGAAAAGGATCAATATGTCGATAAAGTCCGAGAGCGGATTAACCGTGCCGAACGGATCATTGAGCACGTCTGCCGGGTCGCTCCCGAGCGCTGGCCGAGCCTC
>CENU01022666.1_pt1 | contig 19132 bp, 16 predicted proteins | sample 361331 | NCBI WGS metagenome assembly CENU01 (sample SAMEA2619766, study PRJEB7988) | marine metagenome | isolation source: saline water (ENVO:00002010), including | reverse complement strand
ATGTTCACGTAGCTCTTTGCTTAGACTATTTGCGCCCGATCCAAAAACATCATTAAAGTGTGCTTCAAATTGTTCAAATAGATTTTTTCCCATAAATCTAATGCCTAAATATATGTAAATTAGATTGGTGATTTTATCAGAATTTGATAAAAATTATTGCTTTTCATTTAAGACGTAGAAAAATATTTAGTAATGACAAGCACCAACATAGTGCAATTAGTGTAGATGTTCCCTGCTTTATCGCTTATTTGGTGCGTTCGACTGAAGATTATAGTTCAAATTCACGGAAAAAGCTGCTTGTACGAGGGGGTCTACTTTTTGGCACGGTTAGTGCAAACCGAAGAGGTAGTAAGATCTTTTGTCTTTATTTTTTTTGGATTTAAATCTGTTTTTTAGGGAGAGTGTTAATGATGAAATTTAGAAAATCTGCGTTGTCCTTGGCCGTAGCGTCTGTGGCGTCAGTGGGTGCCGTGGCGCCGGTGGCCGCGGGTGAAATCAGCGCCTCTGCTGGCGTTGCTACTTCTTATCTTTGGAGGGGCTACGACTTGGGTGCGGGCGATCCTGCGGTCTCTGCCAGCCTAGACTATTCGGAGGGTATGTTTTACGCGGGTGCATGGGTCTCTTCTGGAGATGCCTCTGCTGGGACCGAGTATGATTTGTACATGGGATTGGCTGGAGATGCAGGCGGAGTCTCTTGGGATGTTGGGATAGTCAATTATGTGTATCCAACGGGCGACTACCAAGGGACAGAAGGTTCCATTGGTGACTTTATGGAGGTGTATATCGGTCTGGGAATGGGCCCGGTGTCGCTAATGCATTATTCTAACATTGAAACCGGCGAGGGTTATGGTCCAGCAGACTCCGCCGATTACAGTTATACCACTATTGGTATGGAAGCAGGATCGTTTGGCGTAACATATGGTATGCATGATGGTGGTTTTGATGATTACGATCATATAGATCTATCTTACTCGTTCAATGACAGCCTTTCCTTCACTTACAGCATTCCCATGGAGGATAGTGAAGCGTCGGGTGGAGAAGAGCCGGTGCTGGTTGCATCTTACTCTTTTTCACTTTAGCGGCTATATAGTACTGGCATCCTGTCCTCACAACCCTGAGCCTTGGGGTTGTGAAGGACTCCGGAAAAGCCCTCTTGATAGTCAAGGTACGGTGTCTAACCGGCTTTAACAAGTTGGTGTAGAGTTGAGTAGTCCACTTTAAATTGGAGTGAAAGTGAAACTTATCACAGCCATCATTAAGCCTTTTAAACTGGATGAAGTTAGAGAGTCGCTCAGCGAGTTAGGTGTGGCTGGCGTCACAGTTACGGAGGTTAAAGGTTTTGGTCGACAGAAGGGACATACTGAATTGTATAGAGGCGCCGAGTATGTGGTCGATTTTTTGCCAAAGGTCAAAGTAGAAATTGCGTTGGCTGATGACATGGTGGAAAGTGGCGTAGAAGCGATTCTTTTAGCTGCCAAAACAGGAAAAATCGGTGATGGTAAGGTATTTGTAACGCCCTTAGAAGACGCAACTCGCATACGTACGGGAGAATCCGGTGAAGAGGCTGTCTAGTGGTGGGCCGTTCTTTTACGAAGACTACACTTAACTTCTTCTTAGTTTATTTATAAAAAATTTGAAAAGATATTTGGAGAACTATTAATGGAAAATGACATTATTGAAATTAAATATGCAATGGATACCTTTTACTTTTTGATATCAGGGGTATTGGTAATGTGGATGGCAGCCGGCTTTACGATGCTGGAAGCCGGACTCGTCCGTTCAAAAAATACAACTGAAATTTTGGCTAAAAACGTTGCGCTGTACTCAATTGCATGCGTGATGTACCTCATTATGGGATATACAGTGATGTATGGGGGAATTTCGAACTTATATGTGCCTGACGGTTTCTTCGGAATTTCAGCTGCCAATTCTACTGCCGAAGAGGTCTTGGCAAGTGGAGGAGACACGTATTATTCTGGGGCATCTGACTTCTTTTTTCAGGTAGTTTTTGTAGCCACAGCAATGTCAATAGTATCTGGAGCAGTGGCGGAGCGGATGAAGCTGTGGGCCTTCTTGGCATTTGCAGTGGTTATGACTGGCTTCATATATCCGATGCAGGGTTCTTGGTCTTGGGGTGGAGGATTCTTGGGAGAAAACATAGGATACTCTGATTATGCCGGCTCTGGAATAGTACATCTTTGCGGCGCTGCGGCTGCATTGGCGGGCGTACTCATTTTAGGTCCTAGGATTGGAAAGTATTCGGCATCAGGAGAGTCAAATGCTATGCCCGGCGCGAATATGCCACTTGCAACAATCGGGATGTTCATTTTATGGATGGGATGGTTTGGATTTAATGGCGGGTCGGAGTTGGCCGTTGCGAGTATCGATAGTTCAAATAATGTGGCTTCTGTTTTTATGAACACTAATACAGCGGCAGCATCTGGTCTCATCGCGGCACTCATAACGTCGCAAATAATGTTTGGCAAAGCTGACCTCACAATGGCGTTGAATGGAGCACTTGCAGGCCTAGTGGCCATTACAGCTGATCCACTGTCTCCATCATATGGAATGGCGATGGTGATCGGAGCGATTGGAGGAGTTATAGTTGTATTCTCAGTGCTGGGGCTTGATAGTTTGAAAATAGATGATCCTGTCGGTGCCATATCCGTTCATGGCACAGTAGGAATCTGGGGTCTCATAGCAGTGTGTATTGCCGGAGAAGCCACCCTTGGCGGACAGATTGGAGGAGCCTTAATTATATTCGCTTGGACATTCATTACGGCTGGAATCGTGTTCTATTTGATTGACATGGCTATGGGAATCAGAGTCAGCGAGGAAGATGAGTTGAAAGGAATCGATACTTCCGAGTGTGGAATCGAAGCCTATCCGGAATTTACATCCTCTTCATAGATATACCCTCAAAACCGGACTCAAGCCGGATTTTAACCGGGGCTCTTTGCCCCGGTTTTTTTTTCGTCATTATTAACTTCTGTTTAAGATGCATTTCTTAACAAAACCAAGTATCTTTACATCTCAATTTAATGCCAAAGAAGATATATGCAAATGAAATTAATTACTGCAATTATTAAACCTTTTAAGTTAGATGATGTTCGAGAAGCGTTAGCAGAGAATGGGGTACAGGGTATTACAGTGACGGAAGTCAAAGGCTTTGGGCGCCAAAAGGGTCATACAGAGTTGTACAGAGGTGCAGAGTATGTAGTTGATTTTCTGCCAAAGATAAAGCTCGAAATAGCGGTCTCGTCAGACATGGTGGATAGCGTTGTCGAAGCAGTGGCCAAATCTGCAGTGACAGGAAAAATCGGTGATGGCAAAATTTTTATTTCTGATCTGACTCAGGTCGTTAGGATACGAACGGGGGAAACAGACGAAGATGCAATATAGCTTTAATAAAATTTCCTGACTTTTGAATACTATATATATTGAAGGGTCGCAAGATGGCTTTGGCACGGGTTAATTGGAATCGCGCTTCTACGGCTCTTGAGCTTCCGGTTTTGTTGTGTAAATTACTTGCTTATATTAGTCTTTGTATGATCGCTAATACTTTTGCGGAGGACATATCCGTCAGGGGAGAAACAATCGCTCTGCAAAAAGTCCTAGCGAAGCTAGAAGCAGCGCGCCCCGAGTTTCACTATATAATTTTGGGTGAGTCAGATATATCTGGCTATCTTAGAATTGCAATTGAAAATGGTCCCATACTATACGTTGCCGAAGATGGAAGTCATTTTTTTGATGGCTCAGTTTATAGAGTAGAGGCAAACGGTTTTGTTGACGTCGAAGAACTCCGTTTAGCCTCAAATCGGAGGCAGATATTTGCTGAATTAGACGTTGACGACATGATAGTGTTCGCACCTGCGGGGGGGACGAAAGCTATTATAAACGTGTTCACAGACATTGACTGTGGGTATTGTCGTAAGCTACACAATGAAGTCGAGGAATTAAACTCGTATGGCATTGAGGTTAGGTATCTCGCTTACCCGAGAGCCGGCTTAGACTCGCCCTCGTATTACAAAATCACCACAGCTTGGTGCTCGGATGATCGACCGGACACTTTAACTCGACTAAAGGCCGGAAAGACATTACCAAACAAAAATTGCATCGACAATCCAGTGGCAGCTCACCTTCGTCTTGGTAGAGAGATTGGAGTGGATGGAACACCAGCGATTATTATGATGGATGGAACTATGGTGCCAGGGTATCGATCGGCGGCAGACTTTGCAATTTTACTCGGTCTTAAAAATAGTGGTTGACCTTCTTTTGACCAAACTAATCCCAATCAACGCATGATCTTGGTACAAGTTATTCGAATCTATTAAAGGAAAAGGCGTGAAAACAGTTAACATTGGTTTATGCGGACTTGGTACAGTAGGAGGTGGAGTCTACGCGGTTCTTAAGCGCAATGCCGCCCTAATTTCCGCACGCGCTGGCAGTAACATTTTAGTGTCCCATGTAGCGACGCGAAGCATTAACCCTCGTTGTGCGCCAGCGTCAACGAAAATTTCCCAAGACGTTATTCAGATTTCAGAAGATCCGGATATTCATATTGTTGTTGAGTTAATCGGCGGCATATCGGTGGCATTCGATTTAATCATGAGCGCAATTCGAAATGGAAAACATGTAGTCACTGCTAACAAAGCACTAATTGCAGAGCGGGGATCAGAAATTTTTGTCGAGGCTGAAAAATACGAGGTTATCGTGGCATTTGAAGCTGCGGTCGCTGGAGGGATACCGATAATAAAGGCGCTCCGTGAGGGTCTTGTAGCAAATGATATTCAATGGATGGCGGGTATTATTAATGGAACTAGTAATTTTATCCTATCTGAAATGTCTAGTAAAAAGAGAAAATTTCAGGATGTGTTAGAAGAAGCCAAAGAAAAGGGTTATGCGGAGGCTGACCCTAGCTTTGATGTCGATGGCACGGATGCAGCGCAAAAACTAGCGATTCTTGCGTCTATAGCTTTTTCAATTCCCCTAAATACCAAAAATGTCTATACGGAGGGCATTGCCCACTTGCAACCGCGTGACATCGAATATGCAACAGAACTCGGGTATGGCGTCAAACATCTTGGAATAGCGCGTCAAAAATCAACAGGGATTCAGCTTCGTGTGCACCCTGCACTTGTTCCAGCGTCTTGCTTACTATCAAGTGTCGATAATGTTCTTAATGCAATTATGGTTGACTGTGATGCGCTTGGAAGCACTCTCTTTTATGGTCGGGGAGCGGGATCAGAACCCACAGCATCATCAGTGATCGCTGATATTGTTGATATAAGTCGTATCCTCACCACCTCCAATGTGAGTGGGACAAGGCCGCTTGGTGTAAAACTCGCAGACATTAAAGATAAAAAGATTCTTCCTATTGAGCAGATAGAGACTTGCTATTATCTTCGTTTCTCTATGCATGACACGCCAGGAGCATTATCAAAAGCCACTAGTATCATGGCAGAAATTGGAATCAGTATCGAGGCTATTATCCAAAAGGAGCAGCCCCTCGGTATTGATTATGTTGATGTGATCGTCATAACAAATAGTATTAAAGAACTGCATCTCAGCTTGGCGGTGAGGAAGATTGAGCAACTAGAGACGGTGCAAGGCGATGCCACGGTAATTCGTCTTGAGAGATTAGATCAAGTGTGACCTATTTACTGCGGATGTATTAAATGAAATATATAAGTACCCGAGGTGGTGGGAAACCAAAGAATTTCGACGAGGTAATTTTAACGGGCCTCGCTCCTGACGGGGGACTTTATGTTCCGGATAGCCTCCCGCATTACAGTGTATCTGATATAGCAGCTTGGAAAAAATTATCCTATAAGCAATTAGCGTTTAAAGTTATGCAACCTTTCATCGGGGACTGTGTGCCAGAAAGAGACCTTATTGGTTTGATCGATATCGCTTATGGCTCATTCAACCATTCCGCTACGGCACCATTAGTGCAGACGGGGCACAATGAGTGGGTTTTGGAATTATTTCATGGTCCTACTCTGGCTTTCAAGGATTTTGCCCTGCAGTTTTTGGGCCAGTTACTTGATTATATGCTTAAGCGAAAGAGAAAAAATGTTGTAATCATGGGCGCTACCTCTGGCGATACCGGATCAGCTGCAATAGAAGGCTGTCAAGATTGTGATAACATCAAAATGTTTATTCTCCATCCGTATCAGCGTGTGTCTGACGTACAGCGAAGGCAAATGACGACGGTGATATCTGATAATATTTTTAATATCGCTCTAAAGGGAAACTTTGATGACTGTCAAAATATGGTCAAGGCAAGCTTCAACAATCAGTCCTTTCTACCAGACAAACTTCAGCTAGTGGCAGTTAATTCAATCAATTGGGCTCGAATAATGGCTCAAATTGTCTATTATTTTTGGGCCGCCCTCCATTTGGATATTAGGTCAAATTCCATCTCCTTTTCAGTCCCTACGGGTAATTTCGGTGATGTTTTCGCGGGATATGTTGCTTCAAAAATGGGTCTTCCAATTAAGCAGCTTGTAGTTGCGACAAACGATAACGATATACTTCATCGTTGCTTAAGTGCTAACGATCATAGTATTCGCCCTCTCTCGCAGACCTTAGCACCCAGCATGGATATAATGATATCTAGTAATTTTGAAAGACTACTTTTCGATGTCCATGGTCGAGACGGAGCGTGTGTTGTTAAATTAATGGAAGAGGCGAAAAGAGGCACTTTGAAGCTATCGGATGAGGTGCGCGTTGGAATCCAGCAGCTGTTTACAAGCTATCGATGTGATGATCATGAAATGCTTCAGATGATTTGTTCTGTACACAAAAGTAATGGCTACCTGTTAGATCCTCACACTGCCATTGGTTTGTGTGCTGCTCGCCATTGCCGAGCAGACACACAAACTCCAATGGTAAGTCTTGCAACGGCACATCCTGCAAAGTTTCCTGACGCAGTTAAACAGTCGAGTTGTGGGGTAACTGCAAGCTTACCCAATCATTTAGATGATTTATTTTCTAGGGTTGAGTACATGCATATTTTGGAAAATAATCAGGAAGAGGTTCAAAAGTTCATAGCGGACAGAGTCGGTGATTTGGCAGGAATATAAGATTTTGATAGGCAAAGTTGTTTTCATAACCACCATATGTGGAGAAATAAAAAACATTATGAATTCTCAGGTCGTACTACCAAAGGCGTAACTGTTGTATATTAAGATTTGATCGTAGACAACACTATGGCCGTATGTTTGAGCATAAAATTTGTTGATAGCAAGTGCGAGTTAAGTTATGCGGGAAGAGCCAAAACTCTCTCAGGAAGATCTAGAAAAAATTCAGCACTTTATTAGCACCGGCTACAATACTGTTGATCGGAAGCCTTTCAGAGGCTTTCTTTTATTCATAGTCACTTGGTCCATAGTAGCCGTGTTAGGGGTAATTAGCTATTTAATTGGAAAGTGGGTTGGATATCTCTAAGTCGGCGATGAAAACAATTTGCGGGCTTGTGTAGGCTCAGATACAGACGCTTGATTAAACGAAAACAAGGAATTGCAATGGTTCGGTCTCTCCTAGGACGGGCGTTGTGAAAAGAACTATTACTCTGCGGGGTTCTGACAACTTTTTATCCTCGGGAAATATAGATCCGTTGCTTCAGCGGGTTTTCTCAAATCGCGGCATTACCGACGTGTCAATGCTTGATAAAACATTTTCTAAGTTACCCCATCCCTCTAAAATGTTGGGGATTGACTCTGCTGTGAGCCGGCTTGTTGACGCACTACAATCAGAACAGAAGATTTTAATCATTGGAGATTTTGATGCTGACGGGGCGACCAGTACGGCGCTCATGATGCTCGGATTAGGGGGTATGGGATTCTCTTTAGTCCAATACTTGGTACCCAATAGATTCGAGTTTGGTTATGGGCTTAGTGAAGAGATTGTGGATATCGCAATTGAATTGAAGCCTGACCTCATAATTACGGTTGATAACGGTGTTTCTAGTGTTAAGGGTGTTGATACTGCCTCCCAATACGGTATTGATGTGATTATTACAGACCACCATTTGCCCAGTGAAGCATTGCCTAATGCCCATTCAATCATCAATCCAAATCAGTTGGGTTGCGAATTCCCCGCAAAAAATTTAGCCGGTGTCGGGGTTGCTTTTTATTTACTGCTGGCACTACGCACCGCATTGAGGGAGAAAAATTGGTTTGTATCGCGGGGCATAGTCGAGCCAAATTTATCGGTGTGGCTTGACTTAGTAGCACTCGGCACTATTGCGGACGTTGTCCCTCTAGATCAGGTTAATCGAACGTTTGTTCATCATGGGTTAAAACGCATTCGAGAAGGGTACTGTCGTCCCGGTATTTCAGCAATGTTGAGAATTGCAGGAAAGCACCAGTGTAGGGTAGATGCCCCCGATTTAGGATTTAAGCTTGGACCTCGACTAAATGCAGCCGGTAGGCTTAAGGATATATCAATTGGAATCCAGTGTCTTTTGACTGACGACATGGGTACGGCATTAGAGTTAGCAAATTACCTTGACGAATTAAATCGAGAGAGACGATCTATTGAAGAGGGTATGCAGGCTGAGGCATTACACTTACTTGAGGGGTTGCAACTGGGAAATTCTGACCGAATACCGAGCGTGATTTGTTTGTATAAGCCTAATTGGCATGAGGGGATACTGGGATTATTGGCCTCAAGAATAAAGGAAAAGTATCACCGCCCTGTTCTGATTTGTGCCCGCGAGTCTAAAAGTGTTAAACCTCCTTATCAGTTAAAAGGCTCATGTCGTTCAGTTCCAAAGCTCCATATTCGCGATGCATTAGAGGCTATAGCTTCAGAGCATGCTGATCTTGTAATGAAATTTGGTGGTCATGCAATGGCCGCGGGTTTGAGTATATGTGAGGATCGGCTAGAGTTACTTTTCACTGCACTTTGTAAGCATGTTTCTAAGAAGCTAAAAAAGGAAGACCTTACCAGCGTTTGTCTGAGTGATGGAGAACTAGACATAACACAAATTAATATTAAAACAGCTAGGCTGTTACATGACGCTGGTCCTTGGGGAGCGCAGTTTCCAGAACCTACATTCGATGGAATTTTCATCGTTGAGAGGCAGCAAATTCTCAGCAAAAAACATCTCAAAATGACGCTATCACATCCAGAGCGAGAAGACTCGATGTTAGATGCGATTTCTTTTAATATAGATGTCGATAAGTGGAATAACGAAAAAGTAAGAACTCTTCGTTGTGTTTATCGGCTTCAAATTAACGAGTATCGAGGAATAGAAAAGCTCCAGCTATTGATCGATTACTTTCAACCGGTTCAGAGTACTAAAAGTACTTCGGCCGAGTTTAGAAGCCAAGGGTCTTAATCAAGAACTGCTGAACTTTTTCTTTGATAATTGGCTGTGCACTCGCAGCAGGATGCAATCCATCACTTTGGATGAGTGATTGCGTCTCAGTTATTTCATAAAAATCGAAATTCATTAGGTCGACATTTTTTTCTATAGCGATTTTAGTATAAATATTCGCAAAGCCCTCCGCATAACGACTGCCATAGTTCCCTGGTATTCGCATACCGAAAAGTATTGGTGTTGAAGCCTTAGATCGGCAAATCTCAATCATTTTTTTGATATTATCTTCAATTATAGAAAGAGGATAGCCACGCAGGCCGTCATTTGCGCCAAGTTCTATAATTACATGGGTCGGCGAAAATTTAGTTAAAAGTTGAGGTAACCGCAACAAACCGCCGCTAGTTGTATCACCGCTAATACTCGCATTAATAATTTCATGATTTGCTTGAAAATGATTTTCAATAAGGCTGACCCAGCCACTCCCCTCCTCAAAGCCATAGGCAGCGCTCAAGCTGTCCCCAAGTATGAGAAGTTTAGCCGCTTGGCTTTGAGGGCTTAAAAAAACTAAGCAACAAACGGCTAATGTAATCGTACTATAATGACGCAGTGTAATGTCCTTTCAGATGTTTAGTTCAGAACTTACCAGAAAACTGGAGTGATTGGGAATTAGTTATGATTAAGGTAAATAATTTGAGTAAAAAAGTCTCAGTTTTAGAGGAAGAGCTGACTATATTAGACTCACTTAGCTTTCAAGTTTTAAGAGGAGAAAGCTTGGCGATAATAGGTCCATCTGGTTCTGGTAAGTCAACGCTTTTGGGGATTTTGGCGGGATTGGATCTCCCTTCTACTGGCTCGGTTCACATTGATGGTAAGAGAATCACATCAATGACTGAAGAGGCTCGAGCGTCAATTAGGGCGCGTTATGTTGGTTTTGTTTTTCAATCATTCCACTTATTACCGGGTTTGACTGCACTCGAAAATGTGGCGCTTCCCCTAGAACTTCGATCCGAAAGCGATGCATTAATGACTGCAAAAGAATTTCTTCACAGGGTTGGATTACAGGATCGCTCTACACATCTCCCAAGTCAGTTATCTGGCGGTGAACAGCAAAGAGTCGCTGTTGCCCGGGCATTCGCATGTCAACCTAAAATTCTGTTTGCCGACGAGCCGACTGGAAATCTTGATATCGTGACTGGATCCAGAATAAACGACTTGCTGTTTGAGCTGAACCAAGAACAGGGCACTACTTTGGTCATAGTTACTCATGAGCAGAGTCTAGCTGCTCGATGCGAGCGTCGACTTCATCTGCAGTGCGGTGCAAAATTTGTATCCGTTGAAGAGATGACTACTAAATGTTAATTCTCCAAATGTTTCGGCGAAGCTGGCGCGGCGAGCCGTTGCGACTGGTTGTCGGATCTGTAGCACTGGCTGTTGCAGTCGTTACTTCTGTGTCTATATTGGCGGAACGAGTAGAGAGGGCGCTCATCTCAGAAACTAGTACCTTCTTAGCGGCTGATTTGGTTCTTGAGAGCAATTCTCCGATCACAAAGGAATGGATTGACTCAGCAGAGTCGATGGGATTAAAGACCTCAAGGATGATGAGTTTTATGTCAATGGTTTACAGCGGAGATGAGATGCATTTAGCGTCTATTAAAGCTGTCGATAATGGATATCCTTTGCGTGGTGTGTTACGTCACTCAGACACAGCTTTCGTTTTAGATGGACCATCAATAATCACGGGAGGTAGTCTCAGGCGAGGCGAGGCTTGGGTAGATGGACGCTTACTACCATTGTTAAATATTAAATTAGGGGATTCGATAGATTTTGGAGATGGTTCTATCAAAGTAACGCGGATCTTGGTCGAGGAGCCGGACTCGGGTGGATTTTCGTCTATGACGGGTTCTCGTGTTTTAATACATGAGAATGATGTTTTTTCCGCGGGCGTTTTGATACCCGGAAGCCGAGTGAAGTATCGTCTTTTGTTAGCAGCGGAAGGCGCCGATGCTACTGATCAGTTGATCGAGTATCGAAATCTAATGTCAGCAAAGCTATCAATTCACCAGCGATGGATAAGTCCAGATAAAGCACAAGCTGGCATATCAGATACCATTGATAGAGCTCGTCGCTTTCTTATGTTGGCCGGCAGTATCGGTGTTGTATTGGCCGGTGTGGCGTTAGCTCTGGCCAGTCATCAGTTTGCGAGGGGCGAAATACTGCAAGTTGGTTTGTATAAAACTTGGGGCATTGGCGGACTGGATATTCGTAGGTTATACATAAAATATGCAATCTTAGTTGGAGTTATAGGTTCCTCTTTTGGACTTGTGGTTGGTGCAATAGTACAGGAAATTTTAATTCAGCTGATTTCTGATTTGCTACCCGTTAATTTACCGCCACCTAGTGGAAAGACGTGGACTATTGGCTTTTTTACTGGAATGCTTTGTCTGGTGGGGTTTATGATGCCTTCCCTATGGCATCTGCCCGCCCTTTCAGCTCTTACTGTGTTACGAAAGGATGTAAAGGTGAAGCTGTTGGGGTTAGCCTACCGGGGTATCATTGGTGTAATTACCATCGGTTGTCTCCTTTGGTACTACAGTGCGAGTCTCATGGTTGCGCTCGCAATTTTTTCGGCGTTTGTTGTCATAACATTGGCTACTTTTATTTTTGGTTACTCGCTACTTTCGCTTGGGAAGTCAGTGTCGGAGAATTTTGGTAGTGTTTGGAGGTTGGCATTCGCTAATCTTTGGAGGCGTAGGGCTCAGAGTCTGCTACAGGTTATGGGATTTTCAGGCGCGATTAGTCTACTGATGGTGATGACGATCGTCAGAACCTCGTTGATCGATGAATGGCAGTGGCAACTGGCCGACGATACGCCAAATCATTTTTTCATTAATGTAGCACCACCTGAACTTGAAGGTGTGGAATCCTTAATGGCAAGTCGTTCTCTTGAGAATGTTGGATGGTACTCTATGATCCGTGCGAGGATTAGAGCGATTAATGGACAAGACTTAACCTCGGAGCAACGCGATAATCACGAGTCATTGCGTCGTGAGCTGAATTTAAGTTGGTCTGACACGGTTCCAGAGGGTAACAAGATAATGTCTGGGAGCTGGTGGCCAGAAGAGCCTACGAATGATGACTTAGAAGCTGATGAGACAATTCCAGTTTCAATAGAGGTCGATGTTGCCAATGAACTTGGCCTAAATCTTGGTGATTTGATTATATTTAGTGTTGGGGGATTAGAGTTCGAGGCAAGGGTGGCTAATACTCGTAGTGTAAATTGGCAGAAAATGACTCCTAACTTTTATTTTTTATTTCCTCAGGACGCCTTACTAGAGTTTCCTCACACCAATATGACTAGTGTCCATATTCCATCCGAAGAGAAGGGAATATTGAATCAACTTTTACGAGAGTTCCCGACTCTTCAGGTTATCGAGTTAGATAAAGTAATTAAGCGAATCCGAAGTATCGTATCGCAAGTTACTCATGGCTTAGAAGTAATGACGGGTTTGATTCTCACTTGCGGTGTCTTAGTGATGGTTACATCAGTTCGACTTTCAATGTCAGAACGTTTACATGAGAGCGCAATTCTCCGCACTTTGGGAAGCTCCAGGTCAGTTATTTTAGGTATTCAGATTATCGAGTTCGCAAGCATAGGGTTGATTTCAGGTCTATTGGCCGCCCTTGGGGCCGAAACATCTCTTGCGCTCATTCAATATTTTATTTTTAACTTGCCACTAGTCCTGCATCCTGCTCTATGGATCATAGGTCCGCTTTTCTGCATGGTTATGGTTGCAGTGCTTGGCGTTGGGTACGCTCAGAGTGCGGTGAGTGACTCTCCTCTCGATTTGTTGCGTCGCTTGTAGCGATATAAATGCCACGCACTATAAAAGAGCAATAACTTGATTAGATAAGTTATTAAGTTGCAATATCAGTGCAGTTCTCCGAGCCTCCATCGGCGAATTAGTTGCCAGCCCCTTGTTTGCAGGGCATTTTTTTTTTTGGCATGCTTAATGCAAATCAACTAATGCAATTCTATTACGACGCATCAGTCACTGTACTCGCTAAGGTGGTGTGCACTTGAGATTTAGGGTGAGTTGTTCCATTAAAAGTAGGTTGGAATGGATCGGTCACCTTCGCATAAATCTAGTGGCTTATTTCTGTGTTGAGATACTGCTAGTGATATTGGAACTGTGTAAAAAGCGCGTTTATATGCATCCTGGGGAGAGCATTAACGGCTGGAATTGTATTGAGTATTAACTATTGGTCCAAATATTATTCATCTGAGGAGTTATTATGAAACTAAGGCGACATGTTGGTTCGTTGTTTGTTGTGTTATTTTTTGGTTTTGGAGTTCCGGTTTACGCTGATGGTCACGGAACTATAAAGGTAGGGGTACTTCACTCACTTTCTGGGACTATGGCGATATCTGAGACAACTTTGAAGGATACCGTGCTAATGATGGTGGAAAAGCAGAACGAGGCTGGTGGATTATTGGGTAAGAAACTAGAGGCTGTTGTTGTGGATCCTGCGTCCAATTGGCCGCTTTTTGCTGAAAAAACCCGGGAGTTGCTCACTAAAGAAAAGGTGGATGTAATTTTTGGGTGTTGGACGTCTGTGTCTCGGAAGTCTGTCTTGCCAGTTATTGAGGAATTAAATGGACTTTTATTTTACCCAGTCCAGTACGAGGGAGAAGAATCTTCTAAAAATGTTTTTTACACGGGCGCCGCACCCAATCAACAGGCGGTACCTGCAGTTGATTACTTCATGAATGACATCGGGGTAGAGCGTTGGGTGCTTGCGGGGACTGACTATGTTTACCCGAGGACCACTAACAAGATTCTTGAGGCTTACCTTAAGGCCAGCGGGGTTTCAGACGACGATATCATGATAAACTATACGCCCTTCGGTCATTCAGATTGGCAGGGGATTGTTTCCGATATAAAGAAGTTTGGTAGCGCGGGTAAGAAGACTGGCGTCGTTTCAACGATTAATGGAGACGCCAATGTGCCATTTTATAAGGAACTAGGAAATCAAGGGATCTCGGCCGAGGACATACCTGTAGTTGCTTTCTCAGTTGGAGAAGAAGAACTGTCGGGCTTAGATACAAAGCCGTTAGTAGGACACTTAGCGGCTTGGAACTATTTCCAAAGCGTTGAGAGTTCTGAGAATGACGAATTCATCTCCGACTGGAAAACGTTCATCAAAGATGATAAGCGGGTTACTAATGACCCAATGGAAGCAACTTACATTGGATTTAAAATGTGGGCGCAGGCCGTCGAGAAAGCAGGGACAACTGATGTTGATGAAGTAGAGCAGGCTATGCTAGGAATTACTACGCCAAATTTGACAGGAGGTGTTGCGGTAATGAACACGAATCATCATCTTTCTAAACCAGTTTTGATTGGCGAAATACAGGAAGACGGCCAAATCGAAACTGTGTGGGAGACTTTTGGCACTGTAATTGGCGACGCTTGGTCAGATTACTTACCTGCATCAAGTAAACTTATCGCAGACTGGACCGACCCGGTGAAATGTGGGAATTTCAACATTGAAACGGGAGAATGTTCGGGCCAAAATTTCTAAGCAATAGCGGAGATTGTCAAATTATTATGAGAGGCCGAGAGGCCTCTCAGTTTTTTAGGCCTTTATTAATTAGAAATATGAAGTTTTGGTAGATATATGAATCATCCATGGCGTAACAGTTCAAGACTAATCACTTTCCTTGTTATTTATGTGTTCGCGAGTTTGTGCTTGGCCGATGAGGAATTTAACGTGAACGTGAAGCAACTAGCCGGAGCGAAATTACGTGCCCTACCAGTTATTGTTGCTAAACTAGAGTCCAGCGGTGAACGAGCGCTCCCGTTGCTTCGTGCCATGCTAGACGGAGCTCTTTACTACCGGAAAAGTGATAAACGCATAGTGGCAGCATATCGCACCGGAACCGGTGATTTTCGACTTGATGATTTGTTACAAGGTCTTGACTTAAAAGTTGCCTCCAAGCGGGAAATAAAAAAAATTGTTGTCAATAACCGGCTCAGAGGACAAATTCGCAAAATCATTGCTCGTATTACGCTTACCAGCAAAGAGCGTGTTGTTAGAGAGCTCGCTGTCGATAACATGCTAAATGATTTGAACAAAGCAAATATTGCATTATTGAGAGCGGTCAGACAAAGCGAAAAAGATGGTGACATTCTTTCGAAGTTAGATATGGCTATTGCCCTTGACGATTTAAAGCACAACGATTCTAGACAAATTAGGCTTGCTGCCATCGATATTATCGATGGCAGGCTTCAGCCGGTTGTTCTTAATACTCTAAATTCGCTCTTAGATATGGATGCCGAGGGAACACCCGTCGAAAACGACGAAGAGGTTCGTAAGAGAGCACTTGCGGCAAGAGAATTCATTGAACTAAAGATCTCATTTTATGAAGTTTTGCAACGAATTTTCTATGGGCTCAGTCTAGGTTCAATTCTGCTCCTTATCGCTACCGGGCTCGCAATAACTTTTGGAGTGATGGGCGTAATCAATATGGCGCATGGCGAATTGATAATGCTAGGTGCCTACACAGCATATGTGGTGCAGTTGTTGCTCCCAGGTAGTATCGAATACTCGATTTTAGTTGCAATACCCCTAGCTTTTACTGTCTCGGGACTCTGCGGTATTCTGATCGAAAGATATGTGATTCGGTATTTACGGGGACGCCCGTTAGAGACTCTATTAGCTACTTTTGGAATAAGTTTGATTTTGCAACAAACTGTGCGTAGTGTTTTCTCGCCACTCAATCGACAGGTAATTAGTCCTAGTTGGTTAAGCGGCTCGTTGGAAATTAATCCAGTTTTTTCGTTAACGTATAATCGACTCTATATCCTTGCGTTCGCGATAATTGTACTGTTGTGCCTCCAGTTAGTCCTTAAAAAAACAAAACTTGGTCTTCAGGTGCGAGCGGTGTCTCAGAATCGTGCTATGGCAAGGTCGATGGGCGTCAGGACGGAGAGAGTTGATGCGTTGACCTTTGGTCTTGGCGCAGGGGTTGCTGGTGTCGCTGGTGTGGCGTTGAGTCAACTCACGAATGTGGGTCCAAACCTCGGGCAAGCATATATTGTTGATTCGTTTATGGTGGTCGTATTTGGAGGTGTTGGTAATCTATGGGGAACGATGGTAGGCGGTTTTACGCTAGGTATTGCAAATAAATTTCTGGAGCCAATGACCGGTCCAGTCTTGGCGAATATTTTTGTTCTCATTTTCATTATCTTGTTCATCCAAAAGCGGCCTAGCGGTTTGTTTCCTCAGAGAGGAAGGGCAACGGAATGATGCACCATAACCGTGAGGTAGCTCGAGGGGATAATTTCCAAAAAAACGGTCGGATTTTTTTAATTGTTCTTTTTGGGGTGACTATCTATGCGTCTTTTTGTAACCTACTTGTTCCGGATGATTCAATCTTTCATGTAAGTACATACACAATAACGCTACTCGGAAAGTATTTATGTTTTGCGTTACTAGCGCTTTCGGTAGATGTTGTTTGGGGGTATTGCGGAATATTGAGTCTCGGACACGGAGCTTTTTTTGCTCTGGGCGGATACACCATGGGAATGTATCTAATGCGACAAATTGGGGAGCGCGGTGTTTATGGTCATCCGATCTTGCCTGATTTCATGGTGTTTCTAAACTGGAAAGAGCTTCCATGGTTCTGGTACGGCTTCGATAGCTTTGGATTTGCAATGCTGATGACCTTGGTTGTGCCCTCAGTTTTAGCGTTTGCTTTCGGTTGGCTCGCATTCCGATCTCGGGTCACAGGAGTGTACTTATCGATCATAACGCAAGCAATGACTTATGCATTGATGCTGGCTTTCTTTCGCAATGAAATGGGATTTGGGGGAAACAATGGACTCACCGATTTCAAAGATATACTAGGGTTTGACCTTCAGTCGGACAAGACGAGGGTTGCCCTTTTTTGTTTGTCAGCAGTTATGCTTGCCATGGCCTATCTCTTAAGCCAGTTAATCATGCAATCTCGTTATGGGAGGGTGGTGCTAGCAATTAGGGATGCTGAATCCAGAACTAGATCTATTGGCTTTAAGACCGAAAATTATAAAGTCTCCTTATTCGTATACTCAGCGGCTCTTGCTGCAATTGCTGGTGCGCTTTATGTGCCTCAGGTAGGAATTATTAACCCGGGTGAATTTTCTCCGTTGAATTCAATAGAAATTGTTGTGTGGGTCTCTGTTGGTGGACGCGCCACTTTATATGGGGCAGTAGCAGGTGCGGTTCTGGTGAACTATGCGAAGACGAAATTCACAGCGGAGTTTCCAGATGAATGGCTATTTGCATTAGGAGCACTTTTCGTTGGAACAACGATTCTTTTGCCTAAAGGCTTAATAGGTTTTTTCGATGGCAAAAAATGGCGCAGCGTTAGGCGGGGGTAGAGAAAAGCTAACATGATCATTTCTCGCGGATCCGGAATAAAGCAATTGAGTCGATCGGTGTCTACGTTCAGCTCCTCGGGCAAGAACAGAAATGAAATGGTGGATATATCCCATAACGTGATCTTATACGTGGAGTCTCTGTCTGTAAGCTTCGATGGTTTCAAGGCGCTTAATGATTTAAATTTATATATAAATAACGGTGAACTTCGATGCTTGATTGGAGCAAATGGGGCCGGTAAAACTACTCTAATGGACGTGATAACAGGAAAAACTCGTCCAGATAACGGCAATGTTTTTTTTGGTCAAACTATTGATCTTTTAGACAAGACAGAGACTGAAATAGCGCAATTGGGAATTGGGAGAAAATTTCAAAAACCGACTGTATTTGAGAATCAAACAGTGTCGTCTAACCTCGAACTGGCGATGAAAGGCGACAAAGGTATCTTGCATACTTTATTCTCTAAGTTAAATTCGTCCGATTTGGATTGGATAAGAGAGGTTATGAGAATTATTGGACTAGAATCAAAAGAGAATTTGTTAGCCGGTTCATTATCACATGGGCAAAAGCAGTGGCTTGAGATAGGTATGTTACTTATTGCAGATCCTCGATTAATGCTTATTGATGAACCTGTAGCGGGAATGACGGCCAATGAGACCGAGCGGACAGCAGAGTTGCTTACTTCACTCGCGGGCGATCGGACTGTAGTTGTTGTTGAACATGATATGGACTTTGTGAGAAGCATTGCGCGTTCAGTCACCGTATTGCATCAAGGCTCGGTTATAGCTGAGGGCAGCATGGCGGATATCCAGAATAATCCGGCAGTAGTTGAGGTGTATTTAGGTGAAGAGCAGTGATCGCTTTGCATGGTATTAATCAACATTATGGGGGAACACAGATTCTTTGGGATCTAGATTTAGAGATTAGAGAGGGGTCATGCGTTTGCGTAATTGGACGCAATGGTGTCGGGAAGACTACTTTGTTAAAGTGTTTGATGGGGCTGTTACCATTAAGTTCGGGAAAAATCAGTGTTTCTGATATAGATTTTTCTGAGGAACCCGCTGATAAGCGAGCTCGTGAGGGAATCGGCTATGTACCACAAGGGCGTGAGATTTTTCCATTATTAACAGTTGAAGAGAATTTACGGATTGGATTAGGAGCAAGAGCGGACAACGTTTCAGTTATCCCCGAAAAGATATTTGAACTTTTTCCTGTATTGCATGAAATGCTAATGCGCAGGGGTGGTGATCTCTCAGGAGGTCAGCAACAACAACTTGCCATCGCACGAGCTCTGGTGATTGATCCTAAGATTCTCATCTTAGATGAGCCAAATGAAGGTATACAACCGAATATAGTTGCTGAAATTGGTAGAGTCATAAC
>CENU01202948.1_pt1 | contig 19138 bp, 16 predicted proteins | sample 361331 | NCBI WGS metagenome assembly CENU01 (sample SAMEA2619766, study PRJEB7988) | marine metagenome | isolation source: saline water (ENVO:00002010), including | reverse complement strand
GGCTGGGAAAGCAGCTCATCGCTACCCGATGAGGCGGACGCCCAGGGCTGCCGAGACATAGCGCGACAGCTGGTGGAAATGGCACATGGCGACGGGCTTGACGTGATTTTTGGAGGAGGGCGCCGCGAATTCCTACCCACCGTGGTGGCGGACCCCGAATACCCGACAAAGGTTGGCAGGCGCGATGATAACCGTAACCTAATCGAAGAGTGGCTGGCCCACAGCGCGCCTCGGCAATATGCCTGGAATGGCGAGCAATTCGACCGTTGGCTCTCTCAGCCCAAACCCATTCCCGCCCAGCTCATGGCCCTGTTTGAGCCCTCACACATGAATTTCGAGTCCGACCGAGCAGCGGACCCCGGCACGGAACCATCGCTGCGTGAGATGACGGAGCTGGCCGTACGTCAGCTTGACATGGCTGAGCAGGGGTACTTCCTCTTGGTGGAAGCCGGACGTATTGATCACGCGCATCACATGTCTAATGCCTATCGCGCCCTGGGAGACACCGTGGCCCTATCAGAAGCCGTGCAGTGGGCAGTTGAGAATGTCGATTTAAGCGATACGATGATCTTGGTTACCGCCGACCACAGTCACACCTTGACCATTGGCGGCTACCCTCGGCGGGGCAACCCGATCTTAGGCGTGGTGGAAAGTGAACCTGGGGAACGCATGCGGGATATGTTCGGCAAGTCCTTCACTACCCTCAGCTATGCCAACGGACCGGGCTACCGCAAAACCCGGCCTGATCTTGACGAAGTGGATACCACCGCGCCGGATTATCAGCAGCTGGGCATGGTGCCGCTGCAGTCTGAGACCCACGCGGGAGAGGACGTTGCGGCCTTCGCCACAGGCCTCGAGGCGCAGCGGGTGCGGGGCGTCATGGAGCAACATTCGCTCTTTGATGTGCTTCATGCGGCGTTGTTCTCCGAGCAAGAAGACTAATAAAAACACCCCAGCTGTGATGGGGTAACGGAGCTTTTTCGATGACCTACATCACGGATTTTTTCAGTTTTCTAGACGGCCTGCTCGGCAGTGCCGCCTATTTCCCGATCCTGCTGTTGGGTGTGGGCGTGTTCTTCACGATCTATCTAGGGTTTCCCCAGCTCCGGTTTTTCGGCCATGCCTGGGGCGTACTTCTTGGCAAACATACGCCTAAGGACGCGCCAGGAGATACCTCGCACTTTCAGGCGCTGTCCACCGCACTCTCCGGAACGGTGGGCACGGGCAACATTGGTGGCGTTGCTTTCGCGATCTACCTAGGCGGTCCCGCCGCGCTCTTTTGGATGTGGGCCACCGCCTTTGTGGGCATGACCACAAAGTTTGTTGAAGTATCCATCAGCCATCACTACCGACGGGAAGATGACCAAGGCTTTATGGCCGGTGGACCCATGTACTACATGGAGCATGGGTTGAAGTTGAAGTGGCTGGCCGTATTCTTCGCCATCGCCACCATCGTCAGTTCATTTGGCTCCGGCAACATGCCCCAGGCGAACAATATGGCCGCTGGCATTGAGACCTCCTTTGCAGTGCCCACCTACGTCACGGGTGGGCTCTTTGCGCTGCTCTTGGGGCTCGTGATCGTGGGCGGCATCCGACGGATTGCTGCCGTGGCCTCGACGCTGGTCCCGACCATGGGCGTGCTGTATGCCTTGGGCGCCCTGGCGGTCATTGTGTCCAATCTGGATAACGTTCTGCCGTCCTTCCTCAGTGTTTTCGAATATGCCTTCACCGGGAGCGCCGCCGCGGGCGGGTTCTTAGGGGCTTCATTCGCCTATGCCTTCAACCGGGGCGTAAATCGAGGGCTCTACTCCAATGAAGCGGGCCAAGGTTCTGCACCCATTGCCCACGCATCGGCCAAAACCGATGAACCGGTTGCCGAGGGCATGGTCTCTATTTTGGAACCCTTTATCGATACGTTGGTGATTTGCACCCTGACGGGCTTAGTCATTCTTTCTTCTGGGGTCTGGCAGGAAAAGTTTGAAACGGTATTCAGTGGCTCCGATACCGAGATCGTCGCAGGTCTCTACAGCGACAAAAACCCTGAGCACGTGAGGCATCTGGCCAGACACCTGGACCTGGTGCCCCCCAGCGATGATCCGGTCATCCCGTTTACCGGTGTCCTGGAGGCGGTAGATGGCGAACTGGTGTTGGCCCAGGCAACGGTGCTGCATAACCGGTCCGTGGCCGAGGGCGTCACGGTGTCGCGAAACCTCGGCCCGTATTCAGGGCCCGTTGAAATTCGTGATGGGACCCTGGTAGATCGCGCCATGGTGCTGTCTGGCGAAAGCCTGCTGCACTCAGTACCCCTGACGGCTAAGGCCTTTGAACGCAGCTTTCTCGGCGCCCAAGGCGCTTATCTCGTCACTATCGGATTACTGTTGTTCGCCTTTTCCACGGCCATTGCCTGGTCTTACTACGGAGACCGGGCGGTGACCTATCTCCTGGGCAGCGCCTGGGTGATGCCGTACCGATGTCTTTACGTTCTGGGCTTCTTCCTGGCGACCATCGTCGATACGTCTCTGATCTGGCTCATTTCCGCGGTCACCGTGGCCATGATGACCCTGCCCAACCTAATCGGCATCGTATTGATGCGACGGGAAGTCCGGGGTATGACGTCTGACTACTGGACCGAGGTTCGGAGCAAATAGCGTACCGTTTAGCCCGAGCACGTTAGGCACAGGGCAAAGGTTTCCCGTCGGGAGAATAGGGCAGTGAGAGCCGACCACTCTCTATTGAGGTGCTGGACCATGGGTGGCAGCCCTAAGTTAATGCTCAGGCCCATGGTGTCCATGAGCTGCATCATGAACAACGTCTGGGGATCCAGAGGCTCTAGCAGCTCAACCTTTTTCCAGCGACTGAGCCCAGCCAACTCCGCCGCGCTGGCGACCGCGTCGTCAAGGCTGCCAATCTCGTTGACGAGGTCCAGCTCCTTGGCCTTCAGGCCGCTCCAAACTCTTCCCTGAGCAATCTCCTCTATCTGTTCTTTGGGCATGTTTCGCCCTCGTGCCACCAGGTCAATGAACTGCCGATAGGTGCTTTCAACGTTTAATTGAAGAATACGCTGTACCTCCGGGCTTAGACCGGAAAAGCTATCCATTCCAGTTGTGAGGGGCGTTGTGCCAACGCCGTCTGTGGATACGCCGAGACGCGCCAGACTTCTTTCAAAGGTCGGCAGAATGCCGAATACGCCGATAGATCCAGTGACCGAACTCGGTTCAGCAAAGATGATGTCAGAGGTGGCCGAAATCCAATAACCGCCCGACGCGGCAATGCTGGCAAAAGAGGCCACGACGGGACGTCCGCTATTCTGGAACTGTTCGAGCGCCTCCCGGATATTCTCTGACGCCATCACGCTGCCCCCGGGCGAGTCCACGCGAAGCACTAGGGCCTGAATCTGCTCGTTTTTCTCAGCCGTTCGGATTCGATCTACAATGCGGTCTGCTGAGACAATGTTCCCACCAGACGCCCCGTTGTCCATGATCGTCCCCTGCACCGTAATGACAGCGACCACGGGGCTGTCATTAGACAACGCGTCAAAGGGCGAGGTCATCGACGCCAAATACTGGTTGTAGGCAATGGTTCTGAGTTCGCCATCCTCCGTGTCAACAAACTCGCCAATGCGGGCGCGTACCTGATCCCTCGTAAACAGATCATCCACCATGTTTGCTTCCAGGGCTGCCTGGGCCATATTGCCCCCAGCACCGTCCAGCAGATCGCCGAACTGATCGGCGTATGCCCTAACTGCTCCAAGCTCAAGACCCCGTCGCTTGGCGATATCCCCGAGCTGCAGCGCCCACACTTCGCCGAGGAGGACCTGAGCATCCGAGCGAGCGTCGTCTGACATGCTGTTTTGAGAGAAGGGCTCGGTAGCTGACTTATAGTCTCCGACCCGAAAGATATGCACATTAATGTCGAGTTTATCCAGGGCTTCCTTGAAGTATAATTTGTTGCCGCCTAGGCCTGTGAGCAAAATTTGGCCCATTGGGTGAACGTAGACTTCATCTGCGGAAGCCGCTATAAAGTACTGATTTTGGTCATAATAATCCCCGTAAGCGACAACCTTCTTACCCTGCTCACGGAACCCATCTATGGCGTTGGCCACTCGCGCCGCTTGGGCATTGGTGACGCCCTGTAAGTCTCGCAAATCAATCACGAGCAGTGAAATGTTGTCATCGTCCCGGGCCAGCTCAATGGCGCGCAGCACATCTTGTATGGAGACAGCCCCGGTGCTGGGGTCTTGGAAAACCAGGTCTTGCCAATGAGCGGGAGGCTGGATTTGCTCCACCAACACACCTGCTGGATTCAAGACTAAGGCGCTATTCGGCGCCAAGCTGAACTCTTCTTCCCCAACAAATAGGCTCGCCCCCAAGACCACCAGAACCAATACAAAGACTGCGTTAAGGATGAAGTTCCTTACCGCCGTAATGAAGGCTCCGATACGGGAAAATACGCCTGGCTTTTCCATTTTGCTCGTCCAGCTTATCTTGTGATCAGAGCATAGCGCTGGTTCGACCCAGGAACCACTTCCTTGTTGGTTCCGGGGGTAGGGTGGCTTGGTATTTGGCAGCCACCGCCATAAACTGCGCCGATGCCTTTGGAGTCAATCATCGCTCATCCTCTTTGGCGCGGAACGGATTTTCGTTCAGCGCTGTCGTCCGCGGCACCAGCGGCCATACCCAATGGGGCACTGCCCGATGTTCATCGATTGTCTATTGACTCTCGACAGGTTCAGCAGGGCGATCTGTTTATCGCCCTTCACGGGGATCCTGGTCCAAGATTCAATCCCAGCCGTCGCAGCCAAGTGGATGGCCATGACTTTGTTGCAAACGCCCAGGCTGCCGGTGCGGTGGCGGCCTTGGTCAGCCGCCCGCTACCCCTTTCCCTGCCCCAGCTGCAGGTTTCAGATACCTACGAGGGGCTTTGGCAGCTTGGGCGGTATGCGCGAACGCGTCTCAACGGGGATGTGGTGGCCATCACCGGAAGCAGCGGCAAAACCACGGCCAAGGCTTTTCTCACCGCTGCCCTAGACGCGTACAGCCCTCCGGGAAGCTTGAACAACCATATCGGCGTGCCCCTATCACTGGGCAACGCGCCACCTGAGCGGGGTCGTTGGGTATTTGAGATCGGCACGAGTCATCCCGGTGAAATAGCCCCCTTGGCAGCTATGGTGGCGCCCACACTAGCCATTCTGCTCAATGTGCATCAGGCCCACATTGAAAATTTCGCCTCTCAAGCTGCTCTCCGGGCCGAGAAGGCCTCTTTATTTTCAGGCCTGCAGGCGGATGGAAAGCGCGTCGTCCACGACGACCTTGGCGTGGAGGGGTTTACCTTTGGTTATGCCAAAACATCCCATGCACGTATTCTCGAGCAGCAGGGCGATCTGTTAACGCTCTCGCTGTTTGGCGAGCGCCTACAGGCGCGGGTGCCTGGCGGTGGTGTGCATCGAGGGCTTACTCTTGCGGCGGCCATCCTGGCAACCGCCTTGCTCGGCCACGATCTGTCTCCGGCACTCCAGTTAAGCCACGATCTGGTGCCCAGTGGTCGAGGTAATGAAGTGAACGTCAGTGACATCGTGCTGGTCGACGACAGCTACAATGCGAATCCAATGAGCATGCGCGCTGCTGTCGGTGCCTTTATGGCCCGCCCTTGCTCTGGGCGCCGTTTTCTGGCGCTGGGTGAAATGCGGGAGTTGGGTGATCTATCCGAAGAGGCCCATGCCCAGCTCATGGCCGAGCTGCCGGAAGTTGATGGGGTGTACCTGGTCGGGGGCGCGTTCTCCGATCAGCTTACAAAGCGTCAGGCCGCAGTTCAGCATTTCCCTGCCGCGAACGCTGACCTGAAGGAGGCCTTGGTTGAATCGCTCGCGCCGGGGGATTCGCTTCTCATCAAGGGGTCGAACCGGGTATTCTGGGCCGAGGAATTCGCCAGCGGTCTGGCCAAGGATTTAAGAAAAAAGTGGGACGCGGCATCATGAGTCATTTGGTCGAAGACAAACCGCTGATCGTTGATGGCATGGGCCGTCGGTTTCGCAATTTGCGTCTCTCTCTCACCGCGGCGTGCAACTATGCCTGCACCTACTGCGTGCCCGACGGCAAGCGTTTACAGGCAGCCGCCTTTGAACTTGAAGCCTCAGAAATGGTAAAGGCCGTGAAGCTGCTGGTGTCCGTAGCCGGTATCGACAAGGTTCGGATTACCGGCGGCGAACCGCTTCTGTCTCCTAAATTTGAGGAGATTCTGCACGGCATCATGGACCTCGGCCTTGAAGATGTCTCGCTAACCACAAACGGCCAGCTTCTGCCTCGACACGCTGACGCCATCATTCGGTCCGGCATTCGTCGCGTCAACGTCAGCCTGGATACGCTCAACCGAGATCGATTCAGAGAGATCGCGCGTTCGGGTGATCTCAATACGGTACTCCACGGCATCGAGCTGATGCAGGCCGGAGGCGTGGCGGTAAAAATCAATATGGTGCCCATGCAGGGCGTCAATGATGATCAAATTATTCCGCTCCTGGAGTACAGCCTGGCCCGTGATATCGAGCTGCGTTTTATCGAGCTGATGAATATGGGCCACCTCCAGGCCTCACCGGAATATCGACAAGAATTCTTTTCCATGGCGAACATCCTCGAGCTGATCGCTGGCGCCTACGCCTATACCCGCACCGATGCGCCCTTTGATTCCACCGCCGTGCGTTATGAGATACCCGGTCAGGGTGTCTTTGGCATCATTGCCAATGAGAGTGAACCATTTTGTCGAAACTGCACGCGGCTCCGTCTTTCCTCCAATGGCGCCCTCTATGGCTGTCTCTCCAGCGCCCGTTCTCGTGACATTCGGGCGCTATTGCATATGCCCAAAGAAGAGGCTGAGGCAGAACTTGTCCAGGTTTTGCGCGGTGCGTTAGCGGACAAACAGTCTGAGAATTTCCAGGGCGAGGTCACGGTCATGAAATTCATCGGCGGGTAGACCTTTTAACTCACCCTGAACAGGTTCGTAGAAACCGTGACAGCATTCACAACGCTCTTTGAGACCCTCCAGCAACTGCAGGCACGAAAGAATTTACCGCCCGTACACCTATGGCAACCCGAAACAGAGGGCGAAATCGATATTCGAATCGACGCGGACGGGACTTGGTTCCATGAAGGCGGCCGGTTTCAACGTCAGTCCCTGGCCGACCTCTTCGCAACCATTCTCCGACGGGAACAGGATGACTACTATTTGGTCACGCCGGCAGAAAAGCTGCGTATTCAGGTTGAAGATGTGCCCTTTGTCGCCATCGACGTAGACGCCAGAGGGGAGGGGGAGAGCAAGGACCTATTGTTCACGACCAGCGTGGGGGACTACATCTTGGCGGGAGAGGAAAACCAAGTCTGGATGCGCGACGGCAAACCCTATGTGCACATCCGCCACGGGCTCGAGGCACGCGTTCAGCGGGCCGCCTATTACCGCCTGATCGACGAGGCCGTGGTGCGAGGAGAAGACATGGTTGTCTGGAGCCAGGGCACTTGCTTTTCTCTAGGCAAGATCAGCTAAAGAGCCAACTGCTCGCGGACCTACATATTAGGATAAACCGGACCGCCACCCCCCTCGGGCACGACCCACGTAATGTTCTGCGACGGGTCCTTAATGTCGCAGGTCTTACAGTGGACGCAGTTCTGGGCGTTGATCTGAAACCGGGGTCCGCTAGCTTCCTGAACGATCTCGTAGACACCTGCCGGGCAATAGCGCTGAGCAGGCTCATCGTAAGTGGGAAGGTTATCGCGCACGGGTGCAGCCGGGTCCGCCAACACCAGATGACAGGGCTGGTCCTCTTCGTGATTGGTATTGGAAAGAAAAACCGAGGACAGCTTATCGAAGGACAGCACGCCATCTGGTTTGGGATAGTCAATGGGTTTACAGGCAGACGCCGGTTTAAGGGTTGCGTGATCTGGGATTGGATCCTGGAGCGTCCAGGGCTGATGCCCGTTGAAAACCTGGTCGACAAAGGCATAGGCGGCCCCGCCGAGCACCCCGAGTTTATGCAGCGCTGGGCCCACGTTGCGGGACCGGTCGAGCTCTTCATGCAGCCAAGAATCCTCGAATCGCTGTTGATACGTGGCGGCCTCGGTATAGCCATGGCCTTGAGCCAGCTCGTCAAACACCGCCTCGGCCGCGAGCATGCCCGACTTCATGGCGGTATGACTGCCCTTGATCTTCAGGACGTTTAAGAAACCGGCGTCATCGCCGGCTAGGAGCGCCCCAGGTACCGTTAGCTTGGGAAGCGCCTGAAGACCGCCTTTAGAAATGGCTCTCGCGCCGTAGGAAATCCGCTCACCGCCCTCTAGCAGATCGGCAATAAGTGGGTGATGCTTCCAGCGCTGCAGCTCGTCGAAGGGCGACAGGTGAGGGTTCTTATAGCTGAGATCAACAATGAGGCCCAGGGAGATCTGATTGTCCGGCAGGTGATAGACATAGGAACCGCCCGTTGTGCCGCCGGGCAGGTGCCCCAAGGGCCAGCCTATGGTATGCATTACGCGGCCCTGCCGATGCTTCTCCGGCGCAATGGACCATAACTCCTTGAAGCCGATGGCGTAGTGCTGGGTGCCGGAATCTGCGTTCAGGGAAAAACGATTGATTAGCTGCTTGCCAAGATGTCCTCTACACCCTTCGGCGAAAATCGTATATTTGGCCAGCAGTTCATAGCCAGGCACATAGGCTCCTTTTTTCTCGCCATCCGCGCCAACGCCCATATCGCCTGTAGCAATCCCTCTAACCGCTCCCTGGTCATCGTAGAGAATCTCTGCCGCTGCGAAGCCTGGAAATACGTTGACGCCCATGTTTTCCGCCTGCTCGCCCAACCAGCGACAGAGGTTACCCAGGCTGATGGCGTGGTTGCCCTCGTTGTGAGCATCGGAGGGCACAAAGGCAGCGGGCACCTTGATCCGGTTGGTATCGTTCACCATGTAGTAGATCAGGTCTTCGGTCACTGGATTGTCCAAGGGTGCTCCCCTTGTTGCCCAGTCGGGAAAGAGTTCGTTGAGCGCCGTGGGTTCGAAGATCGCACCAGAAAGAATGTGGGCGCCAATCTCAGCGCCTTTTTCAACCAAACAAACGGAAAGCTCCTGACCGTTGGCCTCCCCGAGCTGCATTAACCGACAGGCAGCACCGAGTCCCGCCGGCCCGCCACCCACGATGACTACATCAAATTCCATTGATTCACGTTCCACAGACTGCTCTCCTGACCTGCATGGGCTGATAAAAAGTAAATAACCGTCTCAGTATAACGACTTTCGCACGGCTTGACCTTGACGATGGGCATCGCCACAATGCTCCGCCGCGTAGTAGACCTCATGTTACGCGAGCGAGGGTGTCTTTTTGAAGCGAGGCACCGCTTCTACAACGCACTCAGAAGCAGGCGTTATTGGACTGAATTGTATCAGCCAATAACCAGCGGTCTCCCGGTACATGTCTGGCATGAAGCCGAGAGATTTCAGGACTGGGTTAGCCCTGTATCCGTCGAGCGGATGCGTCTAGGCGAAAAAGCAGCCCGGCATCAATAAAACCACCCGTCAGAGCTAATCTTTTGAGCGGTCGGGTCATTGGAGGACGACAAGCCATGAAGGTAATGGTACCCGTTAAACGTGTGGTGGATTACAACGTCAAAGTGCGTGTCAAACCAGACAACACCGGCGTTGATTTGAACAATGTAAAGATGTCGGTCAACCCATTTTGTGAAATTGGCATCGAGGAAGCGGTTAGATTGAAAGAGGCTGGCTCCGCAGACGAGGTCATCGCCGTCGCCGTGGGCAGCACTGCCTGCCAAGAACAGCTTCGCACCTGCCTGGCGCTCGGTGCAGACCGTGCGATTCTGGTGGAGACCGAGGCCGACGCTCAGCCCCTTGGCATTGCCCAAGCCCTAGCGGCCATTCAGGAAAGGGAACTTGCCGGCATGGTGATTTTCGGCAAGCAGAGCATTGATGGGGATAACTGCCAGACGGGCCAAATGTTCGCGGCGTTGAGCGGCATGTCCCAGGCCACCTTCGCCTCTGAAATCACCCTTGAAGAGGGTAAGGCAAAGGTTTCCAGAGAAGTGGACGGCGGTATGCAGACCCTCGCCATCACGCTGCCGGCAATGGTCACCACCGATTTGCGTCTAAACGAGCCACGCTATGCGTCGCTCCCGAACATCATGAAGGCCAAGAAAAAGCCGCTCGACGTCCTGACGCCCGAAGAGCTTGGCGTAGACCTCACCCCCACCGTTGAGGTGCTGAGCGTTGAAGCGCCCGCCGAACGGGCTGCGGGAATCAAGGTGGAATCCGTAGAGGAACTGGTCAACAAACTGAAAAACGAAGCAAAGGTGATCTCATGAGCATTCTTGTCATTGCTGAACACGATAATTCGGAAAATAAGAATCAAACTCTGGTGACCTTGGCTGCGGCCCAGGCAATCGGGGGAGACATTGATGTCCTGGTGGCAGGGAGCGGCGTCAGCGGCGTCAGTGATCAAGTCGCTGCGGTACCTGGTGTCAGCAAGGTTCTGGTTGCCGACAATGCAGCTTATGAACATCAGCTCGCCGAAAATATGGCGGCCCTGGTGGTGCAGATTGCCGGCGGTTATACCCACATCCTGGCCCCACATACCACCAGCGGAAAGAGCTTCCTACCCCGCGTAGCGGCAAAGCTTGGCGTTGCTCAAATTTCTGACATCTTGAGCGTGGAGGCGGCGGACACCTTTAAGCGGCCTATTTATGCTGGCAACGCCATTGCAACGGTCAAGGCTCACGATGCGATCAAGGTGGTTTCCGTGCGCGGCACGGCATACGACCCTGTGGTTGCAGAGGGCGGTAGCGCCACGGTTGAGCCGGTCGACGTTGTCGCTGATGAGGGCCTGTCATCCTTCATTTCCGAAGAGATCGCAGAATCAGAGCGACCAGAGCTGACGGCTGCTGGCGTGATCATCTCAGGTGGTCGAGGCATGCAAAGTGGCGACAACTTTAGCCTGCTAGAGGGCATTGCCGACAAGCTAGGTGCCGCGATTGGGGCGTCTCGCGCTGCGGTGGACGCGGGCTTCGTACCCAACGATATGCAGGTTGGACAGACGGGTAAGATCGTTGCGCCTGAACTCTATATCGCCGTGGGTATTTCAGGAGCGATACAGCACCTAGCCGGCATGAAAGACAGCAAGGTCATTGTGGCTATCAACAAGGACGAGGACGCGCCCATCTTCCAGGTGGCGGACTATGGTCTTGTGGCCGACCTGTTCCAGGCGTTGCCAGAGCTAGAATCCCAGCTCTAAGGACAGAGCCGAGGCCCCCGAGGTTCTCAAGCACCGCTTGGGAACCGTCTCAAACCGGCAGGTGGCGTTTGGCCGTAAACCATGTCACCGGGCGGGAGTGGTTGTCTATGTCTTCTACGATGTCCAACACCAGGGCGAATAGCGCCATGCGGATCAAAACGCCGTTGTCCGTCTGCCTAAATATCGCCAGGTTGGGATTCTGATTTAAATCTTCGTCCAGCTCTTGGGCCTGAGCACGGGAATCTCGGGGCAGGGGGTGCATGATCACCGTATTGGGGGCGCAATTCTGGGTGTAGATGGACTGATTGAGTCGAAATAAGCCCCGGTAGCGGTCTGCCTGCTGCTGAGAGGGAAAACGCTCTTCCTGTGTCCGCGTGACATAAAGAATATCAACATCCTGAATTCCTGCGCTCAAGTCTTGAAAGCTCTCAACCTTGTGCCCGGCAGTTCGCAAAACGTCCAGCTCCTCATCCGGGAGAGACAGCTCAGGGGGCGAAATGAGATGTAGGCGGATATTGCTATAAAGACAAAGCAGACGGCACAGGGAGTGGACCGCACGCCCAAAGCGCAAATCCCCTATGAGCGCGATGCTCATGCCATCGAGGCTGCGACCCTGAGCCGCGATCTCCATCCGCATGGTATACAGGTCGAGCAGAGCCTGACTCGGGTGTTCATTGTCGCCATCGCCACCATTAATCACCGGTACCCGACTGGCTTTGGCGAATTCCGCCACGCTGCCGGCTTCGGGATGGCGCATGACGATAACGTCGCTGTACCCGGATAGAACTCTCGCCGTATCGTAAAGCGATTCGCCCTTGGCCAGAGAAGACGCCTTAACTTCGGTGGTTTCTCTGACCTCACCGCCCAGCAAATTAAAGGCTGATCCGAAAGAAACCCGCGTTCGCGTGCTGGGTTCAAAAAACATGTTGGATAAAATGGCGCCCTGGAGGACCCGCGTTATGCGCTTACGCATAGCATAGGGCTGCATGCCGTCGGCTACCTCGAACACCCTATCTGCAGCTGGTCTATCGAACTGACTGACTGAGATAATGTGATTGCCAGTAAAATCCAAGGTAAAGACGTCCTCAATGTGGGTGCGGCAAATGATACTATGTGGACTTGCCAAGATGCGATACTTGAGATCGCAGATACCCAGGGCAACGGGACGTTCATTGATGAACGCACCCCATGCAGGCGAGTACAGCGGAGATTGAACCTATGTCAGAGCTGCCAGATGAAAATATGGGTCACGCCCAGCCGGTAGACGCGGCCCCCGCGGCCCATGCCCCCGCGTTACCCTTTGCCTTTGCCCGCCGCTTTGGCGTTGTAGTGGATGCTGGGACGGTCACCCCGGACAAGCTTCAGTTGGTTGCTAAACAACAGCCTATGCTCACGACCTTGGCCGAGGTGAGGCGTATTACGGGCAGGTCCATTCGCGTGCGACTGGTGGGTGAAGCTGAGTTTGACGCGTTGCTCACCGATGCCTATGCCCGAGATTCTCAAGAGGCCAAGCAAATGGTCGAGGATATGGGTGACGAGATCGACCTGGCAAGCCTGGCCAGCGCGCTGCCGGAAACCGAAGACCTTCTGGAGCAGGAAGATGATGCACCGATTATCCGGCTCATCAATGCCCTGTTGGCCGAGGCCATCCGTGAAAATGCCTCGGATATCCACATAGAGACCTTCGAAAAGGCATTGGTGGTTCGTTTTCGCGTCGATGGCGTGATGCGAGAGGTGGTGCGCCCAAGACGAGAATTGGCACCCTTGCTGGTATCGCGCATCAAGGTAATGGCCAAGCTGGATATCGCTGAGAGACGTGTCCCTCAGGATGGACGCATATCCCTGAAAATCGGCGGCCGGGAAGTGGACGTTCGAGTGAGCACCATGCCCGCAAGTTCGGGAGAGCGGGTGGTCATGCGGCTGCTGGACAAGCAGGCCGGACGGCTGCAGCTTGCGAAACTCGGTCTGGCGCCACATACGCTTCACCTTTTGCAAAACACGGTACACAAACCCCACGGCATATTTTTGGTGACCGGACCCACGGGATCTGGGAAAACAACGACCCTCTACGGCTCTTTAGCGGAGCTTCAGCACAATGCCATCAACGTGCTCACCGTGGAGGACCCCATCGAATATAGCCTCCCCGGCATTGGCCAAACCCAGGTCAACAATAAGGCCGACATGACCTTTGCCCGGGGTCTCCGAGCCATTCTTCGCCAAGATCCGGACGTGGTCATGGTGGGTGAGATTCGTGACCTAGAAACCGCTGAAATTGCGGTGCAGGCCAGCCTGACGGGGCACCTCGTCATGTCCACCCTGCATACCAATACTGCCGTTGGCGCGGTAACTCGACTGATGGATATGGGCGTTGAGCCGTTCCTCCTGAGCTCTAGTCTCATCGGTGTGCTGGCCCAGCGCCTGGTGCGGGTGCTGTGTCCAGAATGTCGTGAATCCAGGCCCGCGACCGCCGCAGAACGGGACTTCTTGAACGAGCGACAGGCCCTGGTCTATCAAAGCGTGGGCTGCCCAAGCTGCGGAAACACCGGGTTTCGCGGCCGAACTGGCATTTACGAAATGGTGGTCGTTGATGAAACGCTGCGCCAGCTGATTCACGATCGAGCCGGCGAACAGGAGCTGGCGCGCTGTGCGCGCTCCAGAGCGCCAAGCATCCGAGAGGACGGTAAGGCTAAGGTGCTTCAAGGCGTAACGACCTTAGAAGAGGTACTGCGAGTGAGCCTTGATGATTAAGCCGGCGGTGGGGCTCCATGGCTGCGTTTGAGTACAGCGCCCTAGATCCAAATGGCCGTCAAAAGCGCGGCGTCATCGAAGCCGACAGTGCTCGTCAGGCCAGGTCGGTCCTGCGAGAACGCTCCTTGATGCCCACCGAAGTCGTTTTATCCAAAGGCAAACGCTCCTCCAAAACCGTGGGCATGAGTTTCGGGGGCACCCTCCGGGGCCTGAACCGGGTCCTCTTCACCCGGCAACTGGCCACCCTGATCGCCTCAAGCCTGCCCATAGAGGAAGCCTTGCTTGCCGTGGCGGAACAGAGCGAGAAACAGAGCATCAAGGCGATGATTATGGGTATACGCAGCAAGGTCCTCGAAGGGTTCACCCTGGCGGGAAGCCTTGCCGAACATCCTACGAGCTTTAACGAGCTCTATCGATCTACCGTGGCGGCCGGGGAACAATCCGGTTACCTGGACAAGGTTCTAGATAATTTAGCGGAGTACGAGGAGCGCCAGTTCTCCGCGACTCGTAATATCGAGATGGCGCTTTTTTATCCGGTGGCATTACTGCTGGTGGCCTTTTCCATCGTTGGCGGACTGATGGCCTTCGTGGTCCCGGACATGGTCAACGTGATCGTCGACCAGGGCCAACAGCTCCCTTGGTTTACCGTGGTGCTGATCGCAATTACGGACTTTCTGGCTGAACTCTGGTGGGCCTTGGGACTTCTGATCATTGGTGTGGTTTTGGGCATCCGCTATGCGTTGTCTCTACCCACCCAACGACTGCACTGGGATAGGACGAAATTTTCTCTGCCCCTGATATCGGGTATTGTCCGAAGCGCTAATGCAGCCCGATATGCGAATACGCTCTCTATCTTGACGCGGTCCGGGGTGCCCCTAGTCGAGGCCATGCTGATCGCTGCTGAGGTCGTCTCCAACCACTGGTTGCGCCGAGGGCTAAAGGACGCAACTCAGAGCGTCAGCGAGGGCAGCAGCCTTAAAATAAGTCTGAGCCGCATCGGCGTTATGCCCCCCATGATGCTGCATATGGTGGGCGCAGGTGAGCAGAGCGGAGAACTTGACGACATGCTGTATCGGGTTGCCCAGTTTCAGCAGCAGGAGGTAGAGCGCGTCGTAGCTACCCTGGTAAAGCTCTTTGAACCCCTCATGCTGTTGCTGATGGGTGCCTTGGTACTCTTTATTGTGATGGCAATAATGCTGCCTATGCTCAGCATGAACCAACTGGTCTGACGTTAAGGAAGTAAAAATGATGAAGGCAGGGATAAAGACGAACCGGATGCCCCAGGTCGGACAGGGAAGCGCTTCTTCGACGCTTGCGTTATCGCCGGGTATCGCTCGGGCCGGACGCTTGGCACGAAGACAGGCGGCCCAAGGATTTACCCTCATCGAGATTCTTATCGTTATCGTTATATTAGGCGTCTTGGGTTCGGTCCTCGTTCCCAATCTGATCTCCCGCCCGGACCAAGCAAGGGTTCAGGCGGCACAAACGGATTTACGAACCCTGTCTTCTGCCCTGGACGTTTACCGCCTGGATAACTTTACCTATCCTTCTTCGGAGCAGGGGCTTGAGGCGCTAATCGAGAAACCGGTAGGGTTCCCTGAGGCTAAAAACTGGAATGCCGAAGGGTACCTGAAGAAGCAACCCGTTGACCCCTGGGGAACGCCCTACATTTACGAAAATGTGGAAGGGACCGTCAGCCTTTACAGTCTTGGCGCTGACGCCTCGGAAGGCGGCGAGGGGTTCAACGCTGATATCAGGTTGTCGGAGCTTTAATCTAAGGTGCGCTGACGGTTAATCAGAGTGGCAGCCATGCAGACAAGACAACCCGGCTTCACGCTGATTGAACTCTTGGTCGTGACGCTGATCATGGGGATTCTCATGGGCGCTCTGACCCTAGCCTTCGATACCAACAGCGCCACAAGAGATCTGCAGAGCTATAGCGATCGGTTGGCGAAACGCTTTGAGATTGCGCGAGATCGCGCTCTTCAAAATAACGTTGAGTGGGGCGTGTTTGTGGATGACGAGGGCTATCGCGTGAGTGCCTATGATCCGGAACAGCAGCGCTGGCTCGACCAACTGCAACCCCCCTTCAAGGAGAATGGGCTGAGCGTTGAACTACGCTACAGCCTTACAACCGAGGGTTATGCTCAGGCACCCCAGGATGATGCCTTTCCTGATCTGATCTTTTTTTCCAGCGGTGAGGTCACGCCCTTCACGCTAGAAATTGTTTCCGATGCCGCGCCGGAAACCAGCTGGGCACTCTCTAGTGACGGTATTTCCAAGATCACGGTTAATCGGAAAGCCCGGCTATGATGGCCCGCCGGAAATATCAGCGGGCTCGGGGCGGTTTTACCCTGATTGAAATGCTGATTGCCCTGACGTTGATCGCAATCGTCGGCACAACGGTGGCCACCGCCACAGGGCGTGTTGCGACCCAAACCTATAGCCTTGAGCGTAAAACCGTTGCCAACTGGGTCGCCAGCAACCATCTCAGCCGTATGCGCCTGCAACAACGCCAGTATCCGGAAGTTTTAAAAGAGGGGACATCAAAGGTCTCCGTATTGATGGCGCAACGCGAATGGGAGGTCCTGACAACGATTTCCAGCACGGACCATCCTTGGTTACGGCGGATAGAAATCGATGTTTACGAAATTCAGCAAGACAGCCGACAAGGCCCCATACATCATCTCACCGGTTTTTTGGGGCGCTACTGATGAAGCGGGCAAGCTCAGGCTTTACGCTAATAGAAATATTGGTAGCGCTGTTAATCTTCGCGGTGATCGGCCTGCTTAGCAGCCAGCTTCTCACTCGAAGCCTGGATGCTCGAGGACACCTTGATGAGCGAGGTGAACGTCTTGCGCAGGTGCATCGGGCAATGCAGATCGTTCAACGTGACCTGCTTCAGCTGGCCTCAAGGCCCGTCCGCGCGGAGAGGGACGAAAGGCTCAGCAGTTTAATCATCAGCGATGAAGGCGTACTAGAGATGAGTCGCTTGGGTTGGCGGAACCCCCTCGGACACGCCCGCTCATCCATCCAGCGGGTCAGCTACCGGCTGCAGGACGACAAGCTCATTCGAGGATATTGGCCTGTGCTGGACCGCCCAGAGGGCCTGGAGCCCGCAGTTCAGACGCTGCTGGAGGACGTCGATCGCGTGGAGTTCTTCGCGGTGGACGCAGACAACAAGGAGCACAAATTCTGGCCAACCCCAGACGGCGCGATAAGACTCCAAGCCATTATTCTGCGTGTCGAGCTGGCACCCTTCGGCTTCATCGAACGTATTTGGGATATCTCCAGTGTTCCCTCCTAAGCGACACCAGGGGGTCGCCCTAATCACCGTGCTGCTCATCGTGGCGATCTTAGTAGGGCTAACGACTCAGCTCCTCTCCAATCATCACTTAGTGATTAGCCGACACCAAAATAGTTTCGAGCACGATCAAGCGCTGCAGTACGCCCTGGGGGCTGAGGAGCTTGTTCGTCAGGTGCTCTATGACGATTTCATCAACACGGGGCCCGGCGTTGATCACCGTGAAGAGCCCTGGGCCATGGCTCTGCTGCCCTTTGAAATTGACCAGATGGGCTATCTCGAGGCACGGGTTCGTGATCTCAACGATTGTTTTAATGTCAATTTGCTCGCCAATGCAGAACCGGCGAAGGAGCTTGAGCGTCTCAAACGCCTGCTGCAGCTCCTAAATTTGGATGTCGCCCTAGCCGACCTCATTAAGGATTGGATTGATGACGACCAACAGGTCTCTGGGTTCGGCGCTGAAGACAACGTCTATCTTGAGCGAACGCCCGGATACAGAACTGCGAATGCGCCAATGGGTGATCTGTCAGAATTAATGCTGCTCGCAGACATCTCTCAAGAGGCCTTTGCGCAACTCGCACCTCACCTCTGCGCGCTGCCCACCAGCCAGAATCGGATGAACGTGAACACCGCAAGCGCTTTGGCTCTAGCCATGCTGGATCCCAATATCGATGAAGACAGCGCCAGCAGCCTGGTCGCTGAGCACCGCAACTATCAAAGCACCGAGGAATTCATTCAGGTTTACCCGGATTTTGCTGCCGTCCTCGACCAACTGCAGGTGACCAGCGACTACTTTTTAATGCACGTGCGCGTTCAATTGGGTGATAGCCGACTGTCCTTGGCTTCTCTGTTCTTTCGTGACCCCTCAACAGGTTTTGTCACCTTGTTGCAGCGCGATTTTGGTAAGCTGTTTCAAACCACGTTACAAATCCAAGCGGACCTTCAGGAGTCTTGATGCCAAGCTTGTTCTTACGTCCTGTTATGCCCTCTGGTGCCGAAGGGGTGGCCCTCCAGCTGGACTGGTTGCTCTTGCAAAAAGATACCGTCATCGACAGCGGACGGGCGGCGCTTCATGAGTTGAGCCAACTCGGGGCTCAATCTTCTTGGCCTGAACAACCCTCGGACATTGCGTTGGTGGTACCGGCTGAAGAGGTCTTGTTGCTCCAGGCCAACGTGCCGGGACGCAGCACTACCGCTATGCGTAAGGCGCTGCCCTACGCGCTGGAAGAATTCATCGCCAGTGACCTAGAGCGGGTTCATATCGCCCACGGGCCCATTCGCTCCGGCCAGGGTGTCCACTGCGCCGTGATGGAGGCAGAACGTCTTAACCACTGGATTGAAACACTGGGAGAACAGGGCATTAAGATAGGCCACCTGGTCTCCAACGCCCAACTGCTCGCCGATCAGGAGGGGACATGTGCACTGCTCTTCGAAGAGAGTCAGGTCGTGGTTGCGACTGCAGACCAGGGCGGCAGCGTGCCTCGAGAAGCCCTTGTGGACACCCTCAATCTTCTGACGTTTAAAAGACTCCTGCTCATTGGTGATCACCTCACACCCATGGAGATTGGCCTGCTTGAAGCGGCACCGGAGATAGACACCGAAGACCAAACACCCTTCGTCTATTTGGCCAGCCGCTTTACCACCGTGCAGCCGATTAACCTCCTTCAGGGCGCCTTTGCCGTACAGGACGCCAGGCGTCCCGTTGAGGAGGCGCTAACGGGCATCGCCGGACTTGCGGCGCTCTGGTTTGTCATCGCATCGTTAGCCATGGCGGTAGAGGGCGCCTGGTCCTCGAGACAGGCCGAGCAGCTTCAG
>CENU01032229.1_pt1 | contig 19264 bp, 20 predicted proteins | sample 361331 | NCBI WGS metagenome assembly CENU01 (sample SAMEA2619766, study PRJEB7988) | marine metagenome | isolation source: saline water (ENVO:00002010), including | reverse complement strand
GTGGAGATGGTCAGCGCGCCGGCGGCTTCTGTGCGCCGTGCCATCGAACAGGACGCCCGCGTTGGTTTGCTGCTGCTGCAGGGTCTCTCCTCGCGCATCCTCCAGACCGAGACCATGATCGAGACGCTGACGCACCGGGACATGTCCTCCCGGTTGGTGAGCTTTCTGTTGGTGCTCTGTCGCGATTTCGGTGTGCCCGGATCTCAGGGCATCACCATTGATCTCAAGCTCTCCCACCAGGCCATCGCTGAGGCGATCGGCTCCACCCGCGTCACCATCACCCGCCTGCTGGGGGACCTGCGCAGTGCCGGTCTGCTGGAAATCGATCGCAAGCGCATCACTGTTTTTGATCCTCTGGCCCTGGCCAAGCGCTTCAGCTGACCCCTGGGCTGCTGGTCTGGCGTAAGTGTCAGCGATACTGACTCCACTGATGGGTTTCGGCAGTGACGGGCTGGCTGCTGATTCTCGCCGTCCTCGTTCTGGGGGGCGTTCTCTCCAACCTCGGCGATCGCCTCGGCAGCCGGATCGGCAAGGCCCGCTTGAGTCTGTTCCGCATGCGGCCCAAGAAGACGGCCGTTCTGATCACGGTGCTGACAGGCAGCCTGATCAGTGCCCTAACCCTGGGTCTGATGGTCGCTGTCAGTGAGCAGTTGCGCGTTGGGCTGTTTCAGCTCGAGCAATTGGAAGACAAATTGCGCTCATCCCGCAAAGCCCTGCAGCTCAGCCTTGGGCAGCTGGACACCAATCAGCGTGAGCTCGAGCAGGCCAGGCGGGAGCGCGAGAAGGCTGAACAGCAGCTGCAACGCCTCAACCAAAGCCGTCAAGATCTCGAGCAGGAGCGCGAACGCCTGGGCCAAGAGGTGGAGGCCCGTGATCAGGAGTTGCAAGCGTTGCAGCAGCGCACGGCTCAGGGGCAGCAGGAGTTGCGCCAGCTGGAACGCAACGTGCTCGCCCTGCGCAGTGGTGATGTGGTGCTGAGCACAGGTCAGCCCTTGACCATGGCCAAGGTGGCGATTCCCAAGCCAGGCTTGGCGCGTCAGGCCACCGAGGATGTCCTGCGTCAGGCCAATGTGCAGGCGTATCAGCAGGTCCTGCCGGGGCTGGCGCCGGAGCGTCAGCTGCTGTTGATCCCGCGAAGCGAGGTCAGCAAAGTTGAGTCCGCACTGAAACGCGGTGGCCCCTGGGTGGTCAGCATCCTCTCTGCCGGCAATGTGCTGCGGGGCGAGAAGCAGGTGCTGGCTTTCGCCGATGTGCGCCCCAGCCGCAAGGTGGTCAGCCGCGGCGATGTGCTGGCCAGCGTGATTCTTGATCCCGATGAGCGGGAGCTGGTTCAGGTGGATGGCCGTCTCCAGCTGCTGCTGGCGGCTGCCCGCACAGAAGCCCGCCGCCGCGGGTCCTTGGCACCCAACCTGCAGGTGGATCGCCTGGCCTTGCAGCAGGCCGCTCAGGAGTTGGTCGAGCGCCCCAGTCGCGAACCGCTAATGCTAGAAGTCCTGGCGCAGCAGGACAGTGAAACCGCTGATCCGGTTCTGGTGGAGCTGCGGGCCAATGTCCTCTCGGGGTCATGAGCGATGCGCCAGGGGCCTGGATCGCACTGGATCCAGGCCGCAGCAAATGCGGTCTGGTGCGCACCGATGCCGCAGCGGAGTGCATCGCAGATCTGTTGATTTGCAGTCCGCGGGAATGCTGGGACTGGTTGCAGCACTGGATCAGCAGTCAATCGCTGCAGGGAGTGGTGATTGGCGATGGCACCACAGGTGAGGACTGGTACCAGGCCTTGCATGCGTTGCCGGTCTCTGTGCCGCTGAGCCTGCAGGCTGAGTACGGCAGCACGTTGGCTGCACGAGCGCGCTACTGGCAGTTGTTTCCGCCCGGTGGTTGGCGGCGTTGGTTGCCGGAAGGTCTGCGGCTTCCGCCGCGCGCGGTGGATGATGTGGCGGCCCTGGTGCTGTTGGAAGCCCATCTGGGCCGAAGGCTCCCGTTGTTGAAGCCTTAAAAGGCGGCCCTCACGGTGAACACATAGTCACCGCCGGCTTCCAGCTGGTAGTCACTTTTGACCAGAAACCGCAGCAGGGCGTCCTGAATCAGGGCGCGCCCCAGGGATGGCTCGACCACCAGCTCGCCGCGGTCAAAGTGCCAGCGGAACTCCCAGCGGAATCCGCCGGCGGCCACCTCCCCCTCCACCATCTGATGGCTGAAGCTCTGCTGCAGGACCCGCAGATGTGCTGTGGTGCTGGGAAGCCTTGCCATCAGACCTCGGGCCGGAAGCTGTTGATGCGGTTGCCAGCCCGCTCAAGCCCGAGGCGCTGGATCAGGCTGATGCCATGCTCCACCTCCTCGAGGACTTGCTCCAGCAAGGGCTGCTCGTCCTTGGCGAACGCGCCCAGGACATGGCCGACCGTCCGTTCCCGGCGCTCCTGAGGGGACTGCCCGGGGGCACCGATGCCGATCCGCAGTCGCGGAAACGCTTCACCGCCGAGGTGGGCGATGGTGCTGCGCAGCCCGTTATGTCCGCCGGCACTGCCTTGGGCTCGGAGCCGCAGACGGCCTAGGGGCAGATCCATGTCATCGACGATCACCAGCACCTGCTCGCTCGACCATCCGAACCAATCGAGCGTGGCGCGGATGGATCGGCCGCTGTCGTTCATGTAGGTCTGCGGTTTGAGCAGCCTCAAACGGGAGTCGCCGTTGCCGATGTCAGCGAGATCACCGTGCAACTTGGCATTGGCTTTAAAAATCCCGCCGCCGGCGCCAGCCATGCGGTCCAGCACCATGAAGCCGACGTTGTGTCGCGTGCCCGCGTATTTGCCGCCTGGATTACCCAGCCCGGCCAGCAGCATCAGAGGAGTCATCAGCAGCCTCAGCGGCAGTGCTGCGGGGCCCTGTGGCATCGCCCGCCGGTGGAAGTTCCGCCGAATCAACAGCCTTGCGGAATTCGCGTTCGAACTCCGATGAAGCGGATTGGAACCCCTTGAGACTCCGCCCCAGGGTCCGTCCCAATTCAGGCAGCTTTTTCGGACCGAACACCAGCAAAGCGATGACGGCAATGACCGCCATTTCTGGCAGGCCTACCCCGAACACATTCATGGATCAGCCGAGGCCGTTCCAGTTCACCGTGATGCCATCCAGCAGCAGGGAACGGTTGTAGAGCTGCAGGATCACCAGCAGGAACACCAGAAACAGAGCCATGAACACGCCCATCACCGGCGTGGTGCCCCAGCCGGGAACAACCTTGCCGTACTCGGAGTTCAGCGGACGCAGCAGGTCCCCTAGGCGGGTGCGTTGGGCCATCGGGTGAAACCTCTCCGGCGATGAAATGAGCCGTTACTGTAATGACCCAATTCCGTTACCCGACGTCTCTGTTGGGAGATTTGATGGAAACCACCTCCCCTGCGCTCTCCGTTTCCATCGCGGTCCTCACCGCTTTGCTCGGTTTGACCGGCTTTGGCGTCTACACCGCCTTTGGGCCTCCGTCCCGCAAGTTGGACGACCCCTTTGATGATCACGACGACTGAGGCCGGAGCGCCGTCCAATCGACGCTGCTGAGGCTCCACGGCCCTGTTGCCTGAGGCCATTGGCTGCGGCCCGGACTGATGTTTTGCAGGCTGCAGCGCAGCGCGTCATCTCCGTCTTGATCCGCCCGAAAACCGAGCCACTGCTGTCGCTGGTCATGCCAGGGAAGCAGTTCCTGGCAGCAGGGCTCGCCCTCGGCGGCGGGATGGCGCCAGAGCGGTTGGCGAAATGCCCGGGCCTGAGACGGAACATCGGCTTGCCACCAACCACCGGGTGCGGGCATCAGTCCCAGACGCAGACGCTGCCAGCCTGAATCGGCACCCGGATCAGGCCACGTGGCCCCCCGCAGCAGCGAGACGCCGAGTCGTCCGTCATGGCCGCTCACCCCTTGTGGACCATCGAGCAGCAGCGCTAACGCCCGTGTTGCCTGGCCGCCGCACAACCAGCTGATGGCCGCGACTTCCCAGCGGCTGCGTTCGCGGTCGGTGCGGGGCTGGTTGGGCCGTTCGTGGACGCCACCGGGCGCATCGGAAGCCCAGAAGCCGCCAGGCGAGGCGAGGTTGAGTTCACAGCGCCAGAGCTCATGCACCTGACGCCAGTCGGCGCTGATGATCAGTTCCAGCCAGGGGCGATCGGCCTGCAGGCGCACCGAGAGCTGAACGGCGCTGCCGCCGCAAGCGCCACGCCAGCGCAGCTGACTGCAGAGCGGCCCGTCTTCGATGACCTCAGGTTCCTGCTGCCAACTGAAATCCAGAGGCTTCTCGCGGTAGTCGCTGGCCAGGTCCCAGGCGTCCCAGAACTCACCGCGATCCGCGAAGCGTCGCCAGGCCAGGGGTTCGGCCAACAGTTCGTCTCCCCAGCCTTCCCCCTGAGATCCCTGCAGCTGCAGCACTCCTGTGGCACCAAGGCGCGCACGGAGATGGTTGTTCTGCAGCCACCAGCCACCCCCATCGCATGGCCGCAACTGCACCGCGCCGCTGGGCCTGGTGGTCGGCAAGGCCATGGGCTGCTGGCTCAGCCGCTGCAGCATCACGCCATGGCTGGGCATCGGCAGCTGCAGCCAGCAGCCACCGGTGCTGGCGCGTTGATGGTGCAGCACCCCATCGGCGCTGCACCACTGCAGGCCGGGTTGCGGCTGGGGCAGTCGCACCAGCTGCTGGCTGGCTGGTGCTGGCAACAGCTGGCCCACCCACCAGCTTGAGCTGGGCCCGGCGCGTAGAGGGATCAGTGCGGCAAGGCCGGCGTCGCGGCGGCTGCGGCTGCGGCGCCGGGCCCGGCGCCATTGCGCTTCGGCCTGCTCGAACACCTCAGGCACGGAGGTGCCAGGAAGAATGTCGTGGAACTGCTGGAACAGCAGGTTGCGCCATTCCTCTCGGCCGCTGGGCCGGCGGCCGGCCAGCGCTTCGACCAGATCAGCTTCCAGAAGCAGCCGCTCAAGACTGCGGTTGTGGCGCTTCTGATCCGGCCGGCTGGTGGGGCAGGCCCGATGCAGTTCGAGATAGAGCTCATCGCGCCAGAGCGGCAGTTGCGCCGCCAGGGGCTCCAGCTCCTGCAGGTAGCGCCGCACGGAACTGAAGCGTCGCGGTGCGCTCAGCGGTTGGTCTTGCCACAGGGCCAATTGATCCAGCATTTCGCGGCTGGGGCCGCCGCCGTGATCCCCCACCCCAGGCAGCCACAACCCCTGCTCGATGCCGGTGGCCTGCTGCCACTGGCGGCTGTAGTCCGCCATGGCGATCGGGTCACCATCGGTGCCGATAGGGGCACTCATCAAGGCCAGCACCTCCTCACCGCTGGGATGTCGCCAGCGGAACAAACGGTGGGGGAAGGGCTGATCGGCATTCCAGAACAGCTTGTGGGTGATGAACCACGCCACGCCGCTGGCTTGGCAGACCGCCGGCAGGCCCTGGCTGAACCCAAAGCTGTCGGGCAACCAGGCCAGGTTGTGGTCGTCCCTTGGCAGGGCCTGATGGCTGTAGTGCTGGCCTTCGAGGAACTGGCGCAGCAAGGAGGCGCTGCCCACCAGCGTGCAGTCCGTTTCGACCCAGGGGCCGTTGAGGGCCTCCCAGCGCCCTGCAGCCATGGCGTTGCTGATGGCGGCAAACAGCGTGGGCCTGTGTTGCTGCAGCCAGTGGTAGAGCGCCGGCGTGGAATGGCCAAACCGCAGCTCAGGGTGTGTGTCCATCAGCTGCAGGACCGAGTGGAAGGTGCGCTCAGCGGCCTGCCAGGTGTCAGCCACGGGCCACAACCAGGCCAGATCGAGATGGGCGTGGGCCACCAGGTGCAGCGGTGCTGGCCGTGGCAGGTCTCTTAAGGCCTCATGCAGTTGCTCGTGGGCCTGGGGGTGGTTCGGGCCTTGATGCAGAACCTGAAGCAGCGCCTCGGTCAGCAGGGCGTCGCTGCCGCTGAGCAGCTGACGCAGAGGCGCCAGCAGCAGCATTCCATCGGGGTCATCGGCTTGGCTGGGTTCCCGCTCCACCCGGGCGAGCAGCAGCGCTCCATCGTCATGGCGCGGACTCATCAGCTCCAGCTCGAGCGTCAGCAGCTCGCCTTGCCAGAAGCTGGAGGGCAATTCCCAGCGGCAGGCGGCATCAAAAAGATCGCCGCGGTGCACCACCGCGCCGTTGCAACGCAGTTCGGCGGCTTCCGCCCACCAGCGCAGGGCCAGCCGGGCCCGCCCACGGTTGCCGCGCTGCTGCCAGCGGGCCGGGCACTGCAGCTGATGGCTCAGCGTGACGGTCTGACCGCCGCGGGGCCAGATCAGCAGGCCCCTGGCCTCCCAGTCGGGACGGTGCCTGGCTCCCCAGGGGTGATGCAGTCCCAACTGGCCGTCCTGACGCCGCAGGTGCGGCAGCAGGTCCATCTCACGTTCAGCTGAAAACGTTTCAATCCACCCCTGAAGCAGCTGATCCGGGCCCGCAGCCATCCGATGTTGCGCAGGTGCCCCATAGGATGGCGGCGCCGCTACGGGTGCGGCGCCAATCCCCCGACCCCCGGCTGGACCATGCTTGCCCTCAAGATTTCCGTTTATTCGGTCGTTTTCTTCTTCATCGGGATTTTCGTCTTTGGTTTCCTGGCCAGCGACCCCAGCCGGACGCCTAGTCGAAAGGACCTCGAGGAGTGATTCACACGGGCAGGCGTGTCAGGATCGCCGCCCCAGTTGAACGCCAGGTTTGAGGACGCGCTTCACCGCCCAACACCTGGCTCCCTTTGCTGCCTTCATCGCTGCGATGGCAGGGGTTGTGGCGACCGCTGCACCTTCTCCCGCATCGGCTCAGACCTTGGAAGATGCACCGGCTGATGTGCCGGGCTCTGTGGATATCGGCGAGGTTGATCCTTTTGCGGATCCCGATTCCCCCACAAGGCCACCTGAGCCAGGCCCAGCGGTGCGTTCGGCCAAACCCATCCCTGCGGGTGTGCCCAAGGCGTTGGAACTGGAGGCTGATCAGCAGGGTTTTGATGCCGCGCTGCAGCGCTTCACGGCCAGAGGCAATGTCACCCTGCTGTTGGCCGGCGGCCGTCTGCAGGCGGATCGCTTGGAGTACGACAGCCGCAATCAGGTGATCTGGGCCCGCGGTGCGGTGCGCTTTGCCCGCGGTAACCAGTACCTGCAAGCCAGCCTGCTGCGTTTCAACCTGCTCCAGGGGGAGGGGGAACTCGAGGACGCCTATGGCGTGGTCGACCTGCGCAGCAGTGAGGTGGACTTTGATCCTGATGCGCCTCTGGCCGTTCCCTTCCAGGGTCAGCAGGGGACAGGGCTGACTGCCCGTCAGCGGCGCCTTGAGCGTGAACGGCTGCAGGAAGAACTGGCCAGTTCCGATCTCGAGCAGCTCAGGCGTGAGCGTGAGGCCAAAGGCACCGCCACCCAGGTGCAGCCTTTGGCGCCACCTGAGCCCATGGCCTGCCCTCCTGAGCTGCCGGCGCTGCGTTCCCGTTTGCCTGGGCCGTGGTCCGTCACGGCCTGGGGCGGGCAGATGAGCGATGCCACCTTCGGTGAAACGTTCTTGTTCTCCGGAGCGCCTCGACCGGAATATCTGGGGGGATTGGGATTCACGCGTCGCCTGCTCGATGCCGATCCGCTGGCCTTGGAGCTCGATGGCAATGTCCTGTTTCACACCGCATCGCGCGATCGGGACTTGAAGTACGCCCTTGGGGTTCCCGAGGACGAGCGTGATCGGGCCAGCACCGATCCCCAGAATTTCTGGGAGGGCACCCTGGGGATCGCCCTGCGCTGGTGGATTCAGCCCTGGATCAGCCTGGCGGTTGTTGAGGGTGTGAGCCTCAACAGCACCGTCAGTGATTACGAGCGAACGTCCTGGCCCAATTCCACCCAGTTCCTCAACTATCTAGCCGCTGAAATTGCCGTCAACATCAACCCGCGATGGTCGCTCGTCGGCCGCATCCACCATCGCTCCGGCGCCTACGGCACCTACAGCGGTGTGGAGGAGGGCAGCAACGGCTATCTGATCGGTGTTCGCTACAGCTTTGGTGATCCGGCGCCCCAGCGCCAGCAGGAGGAGCAACCCCCGGCGTTGGGCTGCCCTGATCCCAATCGCAGCAGCCGTGAGCGCCGCTTGCCTCTGGAGGAGCAGCTGGAGGCCGTGGTGTTTGACGGCCCCTCGGCGCAGCAGGCTCCAGCAGCTCGCCCGGCAGCGCCGGACCTATCAGCTGATGGGCCCTCAGCAGCTGAGCAACTGCGTTTACGCCGTCAAGCCATCGCCGCCATCGATCAGCGGGTGACCGATGTCCTGCCGCGGGAAGGTCTGGGCCTTTCCACCAGCCTGGGGTCCAATGATTTCGATCGCCTCAGCCGCCGCGAACAGCAATTCAGCGTCAGCACGCCGCAGAACCAGTTGCGTGCACTCAGCCAGAAAGCGGATCTGGTCTCCGGCACCATCACCCACTGGCGCTTTCAGTCGCCTCGCTTGGTCATCACCCCCGATGGCTGGCGGGCGGGTCGCCTCAGTTTCACCAGTGACCCCTTCACCCCTGCTCAGGCCTGGGTGGATGCAGAAGACGTGGTGGCCAATCAGGAGGAGGACGGCACCACGGTGATCGTGGCTCAGCGCAACCGGCTGCTGCTGGAGAACAAGCTGCCGATTCCGCTGTCGCGCACGGTGCGCTTCAGTCCCGAGGAGGAGGAGGACAGCGTCAGCAATCGCTGGGCCCTGCTCGTCGATGAGCGCGACCGCGATGGGATTTATCTCCAGTACACCCTGCCGAACCGGCGTATCGGCAAGCGCGCCAAGCTCTCACTGCGGCCGCAGTTCCTGATTCAACGCGCCTTTGAAGGCGAGACCGAGAGCTATCCGGAGCCCAATGCCAAGCCAGGAGCCCCCGACATCAGCCAGCCGGCAGATGCTGCGGATTTGTTTGGCCTTGATGCGCGCCTCGATGGCGAGATCGCCGATGGCATCTACAACCTGCGCAGCAGTATCTCCAGCTTCAACCCCAACCATCTCCCCAATGCCGTGCGGGCCTCAGGGATCTACACCCAGCCGCTGGAGCTGCCGCTGCTGGGCAGTGTTCAAGGTCGTGCCTTCAGCGCCTACCGCTACCGGGTCTGGAATGGATCCCTAGGCCTGCAGAACATCTACTCCGCCTTCGGGGGATCGATTGAGAAATCTGGCCGGCTGCCTGAGCTGGCGGGACTGCAATCGATTTATTTCTGGCGCGTGGAGGCCGGCAACTATCAGAGCAATGCCTTCCAGAGCACGGACTTCACGGAGCAATTCCGAGGCACGGCCTACGGCACGTTGCGCCTGAACTGGCCCATCTGGCGCGGAGAAGCATTACCCCTGACTCCGGAGGGGGCGTACCGCTACTCCGCGGTGCCGATCATTCCGGGCCTGAACTTTGAAGTGGTGCCCTACGCCTCACTCTCCAGCTATGCCGATGGCGATAACCAGAACCTGCTGGGCATCTCCGGCGGGCCCAGCATCACCTTGGGCCATTTCAGCCGGCCGTTCCTCGACTACACCAAGCTGGCGTTTTACGGCAGCGTCACAGCCAAATCGGGGGAGAGCCCGTTCTCATTCGATGAATTCGTCGACATCGGCACCTTGGGGGTGAACCTCACCCAGCAGCTGGTGGGGCCTTTGGTGCTGCAGGCATCCATCGGTTACAACGTTGCCGGTGACTCGGGTTATTACGGCGAGGTCACCAATGCGTTGTTCGGTCTTCAATGGCAGCGCCGGGCTTACCAGATCGAGGCGTATTTCAGCCCTTACACCGGGATGGGGGGCTTGCGGGTTCGCCTCAATGATTTCGGCTTCAAAGGAACGGGTGTGCCCTTTGTTCCCTACGACTACAGCCCAGTGCTTCGTTCTGTTCCTGGCGCAGAGCCCTCGGTGCGCTGAGTCTCGCCCCCACCGACGATCAGGTTGCTGCGGTAAAGCTCGGCCCCGGCAAACTGCAGCCCTTCCACCTGGGCACCTTCTGTGATGGCTTGGATGGCGATGGCATCGCTCAGATCGGCCCAACGCAGATTGGCGCCGCGCAGATCGGCATTGCTCAACCGGCTGCCGATCAGCTGGGCATGTTCAAGATTGGCGCCACTGAGATCGGCACCCTCCAGGTTGGCTTCACTGAGATCAGCCCCCTGGAGATCGGCGCCGCGCAGGTCTGCACCGATCAGGTAAACACCGCGCAGATCGCGGCCGCGCAGATCAGCGCCACTGAGGGCGCAGCCACCGCAGAAGCCAGTCTCCAGCTGCTTCATGGGATCGGCCAGGCTGGGATTGAGGATCGCCAGCGGCGCCAGGAACATCAGCAGGCTGAGGGTGGCCCAGCGGCTGCGGGGCGACACATCCCTGACTGAGGGCATCGCAGTTGTCGCATCACTATCTCTTTTGTAGACAGAAAATCCTCAACCGGCCGCGAACCCATTGATGTAGGGCAGGCGTGCTGCGGTGGCCTTGAGCTGCTGATCGTGCTGCAGCAATTGGCGGGTGGCATCCCATTGGCCGCTGGTCAGCATCTTCTGGGCATCGGAGGCCAGCATCAGCTCCCAGCGCTGCCCCTCCAGTTCAGCTCCCGCTGGGTTCAGGTCGATGGTGAGCTCGCTGGCCGGGGCGGCCTCCGCTGCGGCCTGGATCGCGCTGATGGTCGTCGTGCTGGCCTGCAGGCAGGGAATGCCGAGCGCGAGGCAGTTGCCAAAAAAGATCTCGGCAAAGCTCTCGCCGATGACAGCCCGGATCCCCCAGCGCAGCAGGGCCTGGGGCGCATGTTCACGGCTTGAGCCACAGCCGAAGTTCCTGTTCACCACCAGCACTGAAGCGCCCTGATGCTCGGTCCGGTCCAAGGGATGCTGCCCTTGCTGCTCGCTGCGGTCATCGGCAAACACCTGGGCGCCTAGGCCTTCAAAGGTGACGCACTTGAGAAACCGCGCCGGGATGATCCGATCGGTGTCGATGTCGTTGCCGCGCAGCACCACGGCGCGACCGCGCACGCCATCAATCGATCCGGTGGGGAATGGAGCGCTGGTCATGGTTCAGGCGGGAAGGATGGTGCGGACATCGGTGACCTCGCCGGCGACCGCTGCTGCGGCCACCATCGCTGGGCTCATCAGCAAGGTGCGTCCACTGGCTGAGCCCTGGCGGCCTTTGAAATTGCGGTTGCTGGAGCTGGCGCTGATCTGGCGCCCCTCCAGCCGGTCGGGGTTCATCGCTAGACACATCGAACAACCAGGTTCGCGCCACTCGAATCCCGCGGCTTTGAACACCGCATCAAGCCCCTCCGCTTCTGCGGCGGCGGCCACCTGTTCTGAGCCAGGCACCACGAAGGCCTTGATGCCATCAGCCACCTGGCGTCCAACGGCCACTTCAGCGGCTGCGCGCAGATCGCTGAGCCGCCCGTTGGTGCAGCTGCCGATGAAGCAGACATCCACCGGCACACCAGCGATCTGCTGGCCCGGTTGCAGGTCCATGTAGCGGTAGGCCTCCTGGGCCAGGGGGCGATCCTCTTCTGGTGTCTGCTCGAGCGTCGGCACCGCTTCATCGACGCCGATGCCCTGTCCTGGGGTGATGCCCCAGGTGACGGTCGGAGCGATCGCGGCGGCATCAAAGCGCACCTCATCGTCAAAAACAGCATCGGCGCCGCTGGCCAGGCTCTGCCACCACTGCACGGCCCGCTCCCAGGCGTCACCAGCAGGGGCATACGGGCGCCCTTTGAGGTAAGCGAAGGTGGTGGCGTCGGGGTTGACGTAGCCGCAGCGGGCTCCGCCTTCGATGGCCATGTTGCAGATGGTCATCCGCTCTTCCATCGAGAGGGCCTCGATCGCGGGTCCAGCGAATTCGTAGGCATGGCCGACGCCGCCTTTGACCCCCAGCGTGCGGATGATGTGCAACACCAGATCCTTGGCGTAAACGCCAGGGCGCAGGCGGCCCTCCACCCAGAGGCGACGCACCTTGAGCTTGTTCATCGTCAGGCTCTGACTGGCGAGCACATCACGCACCTGGCTGGTGCCGATGCCGAAGGCGATCGCTCCGAAGGCGCCATGGGTGGAGGTGTGGGAGTCACCGCAGACCACGGTCATGCCCGGTTGCGTCAGGCCCAGCTCCGGTGCCATCACGTGCACGATGCCCTGCCGGCCGCTGCCAAGGGCATTCATGCTGATGCCGTTCTCCTGGCAGTTGCGCTCCAGCGTGGTGAGCATCTCTTCGGCCAAGGGGTCCGCAAAGGGTCTGGCCTGGCTGGTGGTGGGGACGATGTGATCCACCGTGGCCACGGTGCGCTCCGGGTGCCGAACGCTCAGTCCCAAGTCCTTGAGGGCGGCAAAGGCCTGAGGACTGGTCACCTCATGGATCAGATGCAAGCCGATGAACAACTGGGTGGACCCGCTGGGCAGCTCAGCGACCTGATGCAGCGCCCAGACCTTGTCGTACAGGGTGGCGGAACTCAAGGCTGTGGCCCCTTCTCCAAACGGCAACCCTAAATCCGGAACCGAAAGGAATCAGATCAGCTGCAGCCGCAGCAGGTTGAGGGCATCGCCCACACTCAGGCCACGGATCCAATCGCGTCCGCGGCTGTCGCCGTAGCGCCTCTCCAAGCTGGTGCAGCCCTCGGGCCCCGCCACCGCCAGATGCACAAGGCCCACGGGTTTGGTGGGAGTGCCTCCGCCCGGGCCTGCGATGCCGCTGACGGCGATGGCCCAGTCACTCCCCAGCCTGCGGCGCGCCCCCTCTGCCATCGCCATGGCGACAGCTTGGCTGACAGCGCCTTCTCGCTCCAGCAGATCCACTGGCACCTCGAGCAGGTCCTGCTTGATTCGGTTGGCGTAGGCGATCACTCCCCCCAGCAGGACATCGGAGCTGCCGCTGACAGCGGTGAGGGCAGCGCCCACGCCACCGCCAGTACAGCTTTCGGCAACGGCGAGGGTCTCGTTTCGCTGGCGCAGTTGGCAGAGAACAACCGAGGCCAGGCTGTCGCTGTCGGCCCCGAAGCAGTGGCTGCCGGCAATCGTGCGCAGCTCGCGTTCCACAGGGGCGATCAAGGCATCGGCGCTGGCGCTGTCATCAGCGCAGGCCGTGATGCGCAGCTTCACCTCCCCAAGACCGGCGTAGGGAGCCACCGTCGGATTCCGGCTTTCGAGGTAGGGGGCCACCTGTTCAGCCAGGGTCGATTCGCCGATCCCCCAAAAGCGCAGCAGGCGGCTGCGGAATGTGCCCCGGGCCAGGCCTTGCTGCTGCAACCAGGGTGCGGCGCTCTGGTGCCACATCGCTCGCATCTCCGAGGGCACACCGGGGAAGGTGAGCACGGTGAAATCTGGCTGTGGGGTCCAGATCATCCCGGCGGCGGTGCCTGTGGGGTTGGGCAGAACGTCCGCCCCCTGGGGCAGCAGCGCCTGCTTTTCCGTGCCAGCCGCCATGGGCCGTCCGCGTGACTGCAGCTTGGCGGTGATATCGGCCATCACTTCGGCTCGATGCTGAAGCGGAACCTGGAACGTGGCGGCCAGCGTCTCGGTGGTGAGGTCATCGGGCGTTGGCCCCAGACCTCCGGTGCAGATCAGGACGCGACTGCGGCCTGCGGCCTCCAGGACCGCATCACGCAGGCGTTCCGGGTTGTCACCCACGACGGTTTGCCGGAAATGGGGCAAGCCAAGGCGGGCGAGTTCCTCAGCGATCCAGCGGGCGTTGCTGTTGAGGATGTTGCCAAGCAGGAGCTCGGTGCCAATGCAAAGGATCTCGCAGCCCGTGCGGGGAGCACTCACGGCGGCTCAGGACCCCGTGGGGCGCCGAACGGCTTGGGAGACAGGCTGAGCCGAAGGCTGGGTGGAGCTGTTGGTGCCCGCCTGCAGTGCGGCGCGCTGTTGGCGGCGGCTGCGCACGACCACCCAGACCAGCACGGCTGTAGCCAGGGCAAGCCAGAGGAAACGCATCTCTGCATTGGCTGCCACCAGGGCCAGGGCCGCCAGCCACTGGGTGAAGGCGTAGATCATCAGCACGGTGCGGCGGTGGCTGAAGCCCGCCCGCAGCAACCTGTGGTGGAGATGGCGTCGATCGGGATAAAACGGCGAGCGGCCATCGCTGACGCGGCCCATGATCACCGCAGACATGTCAGCCAGGGGCAGGGAGAGGATCAGCAGCGGCAGAAGCAGGCTGACCGTGGTGAGTTCCTTGGCCGGACCGATCAGGCTGATGGCCGCGAGGCTGAAACCAAGGAAGTAGGAGCCGCCATCGCCCATGAAGATGCGCGCCGGATTGAAGTTGTGGCGCAGGAAGCCGATGCAGGAACCTGCAAGGGCGGCTGCCAGCAGCCCTGCACCGGGCTGATGCAGGCTGAAGCTCACGGAAAGCAGAGCCACAGCGGCGATGGCGCTGACACCAGCTGCCAGGCCGTCGAGGCCATCAAGCCAATTGATGGCGTTAGTGATGCCCACCAGCCAGATCACGGTGGCGATCAGGCTGAGCCAGTCAGGCAGGGTGAGGGCCAGGCTGCTGTCGAACGGCAGGGTGATCGTGCCGATTTTGACGCCCTGGCTCCAAACCGCCATGGCCACGCCGATCTGCAGCGCGAGACGCGGCAGTGGTGGCAACTGCAACAGATCGTCGCTGAGGCCGATGGTAAAAAAAGCTATCGAACCGAAAAGGCTGCTCCAGATCAATTGGTCGCGACTGGCAGGGATGGCGCCAAAACCACCCACCAGCCAGGTCAAACCGAGTGCCAGCACGAATCCCATCACGATGGCGATGCCACCGAGCCTCACCATCGGAATGAGATGTTGCTTGCGTGGATCCGGCTGATCCGTCAGTCCCCAACGCAGCCCGAGCTGACGCACCTGCGGCACGATCGCCGCAGTGATTAGGCCAGCCCCAGCGAGGGTGGCCAGCGCAGGCATCAGTGGGCTGGTGTCCACATGGACCGATCTGTCAAGACCAGCTTAGGCGGGGCTGCCCGCAAGCACAGGGGCGGCCGCTCCATAAAGCGGATGTCGCTCGCAGAGGCTGGCGATGCGCTCGCGGCAGCGCTGCTCGATGGTGCTGTCCTCGGGGTTGAGGAGCCGATCGGCAATCACATCAGCGACCTCCTTGAAGGCCGCTTCGTCAAAGCCACGGGTGGTCAGCGCTGCTGTGCCAAGCCTCAGGCCGCTGGTCACGAAGGGGGATTCCGGGTCAAAGGGAACGGTGTTTTTGTTGGCTGTGATGTTCACCTCACTCACCAGCAGATCAGCCACCTTGCCGGTCATGCCGATGCCGCGCAGGTCAAGCAGCACAACGTGGTTGTCGGTGCCCCCGCTGACGACAGCGATGCCGCGTTCCTGGATGCGTGCAGCCAGGGCCTGGGCGTTGGCGACGACCTGTCGGCTGTAATCGCGGAAGCTGGGCTGCAAGGCCTCTCCGAAGGCCACAGCCTTAGCAGCCACCACATGCTCGAGGGGGCCACCTTGAGTGCCAGGAAAGACGGCTTTGTCGAACTGCTTGGCAAACGCGGCGTCATTGCAGAGGATCAAGCCACCCCGGGGACCACGCAGGGTTTTGTGCGTGGTGGTCGTCACCACATGGCAGTGCGGCACTGGGTTGGGGTGGACTCCGGCGGCAACCAGTCCGGCGATGTGGGCCATGTCGGCCAGCAGGTAGGCGCCAACTTCATCGGCAATGGCACGGAAACCAGCGAAATCAATCGTGCGTGGATAGGCCGAGTACCCGCAGATGATCAGCTTGGGCTTGTGCTCAAGCGCCAGTTCACGGATGGACTCAAGGTTGAGCCGCTGCGTCTCGGGATCGACGCCGTAATGCACGGCTTTGAACCACTTTCCACTGACATTCACCGGTGAACCGTGGGTGAGGTGGCCGCCGTGGGAGAGATCCATCCCCAGGATCGTGTCGCCTGGCTGCAGCAGGGCCAGAAACACAGCGAAATTCGCCTGGGCGCCGCTGTGGGGCTGAACATTGGCCCATTCGGCGCCAAAGACCTGCTTGGCCCTTTCGATCGCCAGCTCTTCGATGGCATCGACGTGCTCACAGCCGCCGTAATAGCGCTTGTTGGGGAGCCCCTCGGCGTATTTGTTGGTCAGAACCGAACCCTGAGCAGCCATGACCGCTGGGGAGGCGAAGTTCTCACTGGCGATCAGCTCCAGGTGACTCTGCTGACGTTCCAATTCGCGGTTGATCAGGCCAGCCACCTGTGGATCGCCCTGCTGCAGGGCCTGGGGTGCATGCATCGTCGGCTCGGTCACGGGCAGCTGTCTTCTTCAGGGGTTTGCATCAATCGTAGAAACGCGCCTGCACCGGGTCGATCCCTCAGCCATGGAGACAAAAAAAAGCCACCCCGAAGGGCGGCTTTTGCGTTGGTGGGTTGACGCGCCTGGAGAGATTCGAACTCCCGACCCTCTGATCCGTAGTCAGATGCTCTAATCCGCTGAGCTACAAGCGCCTGAGGGATCCATTCTGCTCATCACATGGCGGCTTTCGTCAAGCCACCCTCCGTTGCGCAGAATTGGAGCAACTGTCGAGCCGGTTCATGCCCCTGGTGATCACCCGGCCACCGGATCCCAGTGATCCTGAGTACCAGCACTTGGAGCGGTTGATCAATTTTGCTGTCCATGCCGCAGCGTTTGCCTCGTTCAACAGCGGGCTCTGGGTCTGGCGCGGACTGCATCCTGGCTTCTTCCCGCAGCTGGGGTGGCTCAGCGGAATCTGGGCTGTGGTCTTGCTGATCCACCTTCTGGTCGTCGTACGACTGCGTCCTGCCCGCAGCACCGAAGAGAGCTAGACACTGGATACCGGCTGCTTTGTGACATGACGCTTTCTGCCGCGCAGCTCGAGGAACTCACCCAGGCCCTCGCCGAGCGGATCTACCTGCAGGTGGCGGGCTGGAACCTCTATTTGGGTGACGCCAAGCTGGCCCGTCCTCTGGCCGAGGAGCTCGCTGCTGTGGCTGATCAAGGCGCTGCCGCTGCGGTGCGTCAGGCGCTGGAGCGGCTTCAGGTGCCCTTGGGCGGTGGCAGCACCCGGTTGCCTCTGGCTCGGCTGATTCCTCCTGGGCAATTGGTGGACCTCGAAGAAGTCGTCGAATCGTTGTGTTCCTGAGCGGCCTGGCCTGCAGCGGCGATACTGGGGCACCGTCGCCGGCGTCGGATGCTTGTCATTGAAGTGACCAACGCCCGAGAGGTGGTGCGTCAACGGGTGGGCCGCCTGGGTGAGCGGCTGATTGGCACCGTCGTCGATGCCGAGGCACAGGTGGAGAAGGCCCTGTTGCAGGAACTGGAAACGGCGTTCCGTGAATTCGGCATTCAGGCGCGGATTTACTCCGTGGATGGACCACAGATGATCGGACGCAGCCATCTGGAGCTGCCGATTCACGTGCGTGATCAACGCCTGGTCGAATAGCGCTTCAGATGGGCAGCTTGGCCCGCAGCTGTTGGCCCAGTTGACGGGCTTCCGCCACGCCCAGAGCCGAAGCCATCAGTCCGTAGAGCAGCGCGCCGACGGAGCCGCATAGGCCCACTTGCAGCAAGAGGCCGACCAGGTCATCGGGCCACTGGATGCCACGGGCCATGCCCCAGGCCGCCAGGGCGGCCAGCAGCGCGGCTGTTGTCAGCAAAAGGGTGTCGCGCCCCCAGCTCCTGAGGGGCAGCTGCCCCAGGCGTTGACGCAGGGCCAGCAGCAACACCACGCAGCTCACCAGATTCACGGCCACGGTGGCCAGGACCAGTCCGGGGGCGCCGCTGTTGAGGGCCGGCAGGAGCAACCCAGATGGGGTGGGGCCGCCCACCAGAAGCCAATCGAACACCACATTGAGACCAATGCCGCCGATGGAGATTCGAAACGGGGTCTGGCCATCGCCGAGGGCATAGAAAACCCGCACCAGCACATCTCTGGCCAGATAGGCGGGCATGCCCAGGCCATAGGCCATCAGGATTCCGATCACCAGCTGGGCAGCAGCGGCATCAAAGCTGCCCCGCTCGTAGATGAGGGCCACGATCGGCCCTGCCAGAGCGATCATCAAGGCCCCCAGCGGCAGCATGCTGGCGTTGCTGAGCATCACCCCCTGGCGAATGCGTCCGATCAGTTCATCGCGCTTCTCCGGCGCGCTGAGTCGCGCAAACACCGGCAGCAGCGGCACCAGCAGCATGTTGGAGAGGATCCCCAGGGGCGTCTGCACCAGCAGTCCGGCGTAGCCCAGTCCAGCGGCGGCACCACTGATGCCACTGGCGAAGAACAGGTCGGTATAGACGTTGATCTGCAGCATCCCTGAGGAGAGGGTGGCGGGCCACATCACCTTCAGCACCTCCTGGACCCCGGGCTGGCGCCAGGAAAAGTTGAGGCGAAGCTGCCCCAGGCCTTGACGGGCCAGAGCCGGCAACTGGATCAGCCATTGCAGAACAGCTCCAGCCAGGGTGCTGAGGGCCAGCACGGCACCACCAACGAAAGCCCACGCCGTTGAGCCGATGGCGCTTCCCGCCTGAAGCCAAAGCAAGGCCAGCCCGACCAGCACCGCCAGGCTGGAGAGCAGCGGACTGATGGCCGGTAGCCAATAGACATCCGCCGCGTTGAGCGCCCCGAAACCCAGCCCAATCAACCCGGCCAGCAGTGCCATGGGCGCCATCAGACGCAGCTGCAAAGCAGCCAGGGCATGGGTCTGTGGATCCAGGCCTGGCCCGACCAGCGTGATCAGTGGATCGGCCAGGACCACCATCAACCCTGTGATCACCAGCAGACCCAAGCCCAGCAAGGTGTTCACCGCAGCCAGCAGCCGCGCACTGTCATCCCGTTCCTGCTTGGCCATGACGCTGACCATGGCGCTGTGAAACGGGCCATTGATCCCTCCCAGCAGGATCAGCAGAAAGCCGGGAAGCACATAGGCGTAGTTGAAGGCGTCGTAGGCCGCGCCGACACCAAAGGCGGCGGCAATCGCCTGCTGACGCAACAGGCCGGCCACCTTGCTGAGGCCGGTGGCCAGGGCCACCAGCAGGGCGATGCTGCGCAAACTCCTGCCGCCGCTGCTCGGGGTCTTGGCCATGGAGAGGGGGCTGGAATGCTGATTGTGGGGGACTCAGCCGCTCCTGATCGGTCACCATGGCCCGGTCCCCGGCCTGCCCCGATGTCCTCCACTGAGGTGATGCGTTTTGAGCCGCTGCTGGAGGGCGTGTTGCAGCGTCGCTGGAAGCGGTTCCTGGCTGAGGTGGAATTGGATGACGGTCAGCTCGTCACCGCCCATTGCGCCAACACAGGTCCCATGATCGGTGTGTTGCACCCGGGGCAGCGGGTGAGACTGCGCCACGATCCATCGCCCAAGCGCAAGTTGGCGTACA